>Ga0180432_10002635_pt1 | contig 26776 bp, 31 predicted proteins | sample SS_ome_10_FD_132414 | JGI IMG/M metagenome (GOLD analysis project Ga0180432, IMG submission 132414) | Hypersaline lake sediment archaeal communities from the Salton Sea, California, USA - SS_1_MS_2 metaG | ecosystem: Environmental > Aquatic > Non-marine Saline and Alkaline > Hypersaline >... | reverse complement strand
TCGTCGCCTTCTCCCGCCGCTTCAGGATTTTCTGGCGAGTACTCCTCCAGTTCCCTCTCCATACCAGGTCGGGGTTTAAGGGTGAGCTTGACCGGCACGTCCGGAATCTTGACGCCGCCGCCCTTGTATCCGGCACGGGAGAAGTCGGGGATCATGTTTCCACATGCGTCGGGCGTGTAGATGAGCTTGCCGTCCGGACCAGGAGAGACCGAGGCCTGCACTGTTTTTTCACCTGCATCGGTGTGCAGCGCCACGCCAAACGTCAGGACCAGGGTTGTCAGCAACAAAGCATTTATTCCATTCTTCACTCTATGGCTCCTTGTCATTTCTTCTCGCGGTTCAGGTACAGGATCCGGCGATACGCGGCCGACCACTTGGGACTTTGCCTGATCTTCACGCCTGCCGATTCGACATCAATCGTGAAGTCATAACCGGGCTTACCGTCTTCCAGAAGGACGGCCGTGTTGAGAATCAGAACGATCTCCTGGTGTGATTGAGATTTCGTAATGACATCCTTGATCACCGGACGAGGATCCTGAACGCCGATGAGCCCCAGGAACTCTGCGGCACGCGTGCGGACCAGTTGATTCTTGTCATCCGAGGCCAGCGTCCTGGCGGTGTCGACAAAGCCCTTGGCCTCTTTCATGAAGCAACTGCAGACGATCAGCCCCCAATAGCGCTTCCAGGGGTTGTCGGACTTCAGCGCGGCCGTGATGCCGGCTTTCGCCTTCGAAAACGGCAACAAGCTGAGGTCCGCAATGTCGATCAGTTCGGCGATCTCGGCCTTGTGCTTTCGCCCGAACCCGACAGGGTCCTTCATTGCGTTCTGCAGGAGATAGGGCTCCGGATACATGCTGAGATCCGGCATCCCCTTCATCCGTTCTGTAAAACGGGCCCTGAGTTTCTTCAGCTGCTCGGCGTAGGCCGGGTCCTTTGCCAAGTTTTTCGTTTCATACGGATCCTTGACCACGTCATACAGGGCTTCCGGTTCCCGCGGTTCAAAGAACTGTGCCTGAACCGGATTCAGCTTGCCTTCCTTGTAGAAGTTACGCCACTCCTTGTAAGCGCTCATGTGGTAGCGGTAGTTGTTCTGCAGGCCGTCGAAAGTGAAGGGCTGGTAGCTGCGTATGTATTTGAGGTTGCCTTTGCGCAAGCTTCGCACAAGGTCGTACTTCTCATCAAAGCGATCCGCGTGCCCGAAGGTTTCATCCCGGGCCTCGAGATCCGCCTTGCTGATGCCCAGCCCCATGAAGGGTTTGCCGTCGATCCCGGCAGGCGGTTTGACCCCGGCCAGATGCATGATCGTGGCGCCGAAATCGACGAACTCGACGAACCCGTCGGTACGCGTGCCGCGCTTCAGGTCGACCAGGTGTTTGAAGTTCTCCGGAATGCGCACGACCAGCGGAACGTGCAGCCCGGTCTCGTAGACGTAGCCTTTGCTGCCCGGCAACACGCCGCCGTGATCACCGAAATAGAAGATGAACGTGTCTTCCAGGACACCTGCCTCTTTCAACTCCTCCACAATCTCACCGACCCCGGTGTCAATGGTGGACATGATCTCGTTGTAGCGGCGATGTGTCTGACGGAAGACCTGCGTGTTGGGATGACGGGGCATGACAAACTCGCCCTTTGCCTCATCGTGCTTATTGATCCTGAAGCGATGAAGCGAGGACTCGTGCGATCTGCCAACATTTCTCTTGAAAAAGAAGGGTTGGCCGGGCTGACGTTTCCGCCAGTCACTGCCGAGCCACCAGCCGTTTTTCCTGCGTTCAGACGACATCGAGAAGTTGTAGTCGGTCTTTCCCAGGTTGGCGGTGAAGTATCCAGCCTCGCGCATGACCTCGTAGACCGTCTTCACGCCCTTCGGCAGAGGGGGGCGCGGCTGGGCGCCACGATGAAAATGCGTCCCGATGCGGGAGCCGTAGCAACCGGTTGACAGAACGGATCGAGCCGCCGAGCAGACGGGCGCTACCGAGAAGGCATGGTTGAACACCACGCCGTCCCTGGCCAGTTCCTGAAGTTTGGGCGTCGACGCACCCGTCTTGAAGTACAGATCCATGTAGTGAACCGAGTTGTCCTCGGACGTCAGCCAGACAAAGTTCGGGCGTTTGGCGGGTTTATCGCCTTCTGCCGCGCAAAGAGGCAAACAGTATAGCAATGCCATCGCAGGCAGCAGCAACATCAAACAACTTCTTCTCATCGTTTATAGCTCCTTATCATTTACCCGACGTCAAATACCGCCAGGCGGCGAATCTTCACAGGCGCCGCCGATTCGGTGGCCTTGAAACGCACTTTGGCAACTTCGGTGCGCTCGAACTTCTGAATTCTCTTGTGTCCGACCGAAATCCCGTCACACAGTTTCTGCCAGGTGTTTCCGGGGACGAGCCCCTCGACCTCATACGCCCGCACGCGTTCGCCGTGCTGGAGTTCTTCCATGATGATCACGTGGTCGATCTTTCCGGGTTTCTTCAGCGCAAGCTCGACCGTATCGCCATCGCCTTTCGTTTCAGCCACGGATTTGCCGAAGCAACGTTGAATTTCCTTCCCGAAATTCACGTAGTGCGGAACGATGCCCTCCGGAATCAGGCCCGTTTTGTCTGGCGTTGCGTTCAGCAACAGGTTGGCGTTGTGTCCCACCGACTGATAGTACTTGTCCATGAGTTTGCTGAGGACGGACTGCTGCTGCTCTTCGCTCGGCTTCTCGAATGTTTGATTAGGCCCCAGGAACCACTTGACGCCGGGTAATTTGCCATCGCATTCGGCGGGCCACCAGTTCTTTCCACTTGGGCGGCCCCGATGGTCTTTCTTATGCTTGGCGGTACTCCAGCACGGGTAGCCGACAACTCCGCTTTCATTTCCGCTCCACCGAATTCGATGGTTACCCGGCCCTCCGAATACAACGGCATCGGGCTGGTGCTTTTGCATTATGGGGATCAGGTCCGGGCCGCCCTTACTGGGCGGCAGGGTACCGCCGTCAAACCAGATTTCCGTCAGCGGCCCATAGTGGCCCCACAGTTCCGTCAGCATGACCTCACAGGCCCTGGCATAGTCTTCCTGTTTCTTGTCGCCCCACTTGATGACACCCGGATTGTCGACGCCCCACCAGGCATTGCTTGTCGTGCTTGCATAGAGCCCCGGCTTGATACCGTACTTGTTGCATGAGGCGATGAAATCCCTGACCACATCTCCCTTGCCGTCGCGCCACTTGGTCTGCTTGACGCCGTACGGATACGCATTGCTTTGCCAGGAAATAAAGCCGGTGCAATGCTTCGCGACGAACACGGCATATTTGGCACCCATGGCCTTGGCCGTTTCGAGCCACTGATCGGTGTCCAGCTTGACCGGATTGTAGATATTGACGTCCGCGGGCGTGCGCGGCTTCATCTTCCCGGTATAGGTCACCATATCGAAATGGATGAACATCCCCACTTCGAAGTCCTGCCAGGCAAGCTGTTGAGGTGTGGGCCTTGCGAGATGGCTCCCATCATCCTTGTCGGGCAATGCTTGACCGAACAAACGGGTAGGACACATCGCCGCCCCCACCGCGCCGGTCGTCAGTGACTCACAAAAAGCTCTTCGTGATATATTCATGATGCTATCCTTTAGCATTCGCCAAACGGTTGTGTTCCGCGGCCCCCTACGGGCCACCTCGCTGCGGCTCATTGTAGCAGGTTACTCGCTTCTTGGCACGCCAACTGACTGGCCCACGTCGCAACCAAACTCGCTTCGCCCCCCAGCCTACACCGTTGGCCACAAACAGCACAACATCCTCAACATCCTGCCACGAACGTCCGTCGCCTATCACCTTCGTTTCTGCCTTCGGTGCTTTTTCAGCTTCCCCCATAATCGCACCGCACTGTGAAGAGTTGAGGGCGAACGTCCGTCGCCCCTATCTTAGTTCGTGAAAGTTGTTGCAAATGAGTCAAGTTTCGTCATGCATCGCGCAAATAACCCCCTTTCCCCCAAGGAACGTATTCGCAAGGAGGCAAAGGGAATGCCAGATTCTGACAAGTCTCGCACATCGGCGCTCCCTTTGACGGTGGTTGGCTTTGAGGCCGCGCTCCCTCAGTAAAGAGAGTCGCAAAACGTGCTCGGCGAGCACGGTCAATGAACCGTTCTATGTGGTGAGTCGCGGACGGGCTGGGACTGTCAGATTTACATATCCATCATATACAACTCGTCGGTCTGAGGCAAAGCCTCGCTAGAACTTAGGTTGTGTAAACATTCATCGCATGGCGATGATCGCGGATGCGAGACAGAGCCACGCGAGGTAACTTGTAGCGGTTTTGCCGTATCGAGTTGCGACTCGTCGAAAGTGTTTGATTCTGTTGAAAAAGCGTTCGATCACGTTTCGCTATTTGTAGGCGGCTTGTGGGCACCGCCGGCGTCGGTGACGACTGCGCGAGGGGATCGCGGGGTTGGCTCCCGTCCTGCGGATCTGCGCTTGCAACTCATCGCTGTCGTAGCCTTTGTCGGCCGCCCGACCGAAAGGGAATTCCTGCAAGAGGGCGTTCAGCTTGTCGTACGCCGTGCGCAACCCGATGTGGCTCTTGAAGCGGCGTACCGCCGACATGGGGATACGTGGCCGGCCGGGTTCTTCTCTGCCTTCTTCCCCAAACATTCCTACAACCTTTTGATCAGATACATCAACTCCATGGGGCGATGGTTGCCGATGTTGTAGATCTTGAAGGGAGCAGTGCTCGTGTTGGGATTCTGCCCCGACATGGCCCCGGTCTCGCGAGGCGCACACGGATCCGGGGCCACCGGGCGCCACACCGGTGGCCCCACAATATGTCCAAATTGCCAAAGATCCGTTCCCGAATCGCCTCGGGTACCGGCCAGTTTTACCTGTCCGTTGTCTTCGTGGTTGTCCGGCCCCAAAGCGACACAGGCATAATGTCATCTCCCACCGTGGCTACCAGCCATTCTACTACCAATCCCACGCCGATTCGCGGCTTTTGAAATTCTTCTCAATGGCCTCGAAGTACTTCAACAGCGTATTGGCAAGGCTGCCTTGTTGCCGGACTTCCTGCTGCGGCAACATTGCGAACTTGCCGGGGCCAAGTCTCCGCATCTCGCACATCGTCTTCGCCACCAGACCACACCCCTGGCTGTGCATCGCCAGCGACGCCACGGCGGCACCCAAATAGAGATTACGAGCCTTTACGTCAGACGACGCATCGGCCTTCTCGACAAGGGGGGTCACACACTTTTCGATCATCAGCGACTGCATGTTGAACCAGGGTGTGCGAACCGCATTGCTGTCGGTCGCCGAGGACTGCAAGGCCTCAACGAGTTCTGTTAGCCCTGCTGCCAGATCCGTGGGCTTTGGCCGCGAATCCGGCAAGATGGCCGGCGTGACCGACTTGTTCAAACAGCTAAGAACTGCCGCGTAGACTCCCTCCTTCTGACGGTACTCCAAACAGAAACCGATCCGTTCCACGTCCTCCGGGGTAGGCCTCCAGACGTAGACATTGGCGAAGTCGATGTCCAGGTTTTTGCCAATCCGTTTCAGGTGTGCCAGTAGCCGGTCGAACTCGGCCGGCGGGAGAGACTTCAATTTCGTGAGATCCCAGGCCACCAACACCAGGTCGGGCGATTCGTCGAGACCCGCACCCTGCGAAGATTGCTGGCCGCCGGTCTGTTGCCCGGGGGCAGGCCCTTCCCCGATCTCGCCCAAGGGCTCTCCCGCCGGCGACGGCTGGGGTGGTGATGCGCCCACATCGCATTCCCACGCCGCGAATCGCTTGCAAAACTTACGGAGTCGCTTTCCGGACATCCCCGTCAGGCCGGTCGCGGGGACCGCAGGGATGCCCACCGACCACAAGGCGGCCATGTCCGGCAGAGAGAACGTCAGGCACAAAGTGTTGTCTGCGGCGTCCAGTCGCTCGCGCAGCCGTCCGTCATCCAGGGCCGCAATCGCAGGTGCGGTCTTTCGGTTCAGCAACCCGTTCTCAACAATCAGGTCGAATGGCTTCGCCTCCGGCGCGGAACGCAACGGGGCGATCACCGTACCGAAACCCTTCAAGACCGGATTCAGCCCCACGCCAAGCCCCCCGCGATTGACGAACACGCGCGCCTCGAGCAAGTCCTCCTGCGAAAACTGTTCGCACAGGGCGTCCTCGACATCCTCCCACTTCCCCGTGGGCCGACCCCGGATCTCGGCCGATTCCCCCAGGCATTTCCACCATCCGTGATGTTGATAAGGGCCGCAGTGTTTGAGCAACTCCTCGGCGATCTCTCCGAATTTTGACGAGTCCATTCTCTTGCCCTCTCATGTTACAGGTGCCGAAAACATCACAGGGCGTACGCGCCCGGCTCCTGACTCCGGTGCCCGGAGTGCCGGGTCTGCCGGATCGGTTTCGTTTTCATGTCATCTCTCCGTCCCGTGGGACTTGTCGTGCTGGCCAAAATTTGGCTCAGCCCAACGGAGCTGCGCAAGGGGCGAAGCTGCCGCGCGGGCTTCCGCCGCCTCTTGCTCCAAGACGTACCGCCTCCACGCGGGGAGACGTTTGAACTCGCGCATGCGTTGGTTTCCTTCACTCCACAACTCGCGTTCTTCCTGCTTGGCTTTCGTCTTCTCGGCCCTTCGGTTCGCACGGTCGGCCGATACTTCACGTCGGAATCGGGCCAGTTCGGCCCTTTGGAGTATCTTGTTGCATCGCTCGGCCAGGCACCTCTCCTCACGACGGACGCGTTGTTGCCGCTTGAGGTTTGCAGAGACAGATTTGAAGTTGCCAGCAAACGTGGACATTACCCCGAGGACCGCCTCGGTCTCTCTGGCGTGCGTGCTGCACTTGAGCTTGAACAGCGTTGCCCCCTCTTTAAGCGGAACACGATGCGGGGCAACCAGGATGGCCACGGCCGCTACGGGACCGACGGCCGCGGCCAGTCGCAGTTGTGCCGCCAGTTGATGGTTGCCCGCGTTTTCTTCGGGGACGACGACATGGTCATCGACCCAGCCGGGGTGTGGCCGGCGAGGAAGATCGAAGAACAGCCGTCGCCAGGCATCCACCACCGACGGATCGAGTCTCATCTGCGTGGCGATTTGCCTCAGGCCACAGGGGGCGACGCTGAGGATCTTCAGTTTGCCCGCGGCTTCAGCGTCGCCATGCAGGCAATAGACGGCGGCCGTGGCGGGAAACCGTTTGGCAGCGCGTTTCGGTCCGTCATCCGCCTCGGCTACAAGCCGTAGGTAAGCCGAGGCATCTTGCACCGCCGCATCCAACAACTCACCGCCCGGATTGCCTGCGCCGGTTGCCAACTTCTCTGCGAGGGCGCTGCGCCACGCCGGCTCGTTCGGTCGGCACGGTACGGCCGAGTCACGCTCCCCAATCTTCTTATCCATGACCGTCTCCCTCAGGACATCCTGCGCGACCAAGCGCCCAGTCCGCGCGGAGCAGGGCCAGCCGCGTCGAACCGCGAATCTCGTTCCCCTTCAGACGCAAGCCGATTTGGGCCAGTTCGTCCCGCCATTTGGCTTTGTGGCGGCGGTGACTCCGGCGCACGCGCTGCTTCTCCCTTTGCAGGAACCGCCGCCGGCGGAGCGGTCCTTGGATTCTCTCCAGCAACGACCGGACTTCACCGACCAGACGCTCCTCCGCGCCGAGGTAGATCCGCCGCTGCCGACCCGATTCCCTGAAAGCCAAGTAGCAGTACGGCCCCGTTCGCTTGCCGCCTTTCGAGCGAAAGGCCTCGACGACGGTCCCCTGGCGGGCCAGCGATTCGGCATGGTCGCTGACGAACTGCAGCACGCGCCGGCAGCGTTGGTCAACAATCTTCTGTTTTTCCATCCTCGTCCCCCAGGCTGGTGTCTGCGCCCCCTAAATTGGGCTCAACCGGCCTCTTGGTTGAGGGGGGCCCTTGCCACGGCGCTTCCACCACAGCGGGCGGCGGGCGGCGCGTACGGAACTCGTGAGCACGCTGAAGCAGCTTTAGCGAGTTGTCTTTTGCGCCCTTGATGCGAAGGCATTTTGCGATCTTTTCAAAATGCTCCCCAGATAGGTGGAAACCCGAGGGTAATTCAGCGAGGCTCTGGCTGACGTCCATCTGGCACAGCAGTTCCAGGTAGTCCAGAAACGAGGTGGACATTCCGGCGGATCGCTCGACCCCCGGCCTTGCCTTGAGTACCATCTCCTCGTAGTTCGGGTTCACGACGGCCCGGATGGCCGCTTGAAGTTCCCCGGGCAGCTTGTCGAATTCCATCCCGGCCGGGATGAAATAGGGTCTGGGGCCGTCCGGCGCGTCAGACGGGTTCACCGCGTTGTTGGTCATCTCGTTCTCTCCCTTTACGAGTTCGTAGATGGTGCAAAGTCCGTTTGGCGCCGCCGCTGCACTCCTGTTGCCATCGGACAAAGCCGATGGTCCAGAACAGCATCGCCGTCAAGAACAATACCGTCTTGTCTATTCTGGGTCATTGGGTAACTCCTGTAATTCTCGAGAAGTTGTGGGCAAACGATTGTCGATCGGGCGCAGTCCGCGCACGAGGAAACAACCTAGAGACCACACGAAGAAAGGGTCGTAGAGGGGAACGGCGGACGCTTCCCGGTCCAATAAGGCCGCTACCACACGCTTGAGTGCGCCATGGGGCGCAGATCGCAGCCCGGTGAAGAGGGCTCCCGATCGTTTGCCAGAACGTCCCCGAGACGCTCCAGTCTCTTTACTATACCCGATTCGCAGGACCTGTCAACACGTCTGAGCGAGGGAATCTCAGGCCGACTGAATTTGTCTCAGCGGGGTCCGTCGGTGCGTTCCCGGTGTGCCCAGGTTCCTGCGCTGATCCAGCGAGTTTTTATAACCCTACCGGGTGGAGACTGAGCACCCGCTTCCACCCCAAAGGACTGCAACAGTTGCTGCACCGGTGCATCGATCGATCAGCTACGGCGCTTTGCCGAAGCATGAGTCGGCGAAGTAGGCACGCGGCACGTTGAGAGCGTGTTGATGGTGCGGGCATCACTGCAAAATCTAAAGAAAGGAAGGAATTGCGTCATAATACATGAAGACCAAGACGCATAGCCGTTGAAAGCGGATATTTCGCCTGTTCAGGCCCCGTTCTCGGCTGTTTCACGCAGACCGGATCGGGGCCATTTTCGTGCGCTCACGCACCGTACGTGAGGCCCTAAGTCCAGTCACATGAAGTCCCGCAATACAGGAGATCGCTCATGACCAGAGAGATCCGCGTGAAGAACCAGTTCCCCAAGAGGCACGAGCTGCCCCACCTCTTCGACTTTTTTCCAAGACAGGAGTAGTCAGCCACATGAGTTCTTCTGATTCAGGCGCAGGAATCGCGTTCATCATCGGCGGCCTGATCATCGTGTCTCTGCTCGACACAGTGATTTCGGGCAGCCTCATCCATTGGTTAGTTATCATCGCCGCGATCGTAGTAGGTCTCATGGCTGTTTCGGCGATCAAAGGCTAGCCATCCGAACTTCAACCTCAGAAGGAAACCGTATGATCTAGGTTCTCAGCAACGCCACACGTTCCGCGAACTCTCACCGAGAGAAAGGAGGTCCTTCTGTGAGCCATATCGTTACCATCAAGACCGAGGTTCGCGATGCCGCCGCCGTCCGGGCGGCTTGCCAGCGTCTCGGTCTGGCTGAATCCGTCCACGACACCGTGAAGCTGTTCAACGGCGAGGCGACCGGACTCGCCGTGCAACTGCCCGGCTGGCAGTACCCCGTGGTCTGTGACACTGAGACCGGTGAAGTCAAGTTCGATAACTTCCAGGGCCGCTGGGGCGACCAGAAGCATCTCGACGCCTTCATGCAGGCATACGCCGTGGAGAAGGCCAAGATCGAGGCCCGTACGAAGGGTCACACGGTCGCCGAGCAGCAGCTCTCGGACGGGTCGATCAAGCTCACCGTCCAACTCAACGGAGGTGCCGCATGAAGACCATCGAAATCATCATCACACCGGAGGGCAAGAGCAGCGTCCAGACGCTCGGTTTCACCGGTCCCTCCTGCCAGGATGCCAGCAAGTTCCTGGAACAGGCGTTGGGCCAGCGCGTCGGCGAGCGGCGCACCGCCGAGTTCTACCTGTCGCAACCGGTCCAGCAGAGCCAACAGCAACGGCTCGGCTGATCGACCGGCTTCTCTCGTCCACTTCCCCCAACAGTAGAAAGGAGTACCCCATGACGCTCTCCGAGCGCTTGGTGGAGTACATCTCGGCGTGCTTCACGGCGATTTGGGTGCAGACGTGTGAACATGAAGATGCCCTGCGCGAGATTGCCCAGATGTGTCGTGACCAGGATTGGCGAATTGCCATGTGGGACGTCGACCGCGGCCTGCAAATCCCCGGCGATGAGCAACCCGCCGATGCCGGTGGCAACGACCCGCTGGCAGCAATTCGGGCAATCAACGCCTTGGCAGCGCCTAACAGTTCGGCCTTGCTCGTGCTGGACAACTTTCATCGTTTTCTTCAGAGCGCCGAAGTCGTGCAGGCATTGGCAAGCCAAATCGCCACCGGCAAGCAGAACCGCACGTTCCTCGTCGTGTTGTCACCGGTCGTAGAAATCCCCACAGAACTCGAAAAACAGTTCGTGGTCTTGGAACACGACCTTCCCGGCCGTGACCAACTCGAAGAGTTGGCCCGCGGCATCGCCACCGAGGAAGGTGAGTTGCCGGAAGGCGCCGCTTTGGATACAGTGCTCGACGCAGCAGCAGGGTTGACCCGCTACGAGGCCGAAGGGGCGTTTAGCCTATCCCTGGTCCGCCACGGCGAGATCAATCCTCAAGCCATTTGGGAACTGAAGTCCGGAATGCTAAAGAAAAGCGGCCTGCTTCGGTTGCACTGTGGCGAGGAGAAGTTCGCCGATCTCGGTGGGCTAGAAGCGCTGAAGAGTTTCTGTCTGCGTGCCATGCGGCAACAGGGTCACCACGATCCGCTCAGGCGGCCGCGCGGCGTGATGTTGCTCTCGCCACCCGGCTGCGGAAAGAGCCAATTCGCCAAGAGCCTGGGCAATGAGACGAACCGTCCGACACTCATCCTCGACGTCGGGGCGTTGATGGGATCGCTCGTCGGTCAAACCGAAGGCAACATTCGCAAGGCACTGCGAGTCGTCGACGCGATGGCGCCTTGTGTGTGCATGATCGACGAAGTGGAGAAAGCGCTTTCTGGTGTGGCGTCGAGCGGCACCACCGACAGTGGCGTATCGGCCCGGCTCTTTGGCACGTTGTTGTCTTGGATGAACGATCGCACCAGCGACGTCTTCCTGGTCTGCACCTGCAACGACATCCGCAAGTTGCCGCCGGAGTTCAGCAGGGCGGAACGCTTTGACGGGATATTCTTTGTCGATCTGCCCGGCACACCCCAGCGACGGCAAATCTGGAACATCTACATCGACCTGTTCGGGCTCGACTCGAAGCAGCCCAAGCCGGTGGATACGGACTGGACCGGAGCCGAGGTGCGTTCCTGCTGTCGGCTCTCGGCGCTGCTGGACGTCCTTCTCGTCGAGGCGGCCCAGAACGTCGTTCCCGTTGTCCGCACTGCACACGAGTCGGTGGAGCAACTGAGAACCTGGGCCTCCGGGCGATGTCTCTCCGCCGACCAGCCGGGTATCTACACCCGCAATCCCAACACCGGGACCGGCAAACCCGGCCGAAAGGTTCGCCGTGACACGCCGTCGAACAACTGACGGCGGAAAGGCGTGTCTCGAGGGATTTGCATATTCGATGAAGGGCGTGCGAGGAGACCCAAACTCGCAACAAGGCCTTACCAGAAAGGAGCCGACCGTGGCCAACAATTACTTGGAGTTTTCTGCGCTGCTTGAGGATATTACGCCGGAAGAGCGGGCGTGGATCGAAAGGCAACTGGGCAGCGCCTGGACAGACGAGGATGGCAAAGTCCTCCCCGACGATCGCGAAGAGGATGCGTACGGCGAGGTCGCGCGATTTATCGCGGAGTATGACCCGGAAACCGATCCGGCACCGCTTGGGCCGGACAGGGACTGGGGCGAGGTCGGCTTTGCCTATCAATGGGACGGGGACAATTGCCTGTGGATTCATTCCGAGGAGAGCGGACTCGTCGATCACGTCGCCTACTTCGTCCACAAGTTCCTGCGGATGTTCCGCAAAAACGAATGCTGGAGCCTGACGTGGGCCGGCACCTGCAGCAAGCTTTGCATCGGGGAATTCGGCGGCGGCGCGATCTTTGTGACCGCCGAGGACATCAAGTTCGATAACTGCTACGCCTGGGTCGAGCGACAGCGGCTCGCCTTCCTTGCGAAATCCAACTAACCTTCCGCACGCGGAAACGACCCCGACAACGAAAGCTTGGAGAATCCACAATGCGAAATCCAACGAATCTTACGCACGCGGAGCTGGCCTCCATCGTGTCGAAAATCCGGGACTGGATGTATCTGGACCTCGTAAACGACGCGGATACCTACAACCCCGAGAAGGCCTGGAACGCAGGCGACTTCGCCATGGATACCGGCGAGTTGTTCTCCGAGCACGGATTGGCACCGGAGTCACGCGGAGACAAGCCCGAAGCCTCCGTGCCGTCGTCGCCTCCGCGGATCGTCATCATCGTCTCCGGCGGCCTCGTCCAGGGGATATTCTGCTCGGACGTAACTGCCGAGGCCGTTGTTGTCGACTGGGACACGGAAGGCGGTGACACGGAGGACCGGGACGACAACATCGTGGCGGTCACCGGTGAGAACAATCGCACCTACTACGCAGCCGTTCTGCAACATCACGTCGCCTCGTTCCAGGAACTTGCCGGCTCCAACACGCTTGTGGCCCTGCAGCAGGCGGGTATCGCCGAACGGGTAGTATCCGGTTGCCGCACCGAAGTCGCGGGATATGTGCTGTTCGACTTCGACATGGGCAATCTTGCAACCACGCACGTCTACAAAGACCAAGCAGAGTCCGCTGAGGACGCCTCACAACTAGACAACGTGATTGTTCTGCCTCTGGTCCTCGAAACCGTGACGTGCCCTACCGGGCGCAGAGAGGAGTGACTCATGGCAATATCTCCAGATCACAAGCAGAACTTCGACACGCTCCGGCGGACACCAGACGCAGTTCCCAAGACGCCCGAAACGAGCAAGGCCGATGACGCTGTGGGGGCCGCTGTTGAGATTGATGATGACCCTGGGACGGGAATGGAAGAGGCTACCCTGAAACTGGATGTCCGGTTTGATCCGGCAGCTACCGATGCCGAATCGGTGGCCACTGCTCTCGATAGGCTGCTGGAAACGGCCATGTCAACGCCTAAGATTCTCGACGAGTACGGCGATGTACGCGTCGATGAATTCTTCGTTGAGTGCAACCAGGACACAACCATGTCAAACCGGTCTGTCCAGTGCTATCGCCTTGCGATCGACGGGCCGGCATTTCGTTGCCAACGGGAACTGCTGTTGAAGCTGCAGTCGTTCACCGAGAATGCATGTTCCTATACGCCCGGTTTCGGTGACGCGGACTTGTTCAGTGGGTTGATCAACCTCACCGACGAACTGGCCGATCAGGCGCACGACAATTACGGCATCGATTGCCTGCTGAAACCTGCGCCGTGTGAATGCGAAAAGCCCGGATACTTCTGCTCAGGTGTCCCCGGCATCCTGGCCCATATTGAGGACGGACGTCTGGCGCCGGGAGCGAAAGTCGAACGGTGTGACCTCTGCCGGCGCTATCCCACGGACAAGGCGGCGCTGGCGAGGCTCCGGGAGCTGGGCCATGCCCCGTCGTAAGCTCCAGGTCTTCGACCACTATCAATACGGTCCCCGTAGCGTGCTTGTGCCCGGCGACCGTTTCCGCGTCACGGGTGGCCCCGTCTACATCATGGACGACGGGAAGGTGGTCCCCATGTGCGAACGCGGGACCTTTCGCTTCCGGCAGTATTGTGTTCTCGGATCCTCAACATGGATCGAGGCGTATCGCGCCGACGGCGGCGGTGTGGCCATTCTCTGGGTCGGCAGATCGTCCCGCAGCAAGATCGTTCCCGGTCTGCGCCGCCGGCCGTACAAGATCATCGGCAAAGTCCGCGATAAGCCACGCCATGTCCGAAGGCGGAAACCTGCTCGGATGAACAACTGAAACCATTTTCACAAACTGGAGGTTTCTCTATGAGTACCGTACTCGACGAAACCACTGCCGGCACATCAACCGCGCCTGCACAACGGCTGCGCAGCACGATGGCGGCAGTCCGCGTTTCTCTGCGGTGGATGGGTGTCAGGAAAACCCTCACCCCCGAACAGAAAGATCAGGCGGCCGACACGTTCGGCGCCACGGGAGATTTTCTCTCCGCCGGCAAGAAGTTGCTCGACACGAAGCACCCGTCGTTCAAGGCCGTTACGGCGGTGAAAAACCGGACGCTGGGCTACTGGAAGGGCATGAGCCTGCCGTATCCCGAGAATGGCATCCGGCTGATCCGCCAGGACCGAATCGAGGAGTTCAACACCCAGATCCAGGATTTCCAGGCCGAGCTGGAGGAGGCGGTGACGACGCTCGACCGCCACTTTGCCGAACTGAAGACAGTGGCCCAGCGGCGGCTCGGCACGCTCTACAATCCCGGCGATTACCCCGAGTCGCTGGTGGGCATGTTCTCGATCGAGGCCGATTTTCCCTCGGTCGAGGCGCCGGACTACCTGCAACAGCTCAACCCGGAGTTGTACGAGCAGGAATGCCGGCGGGTGCAGCAGCGGTTCGACGAGGCCGTTCAGATGGCCGAGGAGGCCTTCCTCGCCGAGCTGGCCAAGCTGATCTCCCACCTGACCGAGCGGCTCAGCGGCGACGTGGACGGCAAGCCCAAGGTATTCCGGGATTCGGCCGTGGACAACCTCACCGGGTTCTTCGATCGGTTCCGGCAGCTCAACGTCTGCAGCAACGAGCAGCTCGACCAGTTGGTCGCCGATGCCCAGCAGGTCGTCCGTGGTGTGGAACCACAGTCCCTGCGGGACAACCAGGGGCTCCGCCGGCACGTGGCCAGCGAGCTTTCCAGGGTGCAGAGTGTCCTGGACGGGCTGTTGGTCGATCGGCCCCGCCGGAACATCCTCCGCCGCCCCAAGTGATGGAGGCTGCCATGGAACTGGTTGTCCAAACAGACGGGGTGGTCCGGTGTCTCTACGGCGAGGAGATTGATCTCAACTGCTTGGGCCACCCCGTGATAACCCGTGGATCTCACGTCGAGCCGGACCGGCACGGACGCTGGACGGCCGACCTCTCGCCTGCCGGCGGCCCGAAGCTGGGGCCGTTCGATCACCGAAGCGAAGCCCTTGCTGCCGAACGCGAGTGGCTAGAGGCCAACTGGCTGGTTCCGACCGGCCAATGATCCAACAACCAGTGGATCACACGTCATTCTGCAACGAACACCCTTTTTCCAAGGAGAACGAAAGGCATGAGAATCCTCTACATCAACAACGACGGAGGCGGCTTCGCCGACTACGTCGAAGTGGCCGAAGGCGCCACGGTCCAAACGTTCTTCGCTGAGCGCATCACCCACGGCAACCCGCACGATTACCTGATACGCGTCAACCGGCAGCCGGCGGCGGCCGATCAGGTGCTCCAGGACGGCGACCGGGTGAGCTTTACGCCGGTCAAGATCGAAGGGGCGTCCCGGTAGCTTTGAGCATCACTTCCACCGCACGGGGCCTGCCGGTGCATGGTTTCACCATCGTACGGGCAGCCCCTCCCATCTTACACTTTCCATGGAGGTTCCCGTGTCTAACGAGAAGAAAACCGCGTTGCGCGCAGCGGTGCTCATCCACGAGCACATGGTCAGGCACGGCTTCCAAGCCGACGTGCCCCGCCTGCCCGAATGCTCGTGGAATGACATCCAGCGGCTACGCCGCCAACTCCAGCGCGCGCACGACCGGGGCTGGTCCGGGGCGGCAAGACCACTTGCCGACGATCTGGCCGGCGCGCTGCGACGCCTTCAGTGCGAGCTGGAAAGTACCGTCCGCGCCGTCGAGCCACATGCCCGGCCGCAAAACCTACCGCGCCCCTCGGACATCTACCGCGATCTTCTGGCATTGGACCGGGAGTTTGACGGCGCAGGGATCGACCTCCCGCACCACGAGGTGTTCATAACGACCGATGCGATCGAACTGGACGGCATCTACCTGGGGCCTTTCGAGATCCGGCTGGACTGGCAGCAGTTGGGCTCCTGCCCGCAACCGTATCGTGTCGTGGCGCTGGACCCCCACCCCGCTGCTAAAGACGATGGCGTCACCCATCCCCACGTCCAAGGTGAGAAGCCCTGTGAGGGCGAGGGCCGGGTGGCGATTGCGGCCGCGCTGTCCGAGTGCCGCCTGTACGACTTTTTCCTCATGGTTTCCCGGTTGCTTTGCACCTACGGTCGCGGCAGTGCCTACGTGGAGCCGGACGACTGGTACGGCGTCCCCTGCGAGGATTGCGGCGGCTCGGTCGACGAAGACGATCGCTACTGCTGTCAAGGCTGTAGCTCCACGCTTTGCAGCACCTGCGCCCTAATCTGCTACGGCTGCGATGAGCATTACTGCTCGGGCTGCCTCAGCGAGTGTGCCGGCTGCGGAGAGTCTTACTGCTCCGGCTGCATCCGCAAATGTGCTTACTGCGGCTGCAAGCACTGCTCCAATTGCCTGGAGGAGTGCCCGATGTGCCGCAAACAATTCTGCGAGAATTGCCGCGAAGAAGAGGGTCAGTGCAGCTCGTGTTACGAACAGAAACAACAGGAGGACCAAGACGATGATCCGTCAGAAAGCACCCGTAGCGAACCGGTCGCCGTCCCGACCTGTCCGTATTGGGGAACCGCCCACCCTGCGGCTGAGTCCCACTGCCTGGGCGAAACTGCTTTTCCTGCGCGATATGGGCGACACCGAAGTAGGTGGCTTCGGCATCAGCGCGGCCGACGACCTGCTCTACGTCGAGGACGTGCAACTCGTGCGGCAGGCATGTACGGCGGTGTCGATCGCGTTGGACGACCAGGCAGTCGCCGATTTCTTCGACCGACAAATCGACCTCGGCCAGCCGCCAAAGCGGTTTGGCCGCATCTGGCTGCACACACATCCGGGCAACTGCGCCCTGCCGAGCAGCGTCGACGAGGGGACCTTTTCGAGAGTCTTCGGACGGACGGACTGGGCGGTAATGCTCATCGTCGCCCGCGACGGTCAGAGCTACGCCCGTTTGCGGTTCCATGTCGGCCCCGGCGGCGACGTCGATTTGCCGGTCTGCGTAGACTACAGCCACCCGTTCGCCGCCAGCAACCATGCGGCCTGGCAGGAGGAGTACGAGGCCTCGGTGCAAATCGCCGATGCGTCGTCCCTGGAAAGCCACGGCATATTGGCCTCCTTGGCCGCCTCGCCTGATCCCTGGGAAGATGACTGGCTCTCGGACTGGCAGCGCCTGTTCGAGGAGGAAGACGCGAATTTTGCCGAGGCCCAAGTAAAGGAGTCCTGCCATGCCGTCTGAACCGAACCGTTTCGAGCGTCAGGCGGACCTCGTACCCTGCGACCGCCTGGAGGAGACCACCGCCACGATTATCGGCGTGGGCGCGGTCGGCCGGCAGGCGGCGGTGCAACTGGCCGCGATCGGCGTGCCACGGCTCCAGCTTGTCGATTTCGATCAAGTCGATCTGACCAATGTCACCACCCAAGGGTTCGCGGCGGCAGAAGTCGGGCGCCCGAAGGTCGAGGCCGTCGCTGCGGCGATCCGGCAACTCGATTTGGCCGTCATCGCCGAAATCATTGAGGACCGCTACCGGCCGCGAATTAAAGTCGGCGATGCGGTCTTCTGTTGCGTCGATTCCGTCGGTGCCCGCTCGGCCATCTGGCGCTCGGCGGGCGCAAGGTGCCGCTTCTGGACCGATGGCCGAATGCTCGGGGAGGTGATTCGCGTGCTGGCAGTGGCGGGGCAGGTCGGCCGCGATCATTACCCTACTACGTTGTTCGCCCAGTCCGAGGCCCAACCGGGGCGTTGCACGGCCCGCAGCACGATCTACGCCGCCAGCGTCGCCGCCGGGCTGATGGTCCACCAGTTTACCCGCTGGCTGCGCGATCTGCCGGTGGACCGCGACACGTCGTTGAACCTGCTGGCCGGGGAATGGGCCGTCTCGTGATACCCGTTTCCGTCTGAGCCATCGTTCATGCCGCCGGGTGTTGTCTTGGTGTTTCCCGGCCGCCGTGCATCGCCGCATGGCGGTCATGTCCCCTTATCGATAAGGAGTAACCCATGACCCAAGCCGAACTGAACCGTGCCGTGGCCCGTGCCACCGGCGAGACCGTCAAGACCATCGCCGACCGTGGGTTCATCCCGCTGGAGCCGGTTCCCGATGACCACGAGCCGCTGGTCATCGATTGGGATGAACTCGACCGGCGGCGGCGCGTTCCCATGTTTCCACAACAGGAACGGGTCCCGGCGTAGCTGCCCGTGAAACCACGACAAACCCTTTGTCACAAAGGAGACCTGAAATTGATCACCATCACACGCCGCCTGGCGTTACAGTTACGCGTCGTCTTCCGGCGTGCGCTCGGCCTGACGCGGGTTTTCGGCCCCGCGCTGTGGTTCGCGACCGGTCGGGACGGCATTCACGTGAGAGCAAGGTCCGGCGGTGCCGCCGTCGAGTACCACGATCCAAGTGAGAAGCTGCCCACCGAGGACATGTGGCTGCCGTTTGATTTCCTGGACGACGTCGAGGCTCGCAGGGACGATCCCGTGGAACTGGAAGCCCGGCCTGACGGCCATATCATGGCCGGTTGGCGGGACGGCAATGTCCCGCAGTGCGTCCGGTACGACCCGGTCAAACCGTCGGACACCGATCGCTTCCCCGAAATGCCGAAGAAATTCACCCAAAACCCTCCCCGGCTCCTGGTGGCCCTGCGCGATGCCATGGAGACCACCGACCCGGACGCGGTCCGATTTGCCACGAACACGATTCAGTTGCGAGGCACCTCGGGGACGATCGCCGCAACGGATGGCCGGCAGGTGCTCATTCAGCACGGGTTCACGTTCCCTTGGGATGATGACGTGTTGATGCCCAGGACCCGGGTCTTCGGCAGCCGGGAACTCTTCTGCGACGGGCCGGTGGCCCTCGCAAGGACGGGCGTCTGGGTGGTCATCCGAAACGGCCCCTGGACGGTCCACCGGACGATCGACACCGACGGCCGCTTTCCGGAGGTGGATCACCACGTTCCCAGGGCCGGCGACGCCGCCGCCCGGCTGTGGATTGCACCGACGAACGCCGAGTCCCTCGCGAAGTCGCTTCCGCGGTTGCCCGGTTACGACGAGTTCAACGGCCCGGTGACCGTAGACCTCAATGGAACCGTCGCCATCCGGGCCAGAGCGGAGATGCAGAAGGAGCCCACTGAGTTGACGCTGTGCGACTCAACGTGTTCCGGCGAGCCGATCCGGATCAACACCAGTCGAAAATACCTGGCCCGCGCCGTCAAGCTGGGCTTCGAGGAAATCCACCTGTACACCCCGAAGGTCCCGGTCATGTGCCGGGACGAGCATCGCCGGTATGTCTGGGCCTTGCTGGGGCCCGATTCGGCGATTCCGCCGAGCGAAGGTGCGATCCGCATTACGTCAGCGGAACTCCAAGACGAAAAACCAGCAAACGTTTCCATCAGCAACCACAAACCGAGAAGGAGGAGGCCAAAAGCCATGTCCCAGAGAAAACCCGATCAAGACGGCCGTACCGAAGCGGCCAGTCGTACGAGGCCGGCCGCCGGCGACAAAACAGGCACCCTCGATCTAGAGGCCCTGATCGAGCATGCCGAGGTGCTGCGGGGATCGCTACGGGAGGCCCTGTCGAAGACCAGCGAACTGGTCGCGGCGCTGAAGCGGCACCGCCGGCAGTCGAAGCTCGTCCAGTCCACCTTGGCATCGCTGAAGCGGTTGCAGGCCGCCGACGCCTGAACCCTCCCGGCGCGGCGCCGTCAACCCGACGGGAGGAACCATCCCCATTGAACAGGAGGAACCATCTCATGCCACTGAAACTCTTTGCCGGCATTTCTAAGAAAACGGGGCTGCCGAACTACGGCAGCCTCGGGGCGTCGTGCCACGTCGAGGTCGAGCTGGACGGGTCGCTGTCTCCGGACGACCTCGATACGTTCCACCGGCACGTGCGCCGCACGTATGCCGCCTGTGCCGATGCGGTCAACAAGGAGTTGGCCCGGCACCGGGCCGCCCCGGCCGACGGCCCGGCTGGCAACGGCCGCAATGGCCCCGACGACAACGCCCCAGGCAGCAACGGGGCCGGTCACGCGCGCGACGGCAACGGGCAGGCGGGCAACGGGCAGGCGGGCACCGGCCCGGACGGCCAGGTCTCGGCCCGGCAGATCGACTACGTGCGGCTGCTGGTCGGCCAGATCCGGGGCCTGGGGGTCCGCCGCCTGGAGGCCATCTGCCGCTCGATGTTCGGCAGGCCCCTGCCGGAGTTGTCCCGCCAGGACGTCAGTACCCTGATCGACACGCTCAAGGACGTCCGGACGGGCAAGACGGAGCTGGCCACCGTTTTGACGGGGGCCGCCCCATGAGCACGACGCTAACAAGCCAAGAGAGCCTCCAGCAGCGCAGGGGCGGCCTCTGGGCCTACGTCAGTCCGTCCCGTTTGAACCTGTGGTTGCGGTGTCCCCTGGCCTTTCGGCTGAAATACGTCGACGGGATCCGGCCTCCGACCAGCCCCGCCATGTTCCTCGGGAAGATGTGTCACGCCGCGTTGGAGGCCTTCTATCGGCGCCGGCAGCAGGGGACCACCCCGGAGTTCGGCGAGGTGATCGGGCACCTTGAAGCGGTCTGGGGGCAGGCGGCCACGGACGAGTCGATGCAGTTCGAGTCGTCCGCTAAAGAACGGGCCTTAAGGGGGCAGGCCGTCGACCTGGTCGCCGCGTATCTCGCCTGGGTCCCCGCGGACGAACCACGGCCACTGGCTGTCGAGGGGTCGCTCGAGGTCCCGCTGGTTGATCCGATCGGGCGCGAGGACCTGGGCATTCCGCTTTTTGGCATCATCGATCTGGTTGTCGGGGACCACGACGGGCCGACCATCGTTGACTTCAAGACGGCCGCCCGGAGCACGGCCCCGCTGGAGATCTCGCACGAGATCCAGTTGACGGCCTATGCGTGGCTGTTTCGACACGTCTCCGGTGGTCCCGAATCGGGCCTGGAGATCCGCAGCCTGATCAAGACCAAGGTGCCGCAGATCAAGGTCCACCGCTACGGCGCCCGTACGGAGTTCCATTTCTGCCGATGGTTCGCCGTGGTCCGCGAGTACCTCGACGCCCTGGACGCCGGCCGGTTCAACTTCCGGCCGGGGCCGGCCTGTTCGATGTGCGACTACCGCCAGACGCACTGCCGCAGGTGGTACGGTTGAGTCTTGGGAGCACATCGAGACTTAACGTTTCTCACGGCAGTCCAACTACAACAAAGGAGACAAGATGGAAGGTTTAGTCGTAATCGCAATCCTGGCAGGTCTGGCCTACTGGGCATTTCGGGCCGGCAAAAGCGAAGGTTCCCGCAAGGGCTACCACGTCGGCCGCCAACACGAGCGAAAACGCGCCGGTCGGCATCGTACCGGGAGATAGCAGGGACCGGGACTTGTGGTTCCGGTCCTGTAACCTGCCCAGTATCCTGCCGTTTCTGGTCACAGCGGCCGTCTGCTGGAGTGGCTATTACATTGCCCGCGGACTGTACGGATGACGTGCCGGGAAACCTATTGCTGGAATCTTCGCCAGTCTGTAGAGCCCGTGCCGAGGCGGAAGCCCCGGCGCGGGCTGCCTTTTCTTTTACCTATCAGAAGCTTCCCTCGCCCCGCGGTCATAACAGCTTGATTGGATTCGCATTGACCCGGCCACCTATGATGCATGCCTTGACCATGCCGACTACTGACTGCGGCCGACGAAAAACCGTTGATCGACAAGACGCTGGTCGTGTGGCCCGCACCTGAAATCGTTACCGTTCCGTACCCCCGGTGGCTTGCACCATCGATATACGCGCCGTGCTGCGTAACGGTTGAAACTGCTGTGCCTTGCGTGCGACGGTAGCCGTATGCGCGGCGCCGCGAAAATGGTCGATTCTTGTCGTATTTCGCCACTGTGAATTGTGATCGGCCTGCTGTTCGCAGCGTTTTTTGTGTTGTTTGGTCCACTCTACTTGGGATACCTCATGTACCTCGGACGAGTTTTTGGAAGGACAGGTTGTCATGGTTAACCGGCGAAAGCCTTGGCAAACAGATGCGCCGAGCCTACACTGGATGAAACTGGACTCTACGAGCTGCTGGCAACAGGAGCAGGAATTCGTGGCAGCTTGACAACGCTCGATGCGCGTGGGAAAGTAGCGCTGCGATCAGATCAACACCACCATGTCTGCTCGACGATTCTGCCCCGTCATCTGGTATAAGGATGTAACGATCATCGCTCCTGATGAGAGGAGGAAGCAATGCAACATGTCCTTCACACGAGTCTATTCTTGGTCCTGCTGATAACGGGCGGTGCGGCTTGGACATGGGCCCAGGAAAAGGGGAATGCGCAGGATTCCCCGGAGATGATGCTCGACCCGACGACACGGCAGTGGCGCGTCGACCGTTTTGCCGGCAATAGCACGGCGGGGTCGGTGGCGATGCAGGGTCCGGCTCGCGAGGTTGGCGGAATCACTCGTTGTGCGGTGGCCCCGGCGTCGGACGGTTCCGTGTTTCTCGCTACCGGTCGCAAGTGGGCGCACGACCGCATTGTGCGCGTCACGCCCGATGGCCAACTCCACCTGATCGCGGGCGGGGGCTCCAACCTGTCCGATGGCCCTGCCAGCCGGGCAAGAATACTGGTCGGCACCCGAGGCAATAGCCTTATCTATTCCCCTTCGGATCAGAGCCTCTACTTCGTTCACACCGTTGTCCCCGCCGTGCGTCGACTGCGAAAGCAGAAGGGCCAATGGCTGGTGGAAGCCGTTGCCGGAAATCCCCTTCAGGCGGGACACGCGGACGGTGCGGCGAAGAAGGCCCTCTTGACTGAGCCGATGAGCATCGCCGTGACATCCACTGGCACGATCTACCTGCTGGACGATCGAAGGCATTTGCGAAAGATCGAAGATGGCCGGGTAACAACCGTGGCGAGCTTCCCCGGCGGACCGAAACCGCTGGATGGGCCGTTGAACGAGGCCGCCATGGCCATCACCGACATGTCGGGCCATATCACTCTCGGCAAAAACGACGATACGCTGTACGTGGCCGATCACTGGCATTTCGCCGTCCGAAAGATCGATCTGAGAAGCGGCACCGTCACGACTGTCGCAGGCGTGCCGAAAGGACATGCCCGCTTCAACAAGAGTGCAGACGGGTCGGCTCTGACCCAGGCCAGCTTCAACAGCGGTTGCGCGTATGTTCAGTGGGATCCGGTCCACCGGGCCTTGTGGTGCGGTGGACCAGACGAGCACCGGTTCCGGTGGCTCAAAGACGGATCGGTACGGACCGTGATCGGCCGGCGAGGTAACAGGCGGTGGCCGCGCGACTCGCTCGGCGTGGCGGCCGATGCCGTGCAACTCGTGTGGAGCAATGTTGCCGCCGTCGATGCCGAAGGGGGAATCTATCTCGTGGCGGCCTCGGAAGGCGGTGTCTGGCGTGCGTCCCTTTCGAAGGAGGAAAAACGATGATCCGGTTACTCGTTCTGGTGTTTCCGGTTGTGTCATCTGTGGCTCTGGCCGGGATTTCGGCCGAAGCGGACGATACCATTGAGGTCGGCCCGGAAATCCGGCTCTCGGAGAACGGACCAGGTGAGGGTATTCAGCACGCTCCGCACGTAGCCTTTGGCGATGGCGTTTATCTGGTCGTCTGGCAGGAAGGTTGGCACGGCGAGGGAGGCCGCTCACGTATCTACGCGGCTCGCATCTCGCCAGAGGGCAAGGTGCTCGACCCCGACGGCATTGCGATCTTGGCCGCTGGTGCGGGCATCCAGGAGTATCCCCGTGTCGCCTTTGGCGGGGACGTGTTTCTGGTCGCCTGGCAGGAACTGCACAACGAGGGCGACGCCGACGTGCTGGCGGCACGGGTGACTCCCAAAGGTAAGCTGCTCGACGTCAAACCGATATCGATCGCCGTCGGCCCCGGGACTCAAGCACTGCCTGATGTCGCCAGCGACAGTCGGGACTTCCTGGTTGTTTGGCAGTCCTTCGACGCCGGTGCGGCTGCGTTCCGGGGTTACGGCGTTCGAGTGTCGCCAGCGGGCAAGGTCGCCGAGGTTGTTGAAACCGGGGCTTTCCCGCAACCGCGGATCAACTGGTCCGGCGACGCCTACTTGGCCATCTACGGCGACCGGCACGTGACGAGTGTGAAGCTCGACCGCAACGGCCGTCCGATCAATCCATCGAAGTGGGGCCACGAAGTCATTCGAAACGTACGACAGCCCCGGCCCTCGATCGCAGGCGTCCCGAAGAAAGGTTGGTTGGTCGTCGTGCATCGGTCGGTGCCCGACTACTGGGGATGGGGTGGTCCGGGTGGGATGCGGTGCTATCGGGTCACCCCGGAAGGCGAACTCGACCCGTCGCTCGAGCCACATCTGAAGCGGGACCGCGCCGGCAACTGGGGCCGCCTGCCGCATTGGCTTGACCTCGGCGGGCGCGGTGCGACGACTTGGCCCTGGGGCCAGTCCGCTTGTTGTTGGGACGGTCGACACGTTGTCGCCATCTGGCCGCGACACCACGTTGTGAAGAAAGTCATGCTCGCCAACGCGGATCTCTATGCGGCGCGAGTCGGCGGGTGGGAGCCCGTCGACAAGGAGCCGGTACCCGTCGCCACGGATCCGACCGAAGAACAAATGCCGGCCCTTGCCACCAGCGGCAACGGCCGACTATTCTGTGTTTACGAGAAACACGAGCTGGACGGACGTGTCTTCATAACCGGTCGTGTCCTACGAACAACAAGAGAATGAATGGGACGTTTTGGGTATTGCCGCTGACGTACATCTGTGCCGGGTCCGTCGCCCCATTCTGACACAGCATTGCCAACCGGCACAATTAGCTGGCCGTCCGCGGCCAATCCGCCGATCTGAGGCCTATTTGGGCGGCCGGGTCCCCGGTCCTGGCCCACAAACAACATCGAAAAAGGTGCCCACAGTGGTGCCGAGGTGCCAACGATGGTGCCGACTCTGCTCGCCCCACCATCGCCGGAAACAGCAACCGCTGCCATCTTGGTGCCCGACCGCGTGGGCTGGGGGAACCTCGACCACCCTGCTTGCCGACAACCCCGAAGGCGTGATAAGATTGCGACATCGCCAAGTGACGCAGCTACAGGCGAAGCGGCGGAAACGCGATACTCTTCAAGGTTGATTTCGAGCATGGAGTTGGTGATGCTCGTTTCCCCTCGGTCTTGGAAGGTGCTGTGTTTCGTGTTGTGCAGGAGAGCTTGACTAATGCAGTTCGACGCAGCCAGGCAGAGAAGGTTGAGATTGGATTACATCGGGACGATGGGTTGCGGCTTGAAATCAGCGATAATGGCGTGTGCCCCCCGTCAGGTGGGCAAGCTGATGATGGTCGCCGTCGGTTGCCGATAATGGGGATACTGGTCTCCTGTCTGACCAGCTTGCGGCAGGGTCGCGGTGCCGATGGCCCCGCCGTTTGAATCTTGGGCGCAGGGTAGCAGCCCAACGCCAGAAATCGACCCAAATACGGCCTCGAAGGAGTGCGGCGGTGTTCCGAGACCTGTTGTGTTTAGGATCGCGAATTTGGAGCTGAAAATCGGGCTGACGTGCTGGGTTACGCCGATCATCTGGTAGGGTCCTAACAATCAAGTCCCCAGTACAGGCTCGGCTCATCTGCTCGCCAAGGCGTCGAACGCCCTGCCCCACGTCGCCCCCCAAACCTACGCCGTTGGCCACCAAAATAGCAGCGGTGTTGCTGTTTCCGGCGATGGTCGGTGGGTGAGTGGTCATGAGCTTGCGGGGCAGAAAGGCCGGGGGCAAGTGTGCAAGATCGCCGCGGCGTTCGGAACAACTTGCTGGCGGAAAACCGTCGGTATTGGTAAACTGAAGATTCGCCCAATGGTTGCCTCCAACCATCCTTGTCCGTGGCATGAGGGAGACGATGGCCGTTACCTCACCGGAAGAGCTTGTCAACCTGCTCCAGAAGAGCGAACTGCTCGAGGGCGAGCAACTGGAACAAGCCCGGGCTACGGTCCAGTCGGGGGACGATCCGGCCGCGGCCGCCAAGCGATGGGTCGATGCGGGGTTCATTTCCGAGTGGCAAGGGGCCCAGTTGGTCGCAGGGCGCAGCTCCTTCTATCTGGGCAAGTACCGCTTGATCCGATTACTCGGTCGGGGCGGCATGGGCGGCGTCTTCCTGGCAGAACATACCACGATGAATCGCCGGGTGGCTCTGAAAACCATCTCGCGTGAGTTCGGTAACACGCCCGGGGCCCTCGAACAATTCCTGCTCGAAGCGCGGACTATCGCTGCGCTCGATCATCCCAACATCTGTCAGGCGTACAGTTTTGACCAAGAGGGTGGACGGTTCTTTCTCGTGATGGAGTTCATCGAAGGCAAGGATCTCAACAAAGTTGTCGAGGAGCAAGGACCACTGGAAAACAATCTGGCCGCCGATTACATCCGTCAGGCTGCCGAAGGACTCCAACACGGCCACGAGCGCAAGGTCATTCATTGTGACATCAAGCCGTCGAATCTGCTCCTCAGCGAGAAGGGTGTCATCAAGATCGTTGACATGGGGATGAGCCGATTGCAGGATCCGGCCAAGGCCACGAAAGACTCTAGTCCTCAAACAAGCGAAGCCAAATCGCGTTTCTTGCGCTGAAGTTGCCGAGACGCACAAACATACGCCAACCGGGCGGCTTGAGGCCAAGCCGTTTGAGGATTGTTCGCGTTGTCGTG
>Ga0180432_10002634_pt1 | contig 26781 bp, 19 predicted proteins | sample SS_ome_10_FD_132414 | JGI IMG/M metagenome (GOLD analysis project Ga0180432, IMG submission 132414) | Hypersaline lake sediment archaeal communities from the Salton Sea, California, USA - SS_1_MS_2 metaG | ecosystem: Environmental > Aquatic > Non-marine Saline and Alkaline > Hypersaline >... | reverse complement strand
TTTGTCCTGATGGCGCTCTTCCAATACTCCGGCTGGATCGGGAAGATCGACCCGAACATGAAGTACCCGCGCGACTTGGAGATCGATTACGTGCGGGTCTATGCGCGCGACACGAAGTAGCCGAGATGGTTGCTGCGATTCAGCGCTCGATCAGCAAGTATCCCCGCGGCGGCACGGTCTGGCCTGCCGACAGCGAATACGGCCGCTTGCCATGGTTGACGACCACGCGCTGGCCGTTGCTGTAGGCCGTCTCGAACACCCCCTCGGCGATCTGTCGATGCCCTTCGAGGAACTCCATTTGCAGGTGCCCGAGTCGCTGAACGTCGTCGAACACGCGGCGCAGCCCGGCCACGACCTGCTTGAGGCCCTCGCGGTCGTCGTAGCGATAGTCGCGGCGCCCCAGCCAGTTCTTGCTCTTGTCGAGAAGGAAGTGTCCGTAGAAGTAGGCCAACGGCACGCCGCCGTATTCGATGTTGCGCAGATAGCCATCCTCCCCGGGCAAACTGTTGACCACCTCGGTCGACAGGTTGTAGACGAGCACGCCGTGGTACACCGTTTGGTAGAGCGGCACACAGGTATCGACATAGGGTTTCTTTCTCAGAGGCGCCCACTTGTCGGCGTCGATGTACAGAAGCCGATCGAGCGCGGGGACGGCGAAATCGAGCGAGCCCTCCGACTGCGCTCCGCCGAACAGGTCTCGGGCACGCGCGAGGATTCGCACGGCCGCTTCGGCATCCTGGCGCCGCGTCTGGGGGTGCCGCGGATCGTAGCAGGGACGCGGGCCGATCATCGAGAGCACGTCGGAATAGTGAAGCCCCTTGAAACCCAGCTCCCGAATCCGCGGCAGGTCGCGCCGGGCGAACAGCTTGTCAGCGCGGGTCAGGCAGATGTTGTAGCTCTGGCCGCCCCCCCAGATGCCCCCCTTCTCCGGCTGACCGTCATGTTTCTTGCGGAGATAGCTTTCGCTCCAGTCTTCGGAGATTCGATACGCCCCGTAGTAGCAGTCGTGCGCGACGACCTGGTAGCCCAACGATTGTCCGTGGCGGATCGTCTTGCGAAGCTCGGCCTGGCCCCCCAACGCCGGCTCGACGGGGAAGATCTGCGGGTAGCGGCCGTCGTGGCCGCCGCGGTTCCAGCCGACCAGACAGAACTCGGCTCGCGTGATGCCTTGCCGGTGGAACTCGTCAAAGATGTCGCGTACCCGGGCGAAGCTGCAGAACACCCGCATGGGCGGCTCGTTCTCGGGCGTTTGCTCAGTGATCTTGTACGGCACCGGCTTCACGCCCAGGCGGATCCGCACCGCCATCGCCCCGGCCGAATAGGCCAGCCCGGCCGACGCGGTCGCACGCTCGCGAAGCGGCCGGATGCCGCGACGCGCGAAGTTGTACTCCCGGTAGCGCTTCCCCGCACCCACCCAGGACGCCTCGGCCTGCGGCAGGAAATGATACGCGACGGTCAGGTCCTCCGCCAACCGGGGCTCCGTCCGGAAAGACCGAAGCGCGAACGTCGGGTCCATCGCATACTGCTTCTTGGGGCCCCAGTTCGTGCTGATGCAGAACCGGACGTCGTACTGGCCGCCGGTCACAATGCCGGCCATGCCGCCCCCGGCGCGAACCGCGCCGAACAGCGGCATCGGACATTGGCTGATGCTGCGATACACCGCCACCCAGTGCTCAGCCGGCCGTTTGTCGCGAAATCGGCACAGCGCGCCTGACTGCTGAGCGATGATCAGGTAGCCCTCGTCCCCTTCGACAGATGCGCCAAACCGAGGCAACAGCCGCAGTGTCTTCAGCCGCGCCCGCCCGGTCTCCTCGACCCCGGCGGCAGGCACACTCACCGTAAGGACGTCGCCCGCGACGGCAAAGCTCATCTGCAGGGAGAACCCGAGCTCGCCTTGTCGGCATACCACCTGGCATGCCTCGACGGTCCTCCGCTCGATCAGCCATCCGGCGTCGGGTGCCACGGCCTGACGTTTCTCGGCGCCGGCCGCGTCCCAGTACGCGATCTCGCCCAGACACCCCCCCTGCCACTGTGGCCCGCCCTCGGTTCGCAGTACCGCGAGCCGACCGGTTTGCGCGTCGACCTGCCATTTCAACACGCTTCGGACTCCTTCCGTCCGCGCGCCCGCGGACGCCGTCACCGCCGCCAACAGCACCGCGGCCCCCACCGGGCTCCACACGCCGAACGAAGCAGAAGCCGACTGAAGTCCTGGCCTTCTCACACGCCGGTGCAGCAATCTCATGGTTGACTCGCTTGGGCAGTCGCTCACGGATTCATGACATGCAGGTTGCTGGTCTTCACGTTGCGGACGTATTCCGGCCCGGAGGCGATCGTGACCACGTCGCCTTTCGAGCCGTAGCGGATGATGTTGCTGAGGATCGAGTCGCACAGGGAGCCACCGATCAGGATCGTGTGTTTTGCCTTGCTGGTCACGTTGTTGACGATGATCCGGTAGGTGTCGCCCAGGGGCGCCACCCCGCCCCCGTAGGCGCTGTCCCCGATCTTGACCGCCGCCTTGCATCGCACGCCTTCCGGGGACGTGTCGATCAGGCCATCGAGAAGGATGTCGTGCATGCGAAGGCCGGGGGTGTTCAGTAGCCGCACGATGTGATGCCCGCCCCGACAGTGTCCCTTGATGTCCCTCAGGACAATGTGACGGATGTCGTCGCGCCCCTCGCCGCGGTCGGCGCTGCCGCTGACCATGGTCGACGTCGTACCGCCCGCGCGGCTATCGGCCCGGGGGATCGCCGTCAAGGCGATCAGGTCGTCGCCGGTGTGGCCCGTGATGTTCTCGATGAGAATATCATGGCACCCCATGCGCAGATCGATGCCGTCCTGATTCAGGATCCTCCGGCGAGCCCCGTCGATCATCTTGTATTCGCTCGATGCAAAGCCGAGGTCACGCAGGCATCCGTGAGCACAGCGCTCCAGCGAGATCGCCCACGCGTGAGAGTCCTTGATCGTGAGGTTCTCGATGCTGAAGCGTTCCACGAACGCCAGCAGGATCCCGATGTTCCGCCAGTCGCCCGTCTGGCTTTCGCCGTCGACCCCTGCATCGGTCCCATAGGTTCTGGCGCCGATCTTCTTACCGCCATCGCCGGTAGCGCGCGGGTGGTCGGCCCCTTCCAGCACCGCGTCGCCGATTCCTCGGATGTGGATGTTCCGCATCGGCTCGATGTCGGTGATCCCCAGCCCGCAGTTGGCGCTGCGGATGAAGTTATCGCGGCATCGGTCGCTGAGCTTGATGCGACACCCCTCGAGTTCCAGCGTGGTATTGCTGCGTAAGAGAATGGCCGAGTCGAGCAGCCACAGATCGTGCCGCTTCCCGTCGCGGACGTTGATGCGGGGGATGACGGCGCGACACCCGGCCGCCGTAGCGGCCTCGATCGCCTGGTTGATCCGCTCGACGTCGGTTCCCTCAAACGCGTTGGGCGTGAAGCAACGACGCCTCGATTCGGCCTTCGCCGACGTGGGCGCAGCCGCCAGGAGCGGCGCGTAGAGGGCTCCAAACAGCGCAATGCCAACGGACCAGACCCCGAGACGGGAGCGGAAGGAAGGGGCGCTGCCTCGGGGCACGATCATGCTCCATCTTGCGGGGACACCGTGACACTTACGCATCCTGTGGCGCAGGGATACGGTTGCTGACCGTTGACCACTTTCGGCAAGGACACCACTGAATCCCATCCGCAGTCGTCTGACCGACTCCTGCGCAACGATCACGGGTTGACTTCCGCTCGCGGCCGCGCAACACGACATCTCGGATCCGGTCCGATCCTTGGTCAAGCTACTTGGACTTCTTCTTCTTGGACGGCTTGGGTTTGTCCTTTGCCGTTCCCGGGACGGGGATGACGGCCTTGATATCCACCGGCCCCATCGCGAGCTTCTTCGGTCCCAGCTTCAGGTCCGATTTCATCATCTCGTCCCACGTCACCGCTTTGCCGGTGTAGCACGTGATCCGGCCCATGATCGCCGCCAGGGTCGAGATCGCCGTTGCCTTGGCATCGTTGAACGCCTTCTTGGTGCGGATCGCAGTGACCAGGTCGACATGCTCCTGATCGTAGGGCGAAACCTTCACGTTCTTCCTCGGCCGGCCGCGGCTGTCCTTCCCGTAGTCATAGGACCAGACCTTGGCGCCGTCCGGACTGAGGACCTTGTTGCGGCAGTTGGTCGAGCCGCGAGTTCCCCTGATCGATTCGGAGACGTTGTTGACGCAGCCGTCGATCTGCCGGCACATGCTGTGCACGTGAATCCCGTTCTCGTACGTGAAATCAACACTGAAGCAATCGAACTGGTCTCCGGTGACGCGGCGGTGGCGCGCCCCGAAACCGACGGCCTTGACCGGATGCATGCCGGTGAACCAGTTGATCACGTCGATGTTGTGAACGTGCTGTTCCACGATGTGATCGCCCGAGAGCCAGCACCAGTTCACCCAGTCGCGGATCATGTATTCCATGTCGGACCAGTCCTTCTGCTTTTCCCGGTACCAGAGCTGGCCCCCGTTCCAGTAGCAGTTCGCGGCCACGATATCCCCGATGGCCCCCTTCCGGACCATCTCGAAGGTCGCGGCATAGTCTCGCTGGTGGCGCCGCTGCGTGCCCGTGGCCACGGCGAGCCCCGCGGCATCAGCCTTCTTTGCCGATTCGAGAATCGACCGCGCGCCCACGGGATCCACGGCAACCGGCTTCTCCATGAAGACATGCTTGCCCGCCGCAACGCAGGCCGCAAACTGCTCGGGCCTGAAGAAGGGCGGCGTGGCCAGAAGGACGATGTCCACCCCCGAGTCGATCACACGCTGGATGGCGTCGAATCCGAGGAAGCAGTTCGAATCAGGGATCTCCTGCTTCTTCTTTTCCTTCAGGCTCTTGCGGCAGCTGTCCAGCCGGTCCTGGAACACGTCCCCCAGCGCCGTGATCTTCAGGTTCGGGCCGGCGTTCAGGAAGTTCTGCGCCGCCCCTGACCCGCGCCCGCCGCACCCCACGAGCCCGGCTTTGAGGGGCGCACCGTCAGGGGCCTTGTCGAGGAACTTCTTCTTCTCTAAAGCCGCTGCCTTGGCAGCGCCGCTCCCGGCACTCACCGAACCGAACGCACCGACCGCTCCCACCGCGCCGATGAAACCGCGGCGGCTCAAAGACCCTTTCGCCTCTGGCATCCTTCGATCTCCCACAAAACAGCCGATACGTTCGATCGGCCTTCCTGGTACGGGCCAGTTGTCCTACACGAAACCCCTAGTGTAGTGGAACCGCCCGCCGAACGAAAGCGGGCGTTCTCACTTCGACCCCTTCTTTGCCTTCTCGCACACCACCCGGAATCCCACGTCAGTGCAGTCCGAGTACCACCAGACGCTCTTGGGCATCTGGGGATCTGTCATGACCCACTCGTCGTGGCGCGTGTAATCCCGCGCCGCCGAGCGGAGCTCTGACAAGCCGCAAAGGAACGATCCCCCTCGGATCACACGCTCGTTGCCCTTTTCGGGCCCGCGGGGATCGACGATCGGAACACCCTCGGGAAGACCCGAGTAAGCCTTCTCGTCGTACCGGTCGAGACAGAACTCGCAGACATTGCCCGCCATGTTCAGCAGCCCGAACGGATTCGGCACCGCGGCCGAAGGCGGGTGTGTCTTTTCGTCGCTGTTCTTCTCGTAGAAGGCAAAGGGCTTCTCGCCGGCCTTCTCGGGATCGAAGAAGAAGGCGCCCTTCGTACCGCCGCGGCAGGCGTACTCCCACTCCGCTTCGGTGGGCAGCCGGTACTTCTTGCCCGTCACACGGGATAGCCAGGCACAATAGGTCATCGCCGCGTGGTGGGACATGGTGATGGCCGGTCTCTTCTCCCTCCCCCAGCCCTGCCCCGGATTGCCCCAGGGCGGCGTGGGCCCCGTCACGGCATCGACGTCCGTCATGGCGGACGTGTCGGACGACCTCCCCTTGCTCCCGGTTGCGGCATAGAACGCCTCGTACTCCTCCCAGGTGACCTCGGTCTTGCCGATCCAGAAGCCCGAGAGCTTCACGGGGTGCACCGGCCCCTCGTCGGGCCGCCGGTCTGCCTCGGATTCCGGGCTGCCCATCAGGAAGGTCCCGCCGGGGATGGCGACCATCTCGAACGCCACGTCGGTCCCGGGGATCCGCTCGGTGTAGTTGTCGAACCCCTCTACGGCCGCCGACTCCGTGAAGACCTTCTGGCCCGGCTTCTTTTCAGTCTGGCCGAACTGATCTCCCTTGTGGAAGTGCCCCACGTGCAGATGGCACTTGATGCACGGCTTGGCGCCGGGATCCTTCTGGTACTCGCGATGGTTGGTCTTGCCCCGCTCGGACAGCCCAGGAGGAAACAGGTCGTGGTGGCACTTGAGGCACCCCGCCTCGAACGTGTAATCCAGCGCGTGCTCGAGCTTCGACCGCTCCTCCCAATCGATGGCACTCACGTCGCGGAAGAGCTTGCCGTAGACGTCGCGGCCGCCGAGCCGGGCCTTGTGGTACAGATAGGCCACCCCGCCGGGCGGGAGATGACAGTCCACGCAGTGGGCGATCACGCCGCTCGGGTTGCGGTAGTGCGTCGAGAGCTTCCACGACTCGGTGGCATGCGGATGCACGTGGCACAGCTCGCAGAAGCTGTCCTGTGACGTGTACTCGACGGCTTCGCGCCCGCCGAGCGCAAAGGCCGCACCGGCTACGATTCCGATGAGAAGCTTGTTCTTTGGCAGCTTGAGTAATCGTTTCATGGGCGGGACATTCTACGCGGAACGCGGCGCTGGGTTAAGCGGTCTCCCGGGTTTTGTGCGTTCGGGGGGCGCCTCGCGTCCGGACTGGTCGTCCGAATCACGCAAGCTCTTCTCCCCGCCTTTGGCGAGGTCACAGAACAGGGGATCACACAGGAAGGGACGGTCATCCATGGTACGGAGAACAGGAAGACTGTCCCTTGTTATGTGATGAGGCGACGTATTGTGGTATTCTACCGCCGGCCGTCAATAATCCTAATCAACGAATCGTCGCCCCCTATAGACCTGTCCATGCTCATTGTTGTGTTGTCTGATTCTACCGTCAGCCTCGTCATAGCTGTATCTCCGTCCCAGATGACTACCTCGCGCAGGCCGGTGTTGTCTTGCGGGTCCACGTAGACGGTGATTGGGAAGTTCTCCCTTGGCTCACCTGTCTCTTGGGATATGACCTGCCATCCCTTCTGTCTTCCAGTGACGCGGATGTGGCCACTGTATTCGTTCGATGATGATACTCGGTGCAAGGACAGGTCGCTGTAGGATGCGTCCGGATCCCCAGCCCTAAGGAGTTGCAGCACCTCTCTTCCGATCTTGCCACCCCTTGGGTGCCCTTGATTGTGCACATAGAGAAAGGACGCCGCCACGCCCACAACCACCACAGCGATGGCCGCTGGGATCCTGCCCAAAAAGGTCTTCCCAGTGCTGCTGGACCTCGAAGCGCTGCGACGCAAGGGCCACGTGACCCGGACCACGGCGGTATTCGCCAGATCATCCCCCCAGCGACGCCCTTTCCGTCCTGCGTCAACTATCTGGGACTGCACGACCAGCGGGCCGAACGGTATCAAGAGCGGAAGATTCCGAAGCACACACGCCTTGAAGCTGGCGGGAGCTAGAGTATCACGATCAACAACGCGAACCCCGAAGATGACCTTTCCCAAGCTCTGCCCTCCCAGGAGGCCATCTCTCACGATCCAGTACGACCACAACAAGCATGCAAGCGCGATACGGAAGTCTTCCTCCGTTTCGATCACAGGGCCCAACAGCACCATCGCAACGATCACTGCGATTGCAGCGCCAATAGCCGTATCAAGCAGAAAAGCGCCTGTACGTCGTTGCACGAGGCCTCTGAAACAAGCATCGCAGATCGTCAAGCCAGCGCAGAACTTGCAGGCCATGTCCTTTCGGGGTCTTATGCGTTCCCAGAAACTCAGCGATCCCCGTTTCGCATGGAACAGCGCACGCTGGCATGCCGCACACTTCGTCGCCTTCTTGCGGGGACTCCCCGTCTCAGCGCTCTGCCCACTTGACCGCCTGGGTTCCTCGGAGGCGAGCGCATACTCAGCGACGCTGACGGACTCACGCCTCAAAGCGTCTGACAGGCCTCCTTCCGCACCACTGGTTTCTCCCTCTGGCTCAGGCTCATCGGGTTCTGGTCCCCGCGATCGCCCTGGGCGTCGAGGCCCGACATCCACCGTGGTCGCAGAAGGCTCTGGCGCCACGATCGTGAACTCAGATTGACACCGTCTGCATCGTCCCTTTCGTCCAATGGACGACTGCGGCACCCTGAGCTTCGCTGAGCACTTCGGACACTGCATGGTAAAAGACATCGGAGCCACTCCTGCAACTGTGCTGGTTGAGCGTGACGTGGAAGGCCAGCCCCGCGAGCTGCACCCGTGCGAAGAACCGTCCAGCAGTGTCGGATTCTCAGACCCCAGGCTCGGGCCTGAGCCGCGCTGGGGAGCGACCAGAGCACCGCCGCGGGGCCCAACGGCAGAAGGACAGGTTTCCCGACTCCCGCCACAAGCCCGCCGCACTTGCTACCGCCGGTCGCCCTGAAAGCGATAGACCCCGGCCGCCAGTCTCAAGCCCAGCGGCCGTCCCTACATTGGGGGCAGGATAGATGAGCCGCCCGGCTGGACCGCCCGCCCATCGGCCTTGGCCGCCGCCTCGGCGCTCGGGTCGGTTCCCACCGCGGCTACCCTATTCTCCTCCGACGCAACGATCTACGATACAGCTTCCCGCCTCGTCGAGGCAAGCAGTTTCCATGCAACGGGCCAGGATCACCTATGGGTCGGACCCGACGTGCGGACCGCGCAAGCGCTTCTGCCCCCTCCAACGAGGCCTGGGAAACCTGCGGATCGCAGGACCGAGCTCCGGCCAGCTAACCCGCGAATCATCAGCAAGCACTCTACGCCCTCGAGGCGATTCACGAGATCGAGCCCCTCGGTCGGACCGAGAACGGAGACCGCCGTGGCCAAACCGTCGGCCGTCGTCGCGTCGGGCGCGATCACCGTAACCGACGGCGTTTTCTCGACGGGCATGCCCGATCGCGGGTCGATGATGTGACTGTACCGCTTGCCCTTGATCTGGACGAACCGCAGATAGTCCCCGCTCGTGCAGACGGCCGCCGATTTGAGTTCGAGCACGCCGGCGTGCCGCGGACCGGTAGGAGCTCGCACGGCGATTCGCCAGGGACGACCGCCGGGCTTCGTGCCGAAGCACCGGATGTCGCCGCCGACGTCCACGAGGCCGCCGACGCAGCCCGCCGCCTTCATCGTCTCGACCGCCCGGTCGATGGCATACCCCTTGGCGATCCCGCCGAGATCCACCTCGGCACGTGAGTTCGCCTTGACCGCACCGTCTTTGAACAGCGTAAGCGTATCCCAACGCGAGACGGCCCGGGCCGCGGCCAATTCATCCTGGGTCGGCAACCGATCCAGCGCGGCACAGCGCTTCCACAACCGAAACAGCGGCGCCGCCGTCGCGTCAAACGCCCCGCCGGTGACCTCGGCGAAATGCCGCGCGGTCCGAAGGACCTCCAACGTCTCCGGGGAAAGCGCAACCCGCTGCATCGCCGACGCGCCTTTGAGTCGCCGCACCTCCGAACCATCGCGGTGGGCACTCATCAACGCTTCGACGCGGCGCAAGACCGCCTCTGCCTTGGCCAGCGCCTCTTGGGCAGCCGCCTTCTTTTCCGAAGGCACGACGACCGTCAGCGTACAAGCCGTCCCCATGACGGCAGGAGGATGAGACGTCACGGTCACAAGCGAATCGCCGGACCCGGCGCGCACCCCAGCGCCCGCTGCGCCGGCGGCGACGATCGCCAGCACCGCCAAGCAAAACTTCATGCGTCTGCGTAAGCCAGGCATCATCTCGGTAACGCGATTGACATTCGGAGGGGACCGCCCCCAAAACATCATGCGCGCAGTATACCACATGCCCCTGCCGAAGACGCTATCCGGAAAGACTGTGGCAGCGCGCGATGGTCGTCCAGCTGCGGGCGGATCTGCGGGGTCAACGACTCAACCGTTTCGCGGTTGTGGTTCTAATCGGCTGGGCCCGTTGGCACAGATCCGGTGGATGCTCTCGCCCCGGGCGTGCGTGTCGCGCGGGTATCGGCTTCACCAACCGTCGACGGCCATCTACAAAGAGTGCAAGGGCATCCCCAACAAGGCATCGACAGCCTCGGCCACGGGTTCAGCCAGCGACGGGTGGGCGTGAATCGTGCCGGCGATGTCGTGCGCGGTCATGCCGCCTTTGATCGCGACGGCCACCTCGTGGATGACCTCGGCGGCGCGGAATCCAACCATCGTGGCGCCGAGGACGCGGTGCGTTCCCGCCTCGGCCACCAGCTTGCAGAACCCGCTGGGTTCGCCAAAGGCCTGGGCAGCGCCGCTCGCCTGGTAGCGGAAACGGCCGACCGAGACATCCGCACCTGACGCGCGGGCGGCGTCTTCGCTCAGACCGACCTGCGCCACCTCCGGATGCGAGAAGACGACAGTCGGCACCACGCGATAGTCTTCGGTCATCGCCACGCCCATGACGTTGCTTGCAGCGACGGTGGCCTGGCGGTAGGCGACGTGGGCGTAGGGGCCCTTGCCCGTTATATCTCCGATCGCATAGACCCCGGGCGCGCTGGTCGCACACCGCGGATCGATCTGAATGAACCTGCCGTCGTGCCGCACGCCTGCTTCGTCCAACCCCAGGCCTTCGATCTGAGTGCGACGGCCAATGGCAACGATCACGGCGGCCGTCTCGACGGTCTGACCGTTGCTCAGCCGGTTCAGGACTTTGTCGTCGCGCCGCTCGATCGCATCGACCTTCGTGCCGCAATGGACGGCAACGCGCCGCTTCTTCAGCGACTTGGTCACCTCTTTGGCCGCCTCCGCATCGACCGTCGGCAGCACGCGATCCATGGCCTCGACGAGGGTCACGGTGCTGCCGAACTCGGACAGCATGGTCGCGAACTCTACACCGTTCGGGCCCGCGCCGATGATGAGCACCGATTCGGGCAACTCGCCCATGGCCAGCGCCTGGTCGGTGTTCAAGATCCGGTCGCCGTCGGTCTCGATGCCGGGCAGCGACGCCGGGGCAGTCCCCGTGGCGAGGATGACGTTTTGGGCGAAAAGGCGCAGAACGCCTTGCGGCGAATCGACGCCCACGGTTTGTGCGTCGGTCAGCCGGCCGTGACCGGCGACGACCTCCACGCTTCGCCGTTTGAGCAAGGTGTTGACGCCTTTGGTCAGGCCAGCGACGACCTGGTCCTTGTGAGCGATCGCCTTGGCGAAATCCAGGCGCACGGGACCGACCTCGATCCCCATCGAACCGGTCGAGGCCAGCTCGTGGTACAGCTTCGAGATGTGCAGCAACGCCTTGGTCGGGATGCAGCCCGTGTTCAGACATACGCCGCCCACGCAGCCCCGTTCGACCAGCGTGGCCTTGCCGCCCATCGCGGCGATCCGCAGTGCCGCGACGTACCCGCCGGGGCCTGCGCCGATAATGACTGCCTCATGCGATTGTCCTGATGCCGAGATAGCCTGTCTCCGCGAGGATGTTGTCGGTTGATCGGTTGCCGGGCCCACGCTTGTGTCTTGTTCTTCCAGGACATCGGGGCGTTCGATCCCGCGGCGGATTGCGTCCAGAAACCGAGCAGCGGGGCCGCCGTCCACGACGCGGTGGTCGAACGTCAGACTGAGGACCATCTTATCACGGACCTCGACGCGATCCTCGATGACCGTCGGCTCTTGACGGATGCGTCCCAACCCGAGAATCGCGCATTCCGGCAGGTTGATGATCGGCGTGAAGGCCTCGACGCCGTAGGAGCCCAGGTTGGTGATCGTGAAGGTGCCGCCCTGCATCTCCTCGGGCGACAGGCGGCGCGACCTGGCTCGATCGATCAGATCGCGCGACCGCTCGGCCAGTTCGCCAAGCCTCAACGACGCTGCATCACGTATGACGGGCACGAGCAGGCCGGCCTCGGTGTCAACGGCGATGCCCATGTGGATGCCGTCGGACAGGGTGATCTTGCCTTGCTCCCAACAGGCGTTGAGCATGGGGTGATCGCGTAGGATCGTGGCCGTCAGTCTGACGATCATATCCGTGTAGCTCGGAACGGCCTCCTTGCGGGCTGCCGACGTCGCCTTCAGCCGAGTGCGCAGATTAACGAGTTCCGTCGCGTCGGCCGTCGTCGTTAGCGTGACCGGCGCCGTGGTGTGGGCGCTGGTGGCCATGCGTTCGGCGATCCTCCTACGCACCGGGCTAACCGGCAAGACGCGCCCCGGGGCGCTCCTGTCGCCTGATCTCATCGGGGCCTCGGACACAATCGCATCAGCCCCTCGTTGCGACGCCGCGGCGCGGATGTCTCGTTCGCGGATGCGTCCCCCCTTTCCGGACCCGTTGAGCTGCGTCCAATCCACGCCCAAGTCCGCGGCGAGGCGCGCGGCTCGGGGGCTGATTGTCGGCGTGCCCGCCGTCGACGCTAAGGTCGGATGTGGGAGCTTAGCGGAGGCAGCGGGCTGGGTCGAAAATGGCCCCGCTGAGGACAGCGGGGCTCCGTGCGCGTCGGGCGCTGCGGCGCCTTGTGGTGCAAACGATACTTCCTCGCCGGGTTCGACGAGATAGCCCAGGAGGGCGCCGACCGGCACGACGTCGTCCTGGCTCGGCCCGTTCGGCGAGATCCGAAGGATGCCGGAGTCGATCGCCTCGACCTCCTGCACCGCCTTATCGCTCTCCAGGACGAAGAGCGGCTCGCCTTCCCTGACGGAGTCGCCGTCCTTCTTGAGCCACTCGACGAAGACGGCCTCTTCCATCTCCCAACCGAGGCGTGGAACGACGATTGCGGACGCCATTGCAGTCTTCCTACTCTTCCAACAGATCACGAATCGCTCGTGCGATTGTCTCGGCATTGGGCACGACGGCAGCCTCCAGCGGCGGGCTGTAGGGCGTTGGTGTGTGCTCTCCGTTCAGCCGTCGGATGGGCGCGTCCAACTCGTCGAACCCTCGATGGATCACTTGTGCGGCGATCTCCGCCCCGATGCCGCAGGGCGCGAACGTCTCATCGACGATCAACAGACGCCCGGTCTTTCGGACCGATTGCAGGACCGCGTCGACGTCGAGCGGGGCCACCGTCCTCGGATCGATGAGCTCCACGGAGATACCTTCCGCAGCCAACTGCTCGCAGGCCTTGAGCGTCTGGTGAACCATGTCGGCGATGGCGACGACCGTGAGGTCGGTCCCTTCGCGGACGACCGACGCCTTGCCGAAGTCAACCTGATATTCCCCCTCCGGCACCGGCCCCTTGATCGTCAGCAACGATCGGTGTTCAAGGAATACGACGGGATCGTCGCATGTCAGCGCTCGTTTGAGAAGCCCCTTGGCGTCATACGGCGTTGAAGGGACCACGACGCGGAGGCCTGGGAAATGAGCGTACGTCGGGTAGTAGCTGCCGGAGTGATGCGTGGCAGCAGAATGCCCGATCCCGATGCAGCCGCGGAGCAGGACTGGCATCTTCAGCCGCCCGCTGCTCATGTACTGGATCTTGGCGATCTGGTTGATGATCTCGGCTGCGCCGTCAAGAACGAAGTCGGCGAACATGAAGTCGACGACCGGCCGCGTGCCCGTCATGGCCGCGCCGGCTGCGAGCCCGACGAAGCCGCGCTCGCAGATCGGCGTGTCGCACAGTCGGTCGGGCCCGTACAGATCGTACAGGCCCTTGGTCGTGTTGAAATTGCCGCCCCGTTTTCCGATGCCCTCGCCCATGACGAAGATGGTCGGGTCTTTGGCCATCGCTTCGGACAGGGCCTCGAGCGTCGCTTGCATGTAGGTGATGTCGCGCATGGTTCGTCTCGTTTACGCCTCCGCGAAAACGTGCTCGGTCGCCGTCGCCGGGTCGGGCCAGGAACTGGCCTCGGCAAACTCAACAGCCTCGGCAATCAGTTCCCTGACCTCCACGTCGATCGGGGCCAGGTCGGCCTCGGTCGCGGTCCCGCCGTCCAGCAGGATGCGTCGAAACCCCGAGATCGGACAGCGTGCCTTCCACTGCTCGACCTCCTCCCGCGTGCGGTAACCGGAGTCCTGCATCCCCTCGCAGTGCGGTCGAATACGGTAGGTCTGACATTCGATCAGCGTGGGCCCCGCGCCCGTCCTGGCGAGCCGGACGGCCTGGTCGGCCGCCTCATACACCGCGAGCACCTCGTTGCCGTCCACTTGGACGCCGGGCATGCCGTAAGCGGCCGCCCGTTCGGCGACTGTGGGGCTGCCGCTGGCGTAGCTGAAGGGCACTTCGGTCGCGTACTGGTTGTTCTCGCAGACGAACAACACGGGTAGCTTCCAGATGCTCGCCATGTTCAGCCCTTCGTGGAAGGCGCCGTTGTTCACCGCGCCGTCACCGAAAAACACGACCGAGACGCGATCGGTCTTGGTGAGCTTGAAGCTGTAGCCCGCGCCGGTTCCCTGGAGGATGCACGGGCCGACGATGCCGCTCGTGCCCATCATGCCGAACTCCGGGGCGAACAGGTGCATGCTCCCGCCCCGCCCACGGGAGCATCCGGTCGACCGCCCGAACACTTCGGCGATCAGTTGCCGGGCAGGAACGCCCTTGGCCAGCGCGTGGCCATGCCCCCGATGTGTGCTGAAGACGACGTCATCCGTTCGCAAGTGCGCGCACACGCCGGCGGCCACCGCCTCCTGGCCGATGTACAGATGGCACGCGCCGGGAATGAGGCCACGCTGGTGAGACTTCACCAGGGCTTCCTCGCACTGCCGGATCACCTGCATCTGGCGATACAGCGCCAAGAGCTGGTCACGATTCACTTGCTTCATCTCGTACTACTCCGTCTGGCCTCCAATGCCGATCTCAGTGGCCATGGCAGGCCTCAAACAGCGCCCGCAGGTTCTCGATCGGAATCTCGGGCGTCATGACGTTGGCGGGGCCCACGAGGTAGGCGCCGCCGAACGGCGTGCCCAGCGTATCGATCGTCCGGCGGACCTCGTCTCTGAGCTGCTTAGGCGTGTAGGACACCAGCCGCTGATCGTCGATCCCCCCCGAGAACGCAACCTTGCCGCCGAACCGCTGCGCGACCTCCTGCGGATTCATCGCCCCGGGCTGGATCGGATCGATCACGTCCACGCCGACGTCGATCAGGCTCGGGACAATCTCTGTGACGTTCCCGCAACTGTGGAAGATCACGTCCATGCCGAGCCGGTGCATCTCGTCGAAGATCGTCTGGTATGGCTTCTCGAAGAACCTCCTCCACATGTCAAGTGCGATCATCATCGAGGTCTGCGTGCCCCAGTCGTCGGTGAACAGCAGTGCGTCTACGCCGATCTCGGCCCAGCGGCGGATGAGTTGCACGACGTAGTCGGTGAGCACCTCACCCAACCGGTGCACTTCTCGCTCGTTCGTGTAGAAGTCCATGAAGAGTTGTTCCATGCCCCGCAACGCGTGCATGCGCTCGAAGAGGGTCAGGTGGATCATGCCCACGCAGTACTTCGTATCGCGGTGCATCTCGATGATCCGCGCGGCGTCGTCGAGCCGGCCCGGTTCGTTCGGATTCGGGACGCGATGGGCGAGGTACTCATCCAACTGGGACCAGTCCTTGATCGGATGGTCCACGGGCGTGGCGCCGACGCCCCCGCGTGCGTGTCCCCAGCGTGTGCCCCATTCGTCCGTCCATTGTGCCTCAGTCGTCATGACCTGCACGGGGTTGATGCGATCTGGTCCCTCGGGCCGCTGATAGCCGATCGTAATGTCGTACGGCGCGACGCAGACGACGTCGTCGGGGAACTCGCAAAACATGTCCGCCAGCGCCTGGCCGTAGCGGACGATGATGTCCAGCGAGAGACGCTTGAGTCGAACCGGGCATCCCGGCGCGCCCTGTCGCCGAAAGGCCTTTCGAACCCACTGCTTGCTGGGCGGCGCCGCCGTCTGGGCCTCGTTGAGCCGATCCTCGAAGCGCGCCGCAATCGATTCCATCTCCTCGAGCGGCCGGTTCAGGAAGTCAGCCGCGTCAGACGGTTCTGTGACAGTTGGCATGATGGGTTCCACTCCTCGACGGACGTTGACTATGCGCGCAAGGCCGCAAGATACTCCTTCGTCACGGTCGTCAATCTGTCGAAGTCGCCGGCCTCGAAGGCCTCCTTGTCCAGCCCCTGGCCGGCGATCGTCACGACCCTTGCCCCGGCGGCATAGTACTGCCTTGCCAGATCCGGTGTGATCGGTCCCCCGGCGGCCATGAACCGTATCTGTGGGAACGGCGCGACCAGGTCGGCGAAATACCCCAGCCCGATATTGGCGGGGAAGACCTTGACCACGTCGACCCCGAAGTCCATGGCCTGCATGATCTCCGACGGTGTCATCGCGCCCGGGATGACGGGGACGCCGTAGCGGTGGCACATTTCGATGACCTTCGGTGCCAGCCCGGGCGAGACGATGAACTGGGCGCCGGCAAGAATCGCCAGACGCGCCGTTTCCGCATCCAATACCGTTCCTGCGCCGAGGACGGCGCCACCGGGCAGCGCGGACCGGCCCTTCTCGATGCATGCCAACGCCTGCGGCATGGTCATCGTGAATTCGATCACGCACATGCCGCCTTCGTAGTATGCCTTGGCGGCTGGAACGAGTCGGTCCGTCCGATCCGTTCGAAAGACCGGCACGACGCCGATGTCGCACATCCGGTCCATGATGCTCGCGCTGCTGCTCATCAAGGGGTCCTTTCTATCGCTGCACCCGTCCCGCCCCATCGCCGGCCATCAAGGCCCGCACCTCATCGGCCGAGACGAGGTTGAAGTCGCCATGCACGGCGTGTTTCAAGCACGACGCCGCCGCGGCGAACTCGACCGTCTCATCGGGGGCCATGCCGGACAGCAATCCGTAGATCAGCGCACCCGAGAAAGCGTCGCCGCCGCCGACGCGATCGACGACATGGATCTGATACTGCCTGCTGCGGTAGCACGTCGATCCGTCGCACAGTACGGCCGACCAAGTGGTGTCCGATGCGGATCGACCCTCCCGACACGTGATCGCACAATAGCGCAAGCCGAAGCGATCGCAGAGCCGCCGCGCAACGTCCTCGCCCCGCTCGACAGGCGCCTTGCCGGTACCGTGGGCCTCGATGCCGAAGATCTCTCGGCTGTGCTCCTCGTTGGCGATGAAGACATCGACGAAGTCCATCAGCTCCGTCATCACGCGTCCGGCCTTGTCCGCCGACCACAGCTTCCTGCGGTAGTTCAGGTCGCAACTCACGGTCAGGCCGCATGCCTTGGCGCACCGGCATGCCTCCTTGACGACCTCTGCGACGCTGTCCGCCAACGCGGGGGCCGTGCCGCAGAAGTGGAACCAGTCCTTGCCTTGGAAGATCCCGTCCCAGTCGATCTCGCCGACCTTCAGTTCGGTGATCGAGCTGCCGGTGCGATCGTAGATGACCTTCGAGGGACGCTGCGATGCCCCCGTCTCCAGGTAGAAGGTGCCGAGCCTCGCTCCAGCACGCTTGATGTGGTCGGTATTCACGCCGAACCGTCGGATATAGTTGATGCATGCCTGGCCGATCTCGTTGTCGGGAACGCTTGAGACTACGTATGCGTCCATGCCAAAGTTCACCAGCGAGACGGCGGCGTTGGCCTCAGCCCCCGTGAAACCGACAGTGAACTCGTTGGCCTGGACGAAGCGTTCGTGCCGCTTGGTTCCCAGCCGCATCAGAAGCTCACCGAAGAAGACTGCCTTCTTTCGGGAGATCACCTCGCTGCTCCTGTCTCTAAGAGGCGAATAGTACAGCCGAATCCAGCGCCAACTCCTCGGCGACGGCCAGGAGGCTGTCCACAACGTCCTGAGGCAGGGCGATTCCCTTGGCCTTCGCCTCATCCATCCTCTCGAACTCCATCTCGCCGGGCAGGTAGATGCGGTCCGAGCCCTTGGCCTTCGGCGATTCTCGTATCTCGCGGATCATGCCGTCGACGCGGTCCTTGAAGCGATCGATTGGCTCGATGGCGCCGACGTTAATGGCCAGGAACGCGTGGCCATGACCGGTCGGGACCGATGGATCGCCGAATATCCAGCTTCCGACCTCGCTGCGACAGCACGCCCCGCTGACCAGGCCCGACAACGTCTCGATCAGCAGCGCCAGCCCGTATCCCTTGTGGCCGGCCATGGGCAACATCGACGCGCTGTGGGGATACACGCTGCCGTCCGTCGTCGGCAGGCCGTCGCCGTCTACGATCCACGTGTTGGGAATGGGCTTGCCCTGACTCAGCGCCTGGTAGACCTTGCTACCCGCGACGGTGCTCATCGCTATGTCCAGCAGGATGGGGTGTCCTTCGCCAGTTGGGATGCCGATGGCCAGCGGGTTGGTGCCGAGGATGTGGCCCCGCGCACCCGGCGCGGTCATGCTGGGCACGTCGTTGCTCATGGACAGACCGATCATGTCACTTCGGGCCGCCATCAGTGCGTAGTACCCCGCCGCTCCGTAGTGTCCGCTGTTCCGCGCGCCAGCGTAGGCCACACCCGTTGTCGTTGCCTTGTCAATGGCCGTTTCCATCGCCTTGCGCGCAGTGATCATCGCCAAAGCGGCGTGGCCGTCGATGACCGCCCAGGACGGACCTTCGTTGACGATCCTGGGTGTGGCCTTGGGGTCGAGACCCCCCGCCCGCAGCCGCCTGATGTATTTGCCGAGGTTCTTGGTTCCATGTGTGAAGACGCCCATGAGGTCGGTCGTGACCAGGACATCAGCCGCGATCTGTGCGTCGTCCTCGCGCATGCCCGTTTTGAGCAAGGCATCGATGCAGAAAGCGTCGAGGTCCTCCCGGGCCATTCGTTGGGAAGAAAAGGGGACATTCTGCTTTTTTGCCGACGTGTCGAGGTTTCCCTCTTCCGTCGTACCAGCGGAGCAAGAAAAGTAGAATGTCCCCTTTTTTTCCTTGCTCCCCACGCCGTTGACGATGTTGGGCAGCGGCTCGCCGCGAACGGCACGCGCGACGATGTCGGCGGCTGATTCCCTCAGCGTCTGCACGGCCTTGGCGCTGGCCGACGCGACATGGGCGGCCAGAATGACGCTGTCCATCTTCAGAAGCGGGCTATCCGGTGGAATCGGTTCGGGGTCGCACACGTCCAGGGCTGCGCCGCCCAGATGACCGCGCTCCAGCGCATCCACAAGGGCGGGCGTCTCGACAAGATTCCCGCGGCTGGCATTTACCAGGATGGCACCCGCCTTCATCTTTGCAATGGTCTTGGCGTTGATCATCCCCTTGGTCTCGGCCGTAGACGGGCAGTGCAGCGTGACGACATCGCACAGCGGCAGGATGTGGTCCAGCGCGGTCGGCACGCAGCCAACCTGCTCGATCTCCGCAGGCGGTACCATCGGGTCGGCCACCAACACGTGGCACTTGAACGACACGAGCCGCCGACAGACCTCCCGGCCAATCCGCCCGAATCCAACGACACCGACCGTTAGGTCCCGCAGCGTGTTCATGGCCGACAGCGGAACGGGCAAGCGCCATTGGCCGCCTCGCACGTCAACGCAGTTCGCAACGACCTGGCGGGTCAAGGCCAGGATGAAGGCCAATGTGTGATCGGCCACCTCGTCGATGCAGTAGTCCGGCACGTTGCAGACGGGGATGCCCTTCGCCCGAGCGGCATCTAGATCGACGTTATCGACCCCGATGCCGTACCGCACGATCACCCGTGCCTTCTGCATCGCGTTGACGACGTCCGCGTTCACGGGGGCGAACTGCGTGATGACGTGGTCTGCATCCGCGACCAGCTCGATCAGCTCAGCGGGTGTCTTGCACCGCCGGCCGACGACGTCGCAGCCAAGCGGCCCCAGGATGCCGGCTTCGACGTCGAGTGAGTCAAACGTGTAGTCGGTGATGGCGACTTTGATCATGTCTGCAACACTCCGTGTGGACTCGCCTCAGGACTTGGCCAGCGTATTGCCGTAGGCCATGATCACGGCGGCGCCGATCAGGATCGCTATGGCCAGGTACATCTGAATCCGGGGCTTGCCGTGTACGCCCCGCCACTCACCGCTAACGAAGCCCAGTCCCTGCGAGCCCGTCATCTGCATGGCCTGCTGGATGCCCCATCCGATCGACCCGCCCAGAGCGCCCAAGAGAAGCATCCCCTTGCCCATGAGCGTCACCGCCACACTGAAGTTCACGCCGATGATGATGGCCAGAATGAACTCCTTGCCACTTTGGGCGAAAACGTTCCAGGACTTATTCCTGGTCAGCAGATAGGCCGCGTAGGCAATGTTGACGATGGCTCCGGCGAACAGTCCCACCGCAAACGCACCGAACGTGGCCGGTATGCTCCCCGTACCGACCTTGACCTTCAGCGTGTCGGACGGTCGCTTCTCGGCCAACTCGCTTTCGATTCGCCTGGCGGCCAATTGGGCCGTGAGACCGCCCACCTGGATCACGCCAACTCCGTCCATTGTGATGCTGCCATCTTGGGCGACGCCGTACTGACCTGACAGGCCTTTCGTTCCCTTTACGGCGACGCTTATGGCGCTCCCGGCGTTGACCATGCTAAGGTTCGCGATGATGGATTCCTGGCTGTAGACGAACGTGAACGCCGTGCCCGTCGAGAGGACGCCCGCGATGACGGTCATAATCAAGCCGCCCAAAAAGCCGCCCGACGGCTGCTCGAGCTTCTTTAGCTCACGATCGCGACCAAACCCCGCGAACGAAGCAATGATCACGCCAATCAGCATCACTCCTACACCGGCCAGCACGGTTAGGCCCGCCTGTGAGCCAAGTCCGGCGGCATCCTCAAACTGACCGGAGCCCTTGAAGACCATCGGAACAATCGCGCCGACCGAGACGCCGAGCCCTGCCAGGATCGCGCCGGTCAACGCTACGCCGATCCGGACAAAGCACAGACCGCACAGAACGTTTGCGATGCCCCAGCCGAAGGCGAAGATGTTGCCGATGATGAGGCCCCGGAGTGGAACCGCCTTGAGCCCTTCGATCACGTTCGGGCAGCCCAGAAACGTGATCGCCCAAGGCATGATGATCAGGCCGACCAGCATGCCGATGAACCACCAATGCTCAAACTGATACTTCTTCATCAGTTTAAACGGCCAGGCCCCGCTGCCCATGATGAATCCACCGAGCCCAGCCGTTGCGGCACCGAGCAATGTTGTCGTGTCGATCATCCGGTCGGTCTCCCTCGTGCCCCCTGCTGCCGGTTCGGTCATACGCCCGGAAGGTATCCAGCGCCAAACCTGGCCGTCGATTCGCTGCGAAAGTCGGATATCAACGACATCAACGACGTCGTGCCGCCGTCGGCCACGATCGTCTGGCCGACGATGTACTCCGCGTCGGCCGAGCACAGGAACACCGCCAGTTTGGCAATGTCCAACGGCTCGCCCGGGCGGGCCACCGGGACGGCGTTCTTGGCGGCCTCACGGGATTCGGCCTCATCGAAACCCGGGAGGGCCTTGTGGTAATTCTCGACGGTGACCCAGCCTGGCGCGATGGCGTTGACCCGAACGCCCTTGTGGGCGAGTTCGACGGCCAGCGCCCGCGTGTAAGCGATGATGGCGCCCTTCGTGCCGGCATACACCGAGTGTTCCGGCGCTCCCTGGACGCCATGGATCGACGTGATGTTGCAGATCGCCCCGCCGCCCCGCTCGATCATGCCGACCACCACGGACTGCGTGAGGAAGAACTGTGCCCGTACGTTCACGTGGTACATCATGTCGAACTGCTCGCGCGTCACCTTGGCGAACGGCTTGTTGAACGTGATGCCGGCGTTGTTGACGAGGCAGTCGATTCCGCCGAGCAGCTCCATGGCCTGATCGGCCAACGCCTCCACTTCATCCACGGACGCGAAGTCGGCCTTGAAGGCGGCGGCCCGCCGCCCCATGGCTTCGATCTCGGCGACGGCGCTCTTCGCGCCCGCGTCACTGTGGGCGTAATGCAAGACGACGTCGGCGCCCTGTCGCGCGAACTCCAGCGCCACTTCGCGCCCGATCCCCGTGCCCGATCCGGTCACCAATGCCTTCTTGCCGGCGAGCCTTCCGTTCGTGCTCATCGTGTCACTTCCGTTTGTAGCTAAGGACGACGGCCCCGGGCCGATCCGCAATCTCGACGCGGACGCCCTTCTCAACAAGTTCCTGACCGCTCATTTCGGTCTTGCCTTCCGGTTTGTCAACCGGCGTCACGACGTATCGCGCATCGGTGTCGAGGCCCCGCAGCGGCAGGCGGGCGACCTCGTAGATGCTCTCGGCCCGGCGGAACACCTGCACCATGCCTTCGCCGGTCTCCGGCAAGTCAAACTGCCAGGCCATCCATTGGCTCCGGTCACGAGTGTAGGGCGTCAGCGGATAGTAGTCGCCGCAGTAGTATTGGCTGATCGTGCGGAACTGCTCGAACAGCCGCCGCAGGGTCGCATAGTCGATCTCCTTGACGCGGATGTCGAACCCGCAGCCCAGACTGGGGGCAGCGTTGCTCCAGAACGCATACGGCTCGACGGCCGTGAACCCGCCGCCATAGTACGGCGCTTTCGAACTGGCCACCGTTCCGGTCCCGTGGAACGGAAGCCACAATGAGATGCCGTACGTCATGCACTGGTGTCCGACCGGCTCAAACGCGTAATCGCTCCGCCACAGCGGTACGGCACGACGCATCGTCTCCAGGTCGTTTCGCCGCCCACCCGACGCGCACGAATCGATCAGCATGTTCGGGTGGCGGCGACGCAACTCGTCCCAGTACGCAAGGTAGCCGGTGACGTGCTTGATCTCCGTGATGCCCTGACGATCTGCTGCGTCGTTGCCCCGCCAGTGCCCCAGCGGGTCCATGTTGAAATCCTGCCGATACAGATCGATCCCTTGCTCGGTCAGGAGCTTGTCGATGTGGTCGGTGAGCCATTTGCGGGCCTCGTCGTTGCCCAGATTCAGCAGGCCACCCTTGCGCCCGCCCAAGACCCACTCGGGGTGGTTCTCGGTCAGCCAGGTTCCGGCGGTGACCCGCTCCGGCTCGAACCACACCAGGATCTTGACGCCCTTGGCGTGTGCATGGTCGCTGATCGGCTTGAAACCACGCGGAAACCGCTTCTTGTCGATCTCCCACGTACCGACGTTCGGCCAACCGGTCTTGTTGACGTACCATCCAGCGTCCATCCACCAGTAGTCGAGCTTCAAACCCTCCTCCAGATACCGGTTGATGTGCATGATCTGATTCTGTTCGTTCGCGCCGATCATCTCCTCGTAGGCCCGCGAGCTGGACGCCAGGATCTGGGGCCGGGGCAACTTGCCGCCCGGCTTCGGCATGCTGTGGGCCATCATCCATCGCCGCCAGATGTTCTGGGCGCGGATCCAGTCGCCTTTCCAAAACTGAAGCACGATCAGCGGCGTGCGGACCTCCTCGCCCGGATGCAGCTTGAAGTGCGTCCGCTCCTGACCGGCCACGATGTGGATCAGGTTCGATGCGTCCCGAGTGAACTGGGCCGCCCACTGGCCCGGCCAGCCGACCACGACGATGACACCCTCGTCGAGGCCTTCCAGATTGAGGTAGGACATATCGCTGTTCGTCGGACGCCCCCCGGCGGCGCTCACTCGCTTCTTCGCGCCGGGCGGCAGGACCGTCTCGAGCGGGCCGTAGTCCGAACCGTTGGCCGGCGAGCCGACGGCATGATGCAGCAGAAAGTTGCCGATCCCGCCGCGGTCCACCCGAACGTCCAGGGCCTGGATCTTCTCGATGATGGGCGTGTCGGCCGGACCGGTGTTCTTGAAGTACAGCGTCCACTCGATCGTCGGGAAGTCCCCGTACGCGATCCCCGTGCAGCGGACCGTCAGGCCCGTCTTCGAATCAGCGTACGTGACCGTGTGCTCGATTCGATGAGCGTCGAGTTGCTTGGCCGATCGCTCGACCTTCCACGTCTTGACCCGTTCTGAAAACGGCTTGCCGCCGTAGACGAACGAGAACGGCGGCTCGGTTGTGCATGCGCGGCGAACGTCGATCAGGGGCAGGTCTGCCAGCCAGATCTCGCGTCCGTCGGCAAGGATGGTCTTTGCATTGGCCCAATCCGCTTGGTCGCAGCCGATCCCGTCGCCCCCGTCACCCACCTCGAGGACGAATTCCGTCGCGCCGCCCAGGTCCACGCTGACCGGCAGCGCCGGCATGCCCTCCTTGCGGACGTCCGAGCCAAACACTTGCTTTCCGCCGACGCTGACCGAGAAGGTCACGCTGCCTCGTCCGCCGCGGGTCTGCTCGTTGCTGTCCACGCCCGCTACCGCGGTGAACGTCTTGCCCGGCCCCGGAAGGCGAACGACGACGTTGCTGACCGCATGGCAGAACAGACCGCGGGGATAGGCCTTGCCCGCGATCATCAAGGGCCTCCCGAACCGACCGTTCTTGCCGACGTGATCGTTGTTGGCCAGGACGATCAGCCCCACTCCGTCCGGCGGCGCCAATTGAACGCCTTCGAACTTGGCGGCCGCCCAACGACGGGCCTCGTGCATCTCCTCGGGACTCACGGATGCCGCCAGGACGATGCCGTTCGCTGCGAGTGCCATGAATGCACCTACCATAGGACAGACCTCTCCTTCCTGTCGATCCACGCTCAGCCGCCGGGCCCGTGATGCCGGTCCGGAACGGCAAAGAGCAGCTTGGCGAGCTTACGCCTGGACTGCGGCGCTGACTGTGAGACAGTCGCACGCGGCCACTTGCCCGGAGCCGGTGGCGCAAGTGATTGGAACACACCCACCGGCCAGAAACGAAGGCGTTCGATCCCCTTCGGCACGGGCTGGCGGTATTGCACGTAGGCACGAACCGTACCTCGCGTCGTGTATCCGATGTTGCCCTTGCCAGCGCCGAAGACCCGATAGCCCATCAGCGTACAGTCCTCCAGATCGACGTGGAGCTGCTTGCCGTCGAGGGGCGTGTGGATGATCCCGGCCGAGGGCGTACCATGCGGCTGAGAGAAGTTCAGCACGATCAGAGAACATCGCTTGAATTGGACACGCGTGTAGTCCGCAAAGCCCGGATAGCCGCATTCCAACGCGTTGTCGGGCGCAACGAGCGTGCAATCTTCGAAGATGGCGTCGGGCGTATCGGGCATCTTCTTGTGTGAGGCCCGGACGTATGCCGCCCCCGCATCGCCCCACCAGTCCATGCACAGGAAGTAGGACCTGCGAAAGACGACAGGCTCGTCAGGCCGATTGACGTGGCCCATGACAGCGGCCCCGGCGAACCGACCGATGCCCACGCAGTTCTCCACGAGCGCCGAGAACTTCGTGCCGTCCTTGCACGTCATGTCCCAACCGATGCCGCCCTCGCAACCCGTGGCGTATATGTTCCGGAAGATCCATCGGTCCCAGATCGCACCCGAAAAGGACGGGTCGCACCGCCACGGTCCCCACCAGTCAACGCTCTTGAGCCCCCATTCGGCCTTCGCATCACCGGAAGCGACGATTTTGAAGGGGGGATTGCCCGCCTTGACCGAATGATCGGTGCGAACGATCACCTCCGGCGCGCCGGCGTCGACGACGACCCACCCCGTCGCGCCGGATCCGAGCTTGCCGTCCACGTCACCGACCAGAACGTTGTACGCCCCGGGCGCCCCCGGGTGCGAGGGATAGAGATTGGCCTCGTCGTACACGTCGGGACGGACGATCACGCGATGCCCGCCCTTGTCGTCCGGTACGGCCTGCAGGCCCGCCTGGATCGCGTGGAAGCCCTTGGCCCAGGACGACCCGTCTGTGTTGTCGCCCAGCTTCGAGACGTAAATCGTCTTGCCCCTTCGGCCGCCCTCGACCGACGCGCCATGAGAAAGCTGCACCTCAGCCGCTGCGAGCGCAACAAGGACACACAGGCAACCGCACGGCCCTGATCTCTCAGTCATCAAACGGCGATACATCACAAACATGCCACTGCCTCCACCCAAGGGGTCCTTGTTGACAGACGTATAAGCTTATAATATGATAATAGAATGATGGCCACGGTCAAGCGCCAGACGCTCAGCGAGCAAGTCGTCGCGCGGATCAAGCAGTACATCGTTAAGGAGGGGCTCGGGCCCGGGGACCGACTCCCCACCGAGCAAGAGATGGCCGATCGCTTCGGCGTTAGTCGCATCAGCGTTCGTGAGGCGACCAAGGCGTTGAGCTTCCTTGGCATCATCCAGGCCGCTCCCAAACGGGGTCTGACGCTGGGCGAGGTGGACATGGATCGCGTCACCGAGTTCCTGGGCTTTCACTTCGCCCTCAATGACTACCCCAAAGGCAAACTGCTCCAGGCCCGGATGGTCATTGAGCTGGGCGCGTTGCCCTTTATCTCGCAGAGCCTCCAGGAGGACCCCGGGCTTCGCGAGCGTCTTACAGAACTCATCGACCGCATCGATGAGGCGAACGGGCCGGACGATTTCATCGAGGGTGACATCGCCTTCCACCGTGCCCTGGTGGCCACCAGCGGCATCGAGCCCTTGGTGGCCTTTGCGGATCTGTTGCACGTGTTCTTTCGCGAGTTTCGTCAGAGCGTCGTGCAGGCAGAATGGCGATTGGGCAATCAGAGCCACCGTCGCCTGGTCGATGCGCTGGCCGCCGGCCAACTTGACGCAGCCCAAACCGAACTCCACAACCACCTGGAACACTACAAGGGTCACGTCTAACGCCTGTCTTCGTTCGCCCCTTGCGTGGCGTGTCTGGTTGGGGCCTCCTTGACAACTTGCGGTCGCAACGGGTCGGCGAACAGCCCCACCCTCTCCAAGGGAATTGGCCGGAACCCGGGAAGTCGCTTGAACACCTCCGCGTCCGGGCGGAGGCGGAAGTCCCGTTTGGCCGCATCAACGAATCCCGGATCGCCGT
>Ga0180432_10002633_pt1 | contig 26785 bp, 21 predicted proteins | sample SS_ome_10_FD_132414 | JGI IMG/M metagenome (GOLD analysis project Ga0180432, IMG submission 132414) | Hypersaline lake sediment archaeal communities from the Salton Sea, California, USA - SS_1_MS_2 metaG | ecosystem: Environmental > Aquatic > Non-marine Saline and Alkaline > Hypersaline >... | reverse complement strand
TCGACACCATCTTCGAAATCGGCGGGCAGGACTCGAAATACATGCACGTGGTCGACGGCCACATCCGTGACTCCAATATGAACTACGTCTGCGCCGCCGGAACCGGCTCATTCGTCGAGGAGCAGGCCAAGAAGCTGGGTTACCCGGTGGACCAGGTGGGCCCGGCGATCCTGGGCACCCGGCCGCCGCGGACCACCGACCGCTGTACGGTCTTCATGGAGCAGGACGTGGCCAAGCTGGTCCAGTCCGGGGTAAGCCCCGAGGAGGCCCTCTCCGGCGTAATGGTCTCGGTGGTCAAGAACTACCTGAACAAGGTGGTGGGCAACCGCTACCGCAGCCGGGACAAGATATTCTTCCAGGGCGCCACCGCCCGCAACCCGGCGCTGGTGGCCGCCTTCGAGCGCCTTCTGGGTGTGTCCATGATCGTGTCCCCGTACTGCCACGTCATGGGCGCGTACGGCGTGGCCATGCTGACCCGGCAGATCATGGCCGGCGAGGGCAAGGCCGAGAGCTCCTTCTGGGGACTGGACCTGGACAAGCGCAACATCAAGATCCGCAAGGAGACCTGCGGCCTGTGCCAGAATCACTGCACCATCTCATTCGCCGACATAGAGGGTGTCGACGAATCGCCTTCCTGGGGCTATATGTGCGGGCGCGATCCCGACGAAGAAAAAGTGCGGGTCAACCCGCACGAGAAGGCGCTGCGAACCCGCACGCGCCTGTGGCGCGAGGCCGGCGGGGGCATCAAGCTTCCGGACGACGCCCCCGTAGTGGGAATACCCCAGGCCCTGACCACTTACAGCTACCTGCCGCTTTGGCGGCGTTTCTTCAACCGGCTGGGGTACCGGGTGGTGCTCTCCGGTTTAACCGACTCTGAAACCCGGACGCTGGGCAACCGGCTGTGCGGCGCGGAGTTCTGTTTCCCCGCCAAGATGGCCCTGGGCCACGTGGCCAAGCTGGCCCGGCGGGAGGGCGTGGACTTCATCCTGGTCCCCCACATGGTCTCGGAGGTCCAGAGCCCCCACACCACCGCCACCAAGTTCTGCCCCTATGCCCAGGGCCTGCCCTCCTACGCCCGGACGGCTCTGGAGGTCAACGGAATCGACACCTCCCGGGTGCTGTCGCCGGTGATAGACCTGCGGCTCAGGCCCTCCCGGATCACCGAACAACTGGCCCGGTCGCTGTCCGGACCGCTCGGCGCCAACCGCGCCCGGATCCGCCGGGCCTGGAGGGACGCCGTCGATACTCAACGCGCGTTCGAATCCCGCTGCCTGAAAGAGGGCAGAAAGATCCTGGATAAGGCCGACGCCACCGGCGAGAAGCTTTTGGTCCTCGCCGGCCGGCCTTACAACAACTACGACACCGGGCTGAACCTGGGCCTGCCCCAGAAGATCGCCGAGCAGGGCCGCTTGGTGCTTCCCCTGGATTTTTTGGACGCCGACGTGGGACGCCTGGGCGAACGCTACCGCAACCTCTACTGGAACTACGGGCAGAAGATCCTGGCCGCGGTTCAGAAGGTTTCCGAGAGCGACAACCTGGACGTGGTGGTGCTGACCAACTTCAACTGCGGCCCGGACAGCTTCCTGCTCACCTACGCCGAGGAGATCCTCACCAGCCGCCCGTTCTTGGCCCTGGAGCTGGACGAGCACGGCGCCGACGCCGGCTACATGACCCGCATCGAGGCCTTCTGCGACGTCCTGCGCCAGCCGCGCTCGACCCCGGCCCCCCGGGCGCGTTTCCGGCCCGAACCCGAAAGTTTCCGGGACCGGACCGTCTGGATCCCACCGATGCACCCGCTGGGCACCCACCTCAGTGCGGCCGCGTTCAGGCACCACGGGTACCGGGCCGAGCCGCTGCCCCCCGAGGACCAGGAATCATTCGAGATGGGCCGGGCGCACACCCGGGGCTCCGAGTGCCTGCCCACCGCGCTGACCCTGGGAACCTTCCTCAAGACCCTGAAACGGCACGGCGGCGAGGGCCGGCATGCCCTGTTCATGCCCACCGCCGAGGGCCCCTGCCGGTTCGGCCAGTACTGCACTCTGCACCGGCAGGTGCTGGATCGCCTGGGACACCCGGACGTCGCCATCCTCTCGCCCTCCAGCCACAACTGCTACCAGGGAGTCGAGGAGGCCTGCCGAAGATCTATCTGGAAGGGCCTGCTGACCGCCGACGTGGTCTTCAAGGCCGCCTGCAAGGTCCGGCCCTACGAAGTCCGCCCCGGCGAGACCAACCGGGTGCTGGAGGAGGAGAAGAACCGCCTGGTCGACGCCATGGTCCTGGGTGCCGACATGACCCGGGAGGCCCGCCGCTCGATCGACCGCCTGGCCGCCATCGAAACCTCAGGGCCCCGCAAGCCGCTGGTGGGGGTGGTCGGCGAGATCTACGTGCGCTGCAACGAATTCGCCAACGAGCATGTGATCGACGCCATCGAGCGCTTCGGCGGCGAGGCCTGGCTGGCCCCCATGGGTGAGTGGATCCTCTACACCGCCGCCATCCAGTCAACCTCCTTCTACGACCGCAGCCACAACTTTTTGAAGAAATGGCTGGCCGACATCAACAACCTGTACATCTTCCACCAGGATCACAAGTTCTACAAGGCCGCCGGCGAGTTCCTGCACGACCGCCACGAGCCCGACATCCGGGAGGTCATCGAGGAAGGCGAGAAGCTCATGCCGGTTAACTTCGAGGGCGAAGCGATCATAACCGTGGGCCGAACGGTCAAGTTCGCCCACCAGAACGCCGCGATGGTGGTCAACTGCGCCCCCTTCGGCTGCATGCCCGGCACCCTGACCACCGCCATCTTCAGAAAACTCTCCTCCGACCTGGGCATCCCGGTGGTCTCGATGTTCTACGACGGCCACGGCAACCAGAACCAGCGCCTGGAAGTCTTCCTGAACAACGCGGTAAAACGCGTACCCGCAAAACCCGAAATCGGCCCGGTGTCCGGAAAAACCAGACACCGTGTCCGGTATCCGGACAGCCAAACCGCCACCCGCCGTTAAAAACCCCGTACAATTCAGCTGCTTGCCGGCCTCCGGGCAGGTGGCACTCCTCTTGCTTTGTAAAGAGACATGAACATTTTCCCAACCGTTATTCAGGAGGTGTTACATGTCCGCCACTAACGTAATCGATCACGAGTTCGCCGCCGCCGGCATCTGCCCCCGGTGCGGTAAGAATCTGCTGGTGCCCAGCGAGTGCGGCTACTGCGGATGGATCGACGAAGACAAGGCCAGTGCCGCAATCGACAATGCCCCCGACGACATGAAAAACGTGGGCAAGTGGACCAAATGGCAGATGCTGCTGCTGGTCCTGTTCTCGTTTCTCCTGCCAATATTCGGAATCTTCGCCGCCTTCTACGGAGTGCGGGACAAGCGCAAGCGGGGACAGGCCATCTTCCTGCTGGTCTTCAGCCTGTTCTCCGGCCAGATCGTCTGGTGGGTGCTTCAAACCATCAAGGCCTTCTAACTTCCCCAACGAGCGGGATCGCCGACCACCTCGCAGTCGACCAGCCTGGCCCCGGCTTCGTTCCTGAACGGTGAATAGCAGTACTCCAGGATGTAGGTCATGGCGGGAAGCCGGACGAAGCGCTCGTCGCCGGTGCCGTCGCGGGGGGGCTTGTACTCGTACTCACCGTCGGGGATAGATGTGTCGTAGAGGTCCCAGTGGTCCCAGGAGGTGTAGTGATCGACCGAGGCGGAATACCAGTCGCGGATGAATCCGGCCTCCTCGTCGGTGAGCGGCAGGCCGTAGGCGGCCGAGGCCAGCAGGAAGGCGGCCGCGTCGGGATCCCACTCGGGGTGGTCGGCCCGCTCATCGTCGTTCTGCATGATGGCGTCCACCCGCTCGATCAGGCCCCGGAGCAGGCGCTCGGCCACCCGGTCCTCGCGAGTCATCAGGGCCGAGAAGATGGCGGTCAGGTGGAAATAGCGGATGATGGCGTAGTTGAAGTAGTGGGTGGTGGTGGCCGTGTCTTCGTACAGCGGGCTGATGCCGTCTTCGCAGTCGACGTCCCGGGTTTCCCCGTAGGCGAATAACGCCGAGGTCAGCTTGGGGTTGCACTCCGCGTTGGGAATGATCTCGTCGTAGGTCACGAAGCTGGCCAGGTCCTCGGTGGGGATGTAGGGGTTGCCCTCCTTGTCCTTGGAGCGGATCCGGTAACCGTTGTCGACGATGTCCTTGGTGAAGGCAATCAGGAAGTCATAGGCCTCCTGGGCGGCCTGGCGGACTTGCTCGTCCTGACCGTCCTTGGCCACCCGCAGCAGCATGGGAATCGTGCGGTAGATGTGGGGTACGTCGTCCTTGGAGCGCATGTTTCTGATCCAGATGTCGCCCCAGTAGGGGTTGTCCGGGTTGCCGAAGCTGTGGCCGTTCCAGTCCTCCTTCTCGTAGCGGATGGGCTCGTAGTCCACCGCAACGTTGCGACCTTGGGCGTCGGTGTAGCTGTGGTTGATGGTGAATATGGTCCTTGGCATGATCGAGGTTATCGGCGGGTCTTCGTGCCCCCAGACCATGCCCAAGAACAGCGCCACGATGCCCTTGGAGTACTTTTCCACCAGCTTGCCCAAAAGCGGGTGCCCGGACATCAGGTATCCGGCGGCGACGTTGTTCAAAACCTTGCCGGTGCGGATCATCAGGTTGTCGGCCCAGCCTACGTGCAGGAAGGTGATGGTGTCGCCGGCCTTGACCGCCCGGGTGTCCTGCCAGTACAGGCCGTAGTCGCGGATGTCGGGGTCGTAGGAGGGATCCACTCCGTGGGCATGCCAGTCGCACCACTCGAAGAACTCGACCTCCTTGTAGAACCCGGTGATTTTCTTAGTAAATGCCGTGATCTCCGTATCGCCAAGCGGAGTTCCAACAGCCGGTCGGGTGAGCTCGAAGGGCAGCTTGTCTGGAAGCCCGTCGTCCGGGTTGCCCCCGTCGTCCCCGCAGCCAGAGAGCAGAAACGATATGCACAAAAACGGCGCAATTTTGGTGAGCATTGGAATATACCCCTCCTCCGCCGGCGTTATCGGATGGACAGCGTGCGTTTGAGCTCGGAGACCAGCTTGAAATAATCGTCGCGGGAGTACTGCTCGTTGAGTATGCAGAAATCCTGCTTTCCCAGGCCCACGCATCCGAAGCAGTAGGTGCAGTCGGTGCAGCTGTAGCACAAGACCAGGTAGGCGCTCCCGCTGCAGTTCTCCGAGCCGGTGCAATAGGAGCAGTTGTGACAGTGCCGGCAGTCGACCGAGTGGCTGGAATGCGAGCAGAGCTGGCAGGCGGTGCAGTGGGTGCAGCGGTAGCAGGTCTTGCAGTCTTTGCAGAACATGCAGGTGGTGCACTGCTGGCAGCCCTTGCATTCGAAGGACCCCGGGTTGGCCGCCGAGCTCTCCTGTTCCTTGCGAAGTTCGTTCAGCGCCCGCATGAATTCCTGCTTGTTCATAACGGCACCCATAATGCCACAAGACCAACCGGCTTTCCAGACTCTTGACGGAGTCGACCAGCGGAGGGATCATGCCGCCGGGAGAAACGACGGGCATGAACGATCAGCTCGGCAACGTTGCCAGACCCGGACCGGGTGCCCGCGTGGGGCGTTGGTTGTCGCGGGTCCTGGGCGGTCCTACCGTCTTCCTGCTGGTCCTGGCGGCCCTGATCGGAGTGGCCGGCGGCTACGGCGCCATTTTGTTCCGCTACCTGATAATCCTGGTCAACCATCTGGCTTTCCCCGGCGGCATAGGCCCGGACCAGCTGTCACAAATCGACTGGTACTGGCTGGTGCTGCCCCCCGCCGCGGGCGGCCTGGTGGTGGGACCCCTGATCTACTTTTTATCCCGCGAGGCCAAGGGACACGGAGTTCCCGAGGTCATGGACGCCTGCGCCAACCACGGCGGACGCATCCGCCCCCGGGTGGCCGCGGTCAAGATTCTGGCCAGCGCCGTGAGCATCGGCACCGGAGGCTCGGTCGGGCGCGAGGGGCCCATCGTCCAGATCGGCAGCGCGGTGGGCTCTTCGGCCGGACAGCTTTTTGGATTCAGCGGCGAGCGCCTGAAGGTCCTGGTGGCCACCGGAGCCGCCGCGGGCATCGCGGCCACTTTCAATGCCCCCATCGCCGGCGTCCTCTTCGCCATCGAGATCATCCTGGGCCGGGGCACGGTGCGCACCTTCAGCCCCTTGGTGGTGGGCTCGGTGATCGCCACGGTGGTCGCCAGACAGCATCTGGGCAACTTCCCGGCCTTCCAGGTGGCACCCCACGACCTGGTCAGCATCTGGGAGCTGCCATTGTATGTCCTGCTGGGCGGCGCCGCCGCGGTCGTGGGAGTCATTTTCATCAAGGGCCTCTACTCCCTCGAGGATCTCTGGGAATGGTTTCCCATTCCCGATTGGCTCAAGGCCGTTTTCGGCGGCGCGGTGATCGGCGGCGTTGCCATCTTCCTGCCGCAAATCATGGGCGTGGGCTACGAGCACATCGAGCGGGTGCTGAACTGGAACAAGAACGTTCTCCCCCTGGACATGGGTTTTCTGGGGTTTCTGCTGCTGCTGGTGGTCGCCAAGATCTTCACCACCGGAACCACCATCGGCTCCGGGGGCTCCGGCGGTATCTTCGCCCCCTCCCTGTTCATCGGCGCCTGCCTGGGCGGGGCCTTCGGGCTCCTGGCCAACGCGCTGCTTCCAGCCGACATGGTGGCCAGCCCCAGCGCCTACGCCCTGGTGGCCATGGGGGCGGTGGTAGCGGCCACAACCCACGCCCCGCTCACCGCCATCCTAATCGTATTCGAGCTCACCGACCGCCACACCATCATTCTTCCGCTGATGCTCTCCTGCATCCTGAGCCACTTCATCGCCACCCGTTTGAGCCGGGAGTCGATCTACACGCTGAAGCTGGTCCGCCGGGGCTCTCGCTTCGCCGCGGGTACCGAAGTCGAAATCATGACCGGCACCCAGGTCAGCACCTTGATTCACCCCGTCGGGAAGACCCTCTCTCCCAGCACTCCGTTGTCCGAAATCGTCGAGTTGGTCCTGTCGGGAAAGCACCTGCAGCAGTATGTTACCGATAACTCCGGCAGGCTGCTGGGCATAATCACCATGGAGAACGTCGCCTCCATCATCCGTGACGAGGTTTCCCTGAGCCAGCTTCTGGTGGCGCAGGACATGATGCGCCCGCCGGTGAGCACGGTCACGCCGGACGAGACCCTGGATCACTGCATGCTGCTCTTCAGCCGGCACCACCTGGAGGAGTTGCCGGTGGTCGACGCCGGGGGGCACCTGGTCGGCTGGATCTGCCAGGCCGACGCCATTGCCCTGTACAACCGGGAGGTGCTGCGCCGGGACGCCGTGGTCCGCTTCTGTGAGGACGCCAATGGGGACGCCCCCGGCGAAGAGCTGGTGCATCTACCCAGCGGCGATGTAAAGGACGAGATCCCCGTCGGGGGCGGTCTGGCCGGCAAGACCCTGCGCGAGCTAAACCTGAGGGTCCGATTCGGAGTCAATGTATACGCCGTCAGACATAAAAAAGGCGGCACCGGTTTCCCCGATCCCTCGGCGCCCCTCAGCCGCGGTGAAACCCTGGTGGTGGTCGGCCCGGAGGAGAAAGTGGCCGCCGTGCGGGCGATGGCCAGCGGCCGGACTCCTTGACATGACCGCTTTGAACCCCTAGCATAGGTGGCCCATGATGACCCGGACGTTTGCATTTCTGATCTTCATCGCGGCGCTGGCCCTGCTGGCGTCAGCCTGCGGCAGCGCCTGCGAAGACCTGGCCAAAAAGGTGTGCAGGTGCCAGCCGACCGAGGCCAAGAAAGACCGCTGTAAGATCAACGTGGATGCGGCGGTGCGCAACTTCGATCTCTCCGACGCGCAGGAGGATCGCTGCCAGAAGATACTGGATCAAGGCACCTGCACCTGCGAGGCGGTACTGGCCGGCGACCTCAATGCCTGCGGCCTCTCGTTCGATCCTATGACCGCCTACGATTGATCTTTTGCCGGCGAGGCGTGTGACTCCAGCCATTCGATGATTTCCAAGAACACCGTTTCCCGGGAGTTGTCCCCCAGCAGTATGTCCCCGTGGCCGAACTCGCAATCGTCTCCGCGGTCACCCCCGAAGATACGCAATTGCTTGTCCCCGGATCCGATGCGCTCGTATGCCGGCTCCACTGCCCGGGGGGGAGCCAGGTTGTCGGCGTCGGCGGCCACGATAAGGACCGGCTCTTTGATCTTGTTGAGATTCTCAAGGTAATCCTCATCCCCGGTCCTCGACTCGAACGCATCGGTCTTGCTCCAACGCAGGAACTGCCGCAGGACGTTAGCGGTGGTGTTCTCCACCAGGTTCACCATGCACCTGCGCAGCACCGGGCCGCGCATGCCCCCCTTGGAAATCGAAACCCGCGAGATCCACCCCGGCGGCCAGCCCATGTAGGGGCTGAAGAAGCGCGCCGCGGGGCGGAAGGCCACCACCCGGGTCAGGGTCATCAGCCACACGAACGGGCGCAACATACGTACCATGCGGCTTTGGCCAAGATACAGCGGCGACGAGACTGCCACCAGTCCGGCCAATCCGTGCTGGCCTCTTTTCCCCAGCCTGGCATAGCCCAGCAATCCCCCCATGCTGTGCCCCACCCACCATACCCGCTCCGCCCCGGTGGCCTTACGCACCAGAGTGAGAGCCGCGGGAAGGTCTTGTTCGAGGTAGTCGTCGAAACCTTGGGTCCAGCGGTGCGGCTGGTACCATTTCGGCCGGGATGAAAATCCGGTGCCGCGCAGCTCCACCGACCAGACGTCGAAGCCTCGATCACGCAGGTCCCGGGCCAGAGAGCGGTCGTCCATCAGATCGAAGTTGTTACGGTTGGCGCCCATGCCGTGGCACAAGACAACCGGCTCATTGAACTTAAGCTCGGACGGAACGTAGCGGTGCAGTGCGATCTGCCAGCCGTCCTGCGTAGTCGCGTAGTGAACCTGATCTCCCCGCCGGCGCAAATCGAAATAGTGGGCCCAGAAAGCGGTATGCAGCTTGATCAGCGCCAGCGCGACCGCAACCCACAATACAACCCACAAGACGTCGCTCATGATCCTTGTTGTCCCCTGAATGCTTTCAAGAGCTTCTGGTGAATGTCGTCAAAGGCCCCGTTGGACATGACCAGCACCACGTCTCCATCCTGCAGCCTTCCTGCCAATAAATCCACAACTTCGTCCGCGTTCTCGCACAATACCGCGTCCTGGCCGCGGTCTTTCAGGGCCGCCACCAGCCGGTTGGAGTCGAACCTCTCTCCCTCGGGAATCTTTTCCGGGTCGAAGGGCGGCACCACCACCACGCGGTCCGCGCCGCCGAACGACTCCGCATAACGCCGCTGAAACAGGTTCCTCCGGCTGGTGTTGGTGCGCGGCTCGAAAACCGCCACCAGATTGCTTCGGGGGAAACGCCGGCGGGCTGCGTGGACCGTCTCCCGAACCTCGGTGGGATGATGAGCGAAGTCGTCGATCACCGTGATCCCGGCCTCGACCCCGCGAACCTGCATGCGCCGGGCGACCCCGGTAAAACCACTCAGCAAGCCGGCGGCTTCCCCGACGGGCAGACCGGCGTGCTCGGCCGCCGCCAGCGCCGCCAGGGTGTTTAAAACATTGTGGCGCCCGGACAAGGGTACTTCGATCCTCTGCCGCCGCTCCTCGTGGACACTCAGCAGAAAGGAAGCCCCGCCCTCACCTTCCACGATGTCAACCGCACGCCATCCATCCCCGGCTCCAAGCCCGTACCCGACCACATTACACGCCGCCTTCGAGGACAGCCCCCGCACCTCGGGATCGTCGTCGCAGGCCATCAGCAGACCGTTTTCGGGGATCAGCGACAGAAATGCGGAGAAAGCCGCCCGGTATTGATCCATGTCGGCATAGATGTCCGCGTGATCGAACTCAACCGAGGTGAGCACGGCAACCTCTGGCCGGTAGTGGAGAAACTTGGGTCGCTTGTCGAAAAACGCCGAGTCGTACTCGTCCCCCTCCACAACGAAATACTCCCCCCCGCCGAATTGGAAGCTCTTGTTGAAATTCTGCAGGATTCCACCCACCAGAAAAGAGGGCTCCATCCCCGCCGCATCCAGCAAGTAGGCCAGCAGTGAGCTGGTGGTGGTCTTTCCATGGGTGCCTGCTATCACAATGGACCTGCGATTGCGTATGAACAGCTCGCTGAGCGTCTGGGGGAAGCTCATTACCCGCATTCCCTTTTCTTCCGCCGCCCGGGCCTCCGGATTATCCTTGCGGCAAGCATTGCCCACCACCACCAAATCGGTGTCGGGATCCAGGTGTCCGGGATCGAATCCCCGCATGGTTTCAATCCCCCAGGCCTCGAGCCGCTCGGACATTGGAGGGTAGAAAGCCCGGTCCGAACCCCGAACCTCGTGACCGGCCTCTTTGAGCAACCCGGCCAACGAGCCCATTCCGGTCCCACAGATTGCCACCAGATGTATTTTCACTCGAGATGCTCCATTACCAGCTCGTGAACCTTCGTGCGAAACTCCTTTATCCCTTCGGATCCCCTCGATGGGTGAACCCGGTTGGTGAGCAGCACTACAACCAGCTCCCGGTCCGGATCGATCCACAGCGAGGTTCCGGTGAACCCGGTATGGCCAACCGCCCGGGGGCCCAGGCGGCTGTCCGCCGCCGGAGTATCGAACCCCAACGTGCGCGACGACCCGGGAACCTCCGATCGCCGGAAGAATTCCTGGGTCAACTCCGGCGAGAAGATGCTAGCACGCCCGTGATAGGAGTCCAACCAGGCGGCGGCGGCTCTGGCAACCGACCCGGCGTCTCCGAACAGGCCCGCGTGCCCGCTGACACCGCCCATAGCGAAGGCATTATCGTCATGCACTTCACCGGACAGCACCCTCCCCCTCCAGGGGCAGCGCTCGGTGGCGGCGAACCTCCGGCCGCGACGGGCGACTCGTGCCCTGGAGCGGCTCTTCAAGTCAATATAAAAGAGATTTTCCAGTCCCAGCGGTCCGGCAACTCTCTGCTGAAAAAGCACATCGGTGGATTTGCCCGCCGCCAGCTCGATAATCCAATCGAGGAGAATGAATCCCAAATCACTGTATAGAGCCCGCTCGCCGGGGTCGGCCTCGGGCGCCTGTGAAGCCACCATCTGCCTGACGGCAAGGCATCCCCTGCGGGTCGCCAGCCAGGCGCCTCCGCGAGCCGCGGCCAGCTCCTCATAGTAGGCGCGCCAGTCGGGCAATCCGCTGGAGTGCTCCAGCAGGTGCGCAACGGTTACGTGCTCCCGCCCATCACCGGAAAACGCCGCCACGTGGTCACGCACGTAATCTCCCAGACCCAGTTTGTCTCTCTGAATCAGATCCAAGGCCAGCGGCGTCGCTGCCAGCACCTTGGTCAACGACGCCAGATCAAAGCAAGTCTTGGGCGAAACCGCCGCCCCTGGCGGAATAACCGAGGTTCGCCCGTGAGCGGAACGGTGCATGTCGCGCCCGCCGACACTCACCTGCAACACGCCCCCTGGGAAGATCCCCGCGCGGACTCCCGACTCCATGATGTCAGTAAGTGCAGATGTCCTGGAGGTCATAGAGAGTGGGTAACGGCGGGTTCCAGCAGGGTCAACGCACCCGAGCTCGCGTCCAGCCGCGCCAGCACTCCCAAGGGCAGCGCAACGTTCCGTTCGGCGTGCCCGAACGATGCGCCCGAGACCGCGGGCACCCCCAGTTCGGCCACGGCCCGCTCCAGCGTCTTGCGCGCGCCGTACTTAACCCGGCCGGGTGGCTTGCAACCAGCCAGCGTCCCGATGACCACCCCGAATACGTTCTTGAGCACCCCGGCCTGCAGCAGCTGGTTGAACATCCGGTCCAGCCGGTAGGCCTCCTCCCCGGTGTCCTCGATGAACAGGATAGAACCGGCCAGCTCCGGAAAGTACGGTGTTCCCACCATGCTGGCCAGAGTCGCCAGGTTTCCACCGGTCAGAAAGCCGTTTATTTTACCCGGCACGACCGTCTTCATGCCCCCCAGCGGCACCCGGCCCGCCGGTTCGGGGCGGCCGACCAGCTTCGCAAGCCAGCGTTTAGGGCCCACGGGAAGTCTGGGAAGCTGGGTCACCACCGGTCCGTGGATGGTCACGTACCCCTCGGGAACCGTCAGGGATACCAGCAAGGCGGTGGTGTCGGAGAATCCGATCAACACCTTTGGATAGCGCCGGAGCAGCTTCCACTTGAGCCGGGGCAGCAACCGGGCACTTCCGTAGCCGCCCCGGATGAACCAGACCGCTGCGGCTTCGGGATCCATCAGCGCCCGGCCCAGGCGCCGGGCGCGCTCCTCGTCGGAGCCGGCCAGAAATCCGGCCTGCCTGAACTCGGCGCGGTCGTACACCGGCTCGTAGCCCATCTGCCGGACGGCCTTCACCCCGCGCTCGAAAAGGCGCCGATCGAAGGGACTGGCCGGAGCGACCAGCCTGACCCGATCACCCTTTCGCAAAGCCGAAGCTCGCTTTATTGAAACCGACAGCAAGGAGTTCAGTGCCTAATGACGCTGCTTGAGGTTGCCGGGAAGCTTGTCGATATAATCGCTGACAATCGCCCGGTTGGTCGCGTCGTCCAGCTTCTTGGAGAGCAGGTGCGCGGCGGCGTCCAGGGCCAACTCTACGGCGTGGGAACGCACCGATTCGACCGCCTGGGCCCGCTCTTCCTCGATCTGACGCCGGGCGCGCTCGGTGGCCTCCTGGGCCTCCCGACGGGCCTTCTCCACCATCTCGGCCCCGGCCCGCTTGGCGTCTTCCTTGGCGCGAGCCATGAACTCAGCGGCCTCCTGGCGCTGCTTCTCGGCCAGTTCCTTCTGCTCGGCCAAAGCCTTGTCCGCCTCGGCCTGTACCCGGTCGGCCTTATCCACCGCCTCGCGAATTTTCTTCTCGCGGTCGTCCAGCATCTTCAGAATTGGCTTCCAGGCGAACTTGCGCAGCACTATTACCAGGACGACGAAAATGATCAGCGTCCAGAGGATTACACCCGGATCGATTTGCATCAGGCTCATGAGAAACCTCCCCTAAGCCCGTCAACTGCCTGCGGTTGTATCCGCCGGATCACTTGAAGGCCAACAAAATGCACACCACTTCGGCGAAGAGGGTAACTCCCTCGATCAGCGCCGCCGCGATGATCATCGTGGTCCGGATGTCGTTCGACGCGGACGGCTGACGCGCAGTGCCGTGCATGGCCGCGTCGGCCAGCCGCCCGATTCCGTAACCGCCGCCGATAACCGCCATACCCGCTCCCAGGCCCGCTGCTAGATATGCCAGTCCTTCCATGCCCTGCCTCCTTAGTTGCATTCAAAAATCAGGTTTAATGTTCTCCAACCACTAAAAGTCCGATGAACAGAGACGTCAACATCGTGAATATGTATGCCTGCAACAAAGCCACGAATATTTCCAGAAGGTACATGAACACGCCGAATCCCACCGACACCGGGAACACCCAGACGCTCATGACAAAGATAAGGCCTATCAGGCTCAGGATGACCACGTGCCCGGCCACCATGTTGGCGAACAAACGAATGCACAGGGCAAACGGCTTGGCGAAAACCCCCATCAGCTCCACCACGAACATAACCGGCGCCAGCCACCAGGGAACCCCCGGCGGTATAAGGTGCTTGAAGTAGCCGAACACGCCCATCTTGCGCATACCCGCCCCCTGGATCATCAAGAAAGACATGAACGCCAGGGCGGCTGTCACACTTACGTTACTGGTGGCAGTTGCGCCATAAGGCACCAGCCCCAGCAGGTTGCAGGTCAAAATGAAGAAAAAGGTGGTGCACAGGTAGGGAGTATAGCGCCGGGCGGCCTCCGCCCCCATGGTGGTCTTGGCCACGTCGTCACGGATGAAGAGAACGAAGGATTCAACCATCGAGGTGAACCCCTTGGGCACCAGAGCGATCTTTCTCCGGATCAACACGGCCATGAGGATCAAAAGAAATGCGGCCAGCAGCATCATTACCACGTGCCGGGTAATTGACATGTCGATGGTGACGCCCAGAACCTCGAAGGCGGGAATGTGCGGCAGGTGAACCTTGTGGGTGACATCCGTCACCCAGGGCAGCTCCATCTCGGAGCCGTTGGTGATGTGGTGGAGAATCATGTGGCCGACCTGCTGGCCCATGTTAGCTGCTTCGGATGCGTGCTCGGCCACCATCGATTATCTACCTTCTCCAGGAACCAGCCGCTTCGTCAGCGCAAGTGAGCCTACCTCAACGGCGATAAACACCGCAATACCCGCCAGCAGACCGGTCACAAACCCCTTGGCATCCAGCGCCCGAGTCCCCACGACCACGCCCGCCAGCACACCACACAAAAGAAACCGAGCGCCCATGCCACCCAGGGTGTACCTGACAAAAGTACGGTGGTCCCCGGAGGAGAGCGCCCTGCGGAATGTCCACCAGCCAAGAATGCCCAGCAAACCGGCCGCCAGCCATCCGGAGAAAGCCGCCGCAAACCAGGCGTCGCCACGGCTCGCGGCGATTCCCAGGCCCACCACACCAGCACCAAGCAGCGCCAGCATCAACACCAGAGTTTTTACTCCCGACCCGCCTGACAGTTTGGCGTCATTCATTTTTTTTATCGTCGCCCTTACCCAGCACGATTTTGAAGAAGTGGTAGAAGCCTGATGCCATTCCCAAGAGCGAACCCGCCAGCAGCATCCACGGCCTGGTGCTCAACTCCCGATCCAGCCACCACCCCAGTAGTACACCCAGAACCATGCATCCGAGAAACACTCCTCCAATGTTCAGGTAAGGGCCGATTTTCCTCAACGACTCGGGGAATTTCGGCACCCGTTCCTCCGGCGCAAAAGCGGATTGGGAAATACCACGTAGAAATGCCGGGATCAACCCTTTTTTCCCGCCCGTAAAGCCCTTATTCGACGGGCTTTTCTTCGGCAGAATCGGCTTGTGGGGCGGCCTCTTCCGGGGGCTTTTTCATGGGTTTTTCGGCGGCCGGTTTTTCCTCTGGCAGGACTTCCTTCTCGGGCTTTGGAGCCTTTTCCCCATTGGGTTTTTTGATTTCTTCGGGCTTTTTACCTTCCTTGGGTGTTTCGACTTCCTTGGGCTCTTTCCTCGTGGCTTTCTTCTTCGGTGGTGGCACCTTCTTCTTCGGCGGCGGCAAGGGCATCTTCTTCTTCACGCCGGAGCCCTGGCGGCCGGCGGTTGCGTACGGCAGGCTGGGCTTCCCCTTGGCCCCCTCTTCCTTCTGTCGATCCTTGAGCGAGGCCAGTTGCAACTGCACGATGTCGGGTCTCGGGTGAATCTTCAACGCCATCAACAAATTCTGCTCGGCCCTGCGGTAGTCGCCGAGTTCCTGGTAACACATACCCAGCTCGAAAAGGCTCCGGGATTCGATCTCCTCGCCGGGGTGCTTGGACAACAGCTGCCTGTGGAAATCGGCCGACTCCTGGAATCGGCCTTCCACGTAAAACGAGTTGGCCACCAGCAGCATGGTCTCCGCCCACAACGGGCTGTCCGGGTGCTTCTCCAGCAAGAGGCGCGCCTCGGTGCGCGCCTGACTGAACTCCCTCAGGACGAAATAGCTTTGTGCTATGCGGTACTGGTACCGCTCGATCCCCTCACGATCCGGGAAAGCCTGCACCAGCCGCTCGAACTCCAGGGCGGCGGAGCGGTAGTCCTTAAGCTTGTCATGAAAAATCAGCGCGATCTCCCGGCGGGCGTCGAACGAAAACCCTCCGTGGGGGGTCAGCTTCAAGGCCTCCCGCAACCGGGCCACCGCCCGTCGCGGCTGATCCAGGTACAGGTGCTCCACCCGGCCGGCTTGATAGAGGGCCCGCGCCCGCCAGATCCGCGACGATTCGTCCGACGATCGGGACAGCTCGCGGGCCAAGACCAAAAACTGACTCTCGGCGTCCTGATAGCGGCCTTCGTAGAGCAGGTCCATCCCAATTTCAAAGCGCTCCTGCACGCTCTCGGTCAAACATCCGATGAGCGCCACCGCGCCTAACAAGACCAGCACCTGGGCCGCTCTCTTCATTCGCCGCCTTCCTCCTCGGCGGCAGCCCGCTCTACCAGACGCGCCAGACCCACCACCCGTTCACCGGGCTTTAGATCGATCAGCCGCACCCCCTGGGTGGCCCTCCCCATCACCGAGATACCTTTTACCCGGGTGCGGATAACCATGCCTCCATCGGTGATAAGCATCACGTCATCGTCGTCGGCAACCTGCCTGACCGCCACAACCGGGCCGGTCTTGTCGGTGATTCGGCAGGTCTTGACACCCACGCCGCCGCGGGCGGTCAAGCGATACTCGTCCAGCTCCGAACGTTTGCCATAGCCGTTTTCGGTTACGGTCAAGATGGTAGCTCCGGGATCCACGACCTCCATTCCCACCACCCGGTCATCGGTCTTGCGCAGCCTGATCCCCCGGACGCCGCGGGCGGTGCGCCCCATGGCCCGGACGTCCTTCTCCCTGAATCTGCAGGCCATCCCCATCCGGGTGCTTACCATGATCTCCTTCTCTCCGGTGGTCAGGCAGGCGGAGATGATTTCGTCTCCGGCATCCACTCCCATGGCGATTATACCTGCCACGTTTATATTGGAGTAACTTCCCAGTTCTGTCTTCTTGATGTAACCCTTCTTGCTGACCATGCTCAAAAACTGGCCGGCGGGTTCCTCGAAGGATCTCACCGGCACTATGGAAGCCAATTGCTCTTTGGGTCTCAACCGGACCAAGTTGACTATCGACGACCCCCGCGCCGCCGGGCCGGCCTCGGGAACCTGATGAACCTTCAAGGCATGGGCCCGGCCATTGTGGGTGATAACCAGAATGGTGCTATGGGTGGAAGCCACAAAGACGTTTTCGACGAAGTCCTCCCCCTTGGTGTACATGCCGGTGCGCCCCCGGCCGCCCCGTCGCTGCCGCCGGTACAGACTCAACTGGCTGCGCTTGATGTACCCGGTGTGGCTGACGGCCACGACGTGGTCCTCGTCGACCAGTAGATCCTCAAGGGTGAGCTCCGCGGTCTCGGAAACGATCTCGGTGCGCCGATCGTTTCCGTAGCCGTCGCGGATTTCCTCCAGCTCCTCGGTTACAACCTGCATCAGCTTCTGCACGTCCTCCAGGATACCGGTTAGACGTTTGATCTCCCGGCGCAGCTCTTTCAGCTCGCCGGCTATCTTTTCCCGCTCCAACCCGGTGAGCCTCTGCAGGCGCATTTCCAGAATTGCCTGGGCCTGCTCACGGGTTAGTTCGAACTCCTCCACCAGTTGATCACGGGCCTGGTTGGGGTCTTTGGACTTGCGGATCAGATCGATGACCGCATCCAGGTGGTCCAGGGCGATCTGCAGGCCCTCGAGGATGTGAGCGCGTTCCTTGGCTTTTTGCAGCTCGAACATACACCGGCGGCGGATCACTTCGCGCCGGTGGGCGATGTAGTGCTCCAGCAGATCTTTGAGGTTGAGCACCCGCGGCTGGCCGCCGACGATTGCCAACAGGATGACCCCGAAGGAGCTCTGCATCGGGGTATGCTTGAACAATCGGTTCATCACCACGTCGGCCACCGCGTCGCGTTTCAGTTCAATGACCACTCGCAGTCCGTCGCGGTCGCTTTCGTCGCGTATATCGGATATGCCCTGGATCTTCTTGTCCCGGACCAGTTCGGCGATGCGCTCTATCATCCTGGCCTTGTTGACCTGGTAGGGGATCTCGGTCACCACTATGCTCTGCCGCGAGGTCTTGGGATCCACCTCGGTCGTCGCCCGGGCCCTTACGGCCAGGATCCCCCGGCCGGTGCGGTAGGCCTGAAGAATACCCTCCCGGCCGTAAATTATGCCGGCGGTTGGAAAGTCGGGACCGGGAACGAACTTCATCAGGTCGTCGATTTTTGTCTCGGGGTTCTTGATCAGATGGATGGCCGCGTCGATCACCTCGCGCAGGTTGTGCGGGGGTATGTTGGTGGCCATCCCCACGGCGATCCCGGTGGAACCGTTGACCAGCAAGTTGGGAAAACGAGACGGGAGTATGGTTGGCTCCTCGGCCGAGCCGTCGAAGTTGGGGGCGAAGTCGACCGTGTCCTGCTCGATGGCCGAGAGCATCTCCTCGGCCAGCTTGGCCAACCGCGCCTCGGTGTAACGGTAAGCCGCCGGAGGATCTCCGTCGATGGAGCCGAAGTTCCCCTGGCCGTCGACCAGGGGCTCGCGCATGTTCCACTCCTGGGCCAAGCGGACCAGTGTGTCGTAAACCGCAGCGTCGCCATGGGGGTGGTATTTCTTCAGCACTTCACCGACAACCCCCGCACACTTGGAATACTTCTTGTTGTGGAGCAGGCCCTCCGAGTACATGGCGTACAGGATGCGCCGGTGCACCGGCTTGAGCCCGTCGCGGACATCCGGCAGGGCCCTGCCGATGATCACACTCATTGCGTAATCCAGATACGACGTGCGCATTTCGTCTTCGATATTGACCTGTTGCTGCTTGACTTGCTCAGTCATCATTTCCGCCAAGGTATGGAAAATCCACCAAAAACACCTGCTTCTGTGTACCACCGGCGTCTGGATCTGTCAACGAAAAACAAGGCGATCTACGGCCTGTTTTTCCTTAGATATCAAGCTGTTAACACCGCCGTGGCCACCAATTTGACGGGGGTGGGGACCCGGGGTAAACTCCGATTATGCGCTTTCTTTACGGTGACCTGAGCGAGTTTCCCCAGCAGGAGAACACGCTCGATCTTCTCAAGCGCTTCGTGGACATGGCCGTCGACGTGCTGAAGCTGGACCTGCAGATCAGCGCCGCGCAACAGGCAATCGAGGAAGACAAGCAGTTTGTGGGCGAGGCCATCCAAGACATCGACAGCTTTCACGAAACGCTTCAGGAGGCCATTCACCAGGTGACCGACAACCGCACCGACGACGACGTGGTGGCCATCCTGGCCCAGGGCGCTGCCGACAACTTCACCAAGTACATAGCCGATGGAAAGGGGCGGTTGATTGCCAGAGTGGAACAGCGTATCGCCGGCACCCAGAATACCATGAGTCAATTGTCCACACAGATCATAGCCCACCTGCGGCAGTTCTTCATGCAGAGCGGCATTCCCGTAAGCGGCAACGCCATCCATTGCGCCCTGGAAGGCGAACGTTACACGGCTCATTGCGAGATTCACGACGTTACCGGCATCCGCTGCTCGTATCTGCTCAACCCGCAGAGTTCCGAGTTCTTTTCCTCTCCCAAGCGCCTGGGAGACCTGGTTCCCGGCAAGCAGGAGTTCCCGATCGGCACCAAGCAATCGCGGTTCAAGAAAGCTCCGGTAACCGACTACATCCGCCTGGACGAGGCCGTCCTCTACCAAGTCACCGAAAACGACGAACAGGGTGAATTCCGGCTGGCCAAGCGCGGCGGCAACGGCGTCGAGGGGCTGTGCGTGCGTATCGACAAGAGCAAGGACGGCGGCTTGTCCGTGCTGCGCATCGACCCGGAAGGCAACCGCCACCCGGTAACGGCTGACGTCCTCAAGGACGCCAACACCGAGAGCCTTTCTCAATTCTGGAAGCAGTTGTTGCCCCAGGTAGTGGGTCTCTACCGCACCCGGGGAGATCTATCCGCCATCAACATCGACGGCAATGACATCATCCAGAAACGTCTGATCAAGGAGACCATCACTCGCCTGGTTCGCTTCCTGGCCCCTACGATCCGCGAGATCGGCGCCCGCAGCCCGGCCGCCGAGGAACTCTGCCTGAAAATCGATCACGAGACCGGCAAGCGCGAAGAAATCTACATACCCAAGAAGCAGCTCATAGACCGTTTCGCCGAGTTGCCCGACAACCTTCGCAGCCTCTTTGCGCCGCTGGGGATAGACCAGAATCTCAAGAATGAGGAGTCCACGGGTTTCGAAGGTGACTTCGAAGGTCCTCCCACCGAACCCAACGCCTGAATCTCTTCAGGATCTACCAGCGCAAGACCGCGCTGGCCCAGGTAAATCCCGCCCCGAAGGAAGCCAGTACGACGATGTCGCCCCTTTTCAGCTTGCCCTCCAGCTCGGCGTCGCGCAGTGCCAGCGGTATGCTGGCCGCGGTGGTGTTGCCGTAGCGCTCGATGTTCGAATACATGCGCTCCGGCTCGATACCCAAGACCTGCGCCACCGTCTCGTTTATACGCAGATTTGCCTGATGGGGAACTATCAGGGAAACATCGTCAATAGTCAGGCCGTTGTGCTCCAGGCCCTCCCTGATCACCGCGGGCATGTACTGCACCGCCTTGGTGAAAACCCGCCGGCCGCTCATCTTGGGCCAATGGCGTCCGGCGTCGATCATCTCCTTGGTGATGCGCACCGGGTGAAAACGCGACCCGGGCGCCTCGATCCAAAGATCCTTTGCATAGCGCCCGTCGGCATGCAGGTGCGTGGAAAGAACCCCGCGCTCCCGATCTTCCCCGGCGGCCACCACCGCCGCACCCGCCCCGTCCCCGAACAGGCAGGCCACGTCGCGTCCCGCGGTGCTGATGTCAATGCCGGTGGAATGCACCTCGGTTCCCACCAGTAATATGCGCCGATACTGTCCGGTGCGGATCCAGGCATGTGCCACGCTGAGCCCGTAAATGAACCCTGAGCACTGGTTGCGTACATCCAGAGCAGGGATTCCCGGCAGACCCAACCTCTCCTGCAGAAAGCAACCCGTGCCTGGAAAAGTGTGGTCCGGCGAAAGCGTGGCCAGGATGATGCAGTCGATCTCGTCCAGCTCGACTCCGGAATTTTCCAGGGCCTGGTGCACCGCCTTCTCGGCCAGCTCGCTGCCCCCGGTTTCCCCGTCGATCCAGTATCGCTGTCGGATGCCCGTCCGTTCGTAGATCCATTCGTCGCTGGTTTCCATCCACCGGGTCATGTCCTGGTTGGTCACCAGCCGCTGTGGTACATGACCTCCCACACCTAGTATCAACGCTCTCGGCACCGTGCTTCCCGTCAGATGTCCAGGTTTATAACCTCGAGGGCGTTACGCTCGATGAACTCCCTGCGCGGCTCAACTGCGTCCCCCATCAGCATGGTAAACACTTCGTCCGCCGCCACGGCGTCGTCAACTCTGACCTGCATCAGAGTCCTAGTGGTGGGATTCATGGTAGTATCCCAGAGCTGCTCGGGGTTCATCTCGCCCAGTCCTTTGTAGCGAGTAATGGTTTGACCCTTCTGACCCGCCCGCAGCACTGCTTCGAGAACCTGCTCGGGGTTCTCGTAGTCTTCATGCTTGTCCTTCTCCGTGATCGTGTACGGCCCCTTGCCTATTCCCATCAGCCGCTCTCTCTGTTCACGCAGCTGAAGGAAATCCGACCGGGAGAGAAAATCACGGTCGATTACGGTTTCTTTCCGGGTGCCTTCGTCATGGGTATCGATCCTCAGCATATAGCCAGGGTACTTGGGATCCTCCTCCAACACCGGGTAGAGCGGCAGGACTTCCGGGTGGAACCGCTCCAGGTAATCCTGGATGCTCTCTATCTGCCTGGTCAGCTTGTTCTTGTCGGTCACCGCCTCGGCATCCATGTCCGTTGCCATCACGATTGCGTCCACCAGCCTGCGATCCTTGCGCTTTCCTATCCGCGCAACCGTCTCGCGGTAGTTCAACAGCTCACGGCAGAAGTTCTTGAGTTCTTCGCCCTCCAGCTTGCGCCGGGCCTTGCCCCTGCCGGATTGAACCTTCACCCGGTCGGACCCGAATTCCAGCAGATAGTTGTCCAACTCCCGCTGGTCCTTGAGGTAGATGGCTTCTTTGCCCCTGGACACTCTGAAGAGCGGCGGCTGAGCGATGAACAGGTGGCCGCGCTCGATGATCTCAGGCATCTGCCGGTAAAAGAACGTGAGCAACAGCGTGCGTATGTGACTACCGTCCACGTCGGCGTCGGTCATGATAATTATGTGGTGGTAGCGCAGCTTCTCGACGTTGAAGTCGTCCTTGCCGATCCCGGTGCCCAGGGCGGTTATCATGGTGGCGATCTCCACCGACGAAAGAACCTTGTCGTACCTGGCTTTCTCAACGTTCAGGATCTTCCCCCGCAACGGCAGTATGGCCTGGTTTCTGCGGTCACGACCCTGCTTGGCGCTCCCGCCGGCGCTGTCTCCCTCCACCAGGAACAGCTCGCTGTTTTGTGGATCGCGCTCCTGACAATCGGCAAGCTTGCCCGGCAGGCTCATTCCCTCCAGGGCGCCCTTGCGCCTGACCATCTCCTTGGCCTTGCGCGCGGCCATGCGCGCCCGGGCCGCCTGGATCCCCTTGCTGCAGATTACCTTGGCTTCCGAAGGATTCTCTCCCAGGTAATCGCTGAGCTGGTCGTTCACTATCGTCTTGACTACACCTTCGACCTCGGAGTTACCCAGCTTGGTCTTGGTCTGTCCCTCGAACTGGGGATCCAGCAGCTTGACCGAGAGCACCGCGGTCAGACCTTCGCGTATGTCCTCGCCAGTAGGGTTCTCACGCATGTCTTTCAGCAGGTTGTTCTTCTGTGCGTAGTAGTTGATAGTGCGCGTCAGCGCCGAGCGCAGGCCCACGAGATGGCTGCCGCCCTCGGTGGTGTGAATGTTGTTGGCGTACGAAAAGATGTTCTCCTGATACCCGTCGTTGTACTGAAGTGCTAATTCCGCTGCTATATCACCCTGTTGCCCGGCTATGTATATGACCCCGGGATGCAGCACGGCCTTGTTCTTGTTGAGGTGTTCCACGAAGCTCTTTATGCCCCCGTCGTACTTGAACTCGTGGCCCTTGCCGGTGCGCTCGTCCAGCACCGATATCCTCACCCCCCGGTTCAGGAAGCTGAGTTCGCGCAGTCGCTTGGAGAGAACGTCGAAGTTATGCTCGACGTCCGAGAAGATCTCGTCGTCGGCCAGAAAAGTTATCTTAGTACCATTCTCCTGGGTTTCCCCGGCTACCTCCAGCTCGGAGAGCGGCTTACCGCGCGAGTATTCCTGATGGTAGATCTTCCCGTCGCGGAAAATCTCCATGATCAGGTTCTTGGACAAAGCGTTGACCACAGATACGCCCACGCCGTGCAGCCCACCGGAAACCTTGTAGGCCTCCTTGTCGAACTTCCCGCCGGCGTGAAGCGTGGTCATCACCACCTCGGCCGCCGGTCTTTTTTCAGTCTTGTGTTCGTCTACCGGAATGCCCCTCCCGTTGTCCTCTACGGTCACCCGGTTGTCGGCGTGGACTGTTACCTTTATCCGGTCGCAGTACCCCGCCAGAGCTTCGTCGATCGAGTTGTCCACCACCTCGTAGACCAGATGATGCAGTCCATCCAGGGATGTGGAACCGATGTACATGGCCGGTCTTTTTCTGACCGCCTCGATTCCTCCGAGCACCTTGATCTTGTCGGCGTCGTACTTGCGGCCCTCGGTTTTTCCAGCCTTGGTTTCCTGAGCTTCCATTGTTCCTTAAGTGCCTGTGTTCTCGGGAAAAATCTCCATTTTGCGGGCTCTTGGGAATCTACCACGGGCCCCATTGGGTGTAAAGCAAAAACAGACCCCGGGTGAGGCGGTAATGCCTTGATATGTTTGTTTTTATTCGCGCTCAGGGGGCATCGAACGTGCCCCGCAGCCCCAAATAGACCAACAGTGCTCCTGCGCTTGTTGCCGCAACAGAAATCAACACCACGTTCAAACCGCCAAGTACCAGTCCGCCGATCAAAAACATTCCCCCGTAGATGACCATAACCCCACCCAACCAGGCCAGCAGCGTCCGGTGACCCACTATTCCCTTCTTGGTTTCAAACGGCCACCAGCCACCCGGGCGCACCCGCTCGTTGAATTTTCTCAGCACCTCTTCCGGCTCCGGCCGGGTCAAGAGCGTCACCGTTAACCAGACCGCTGCGGATCCAAACGCCACCGTCAACAGCTTGACGTAGAACTGTATGTCCACCTCGGCAGCGTATCCGTATACCTGCAGCGCCGCCGCGATTATCAGCGATGCGCTAAGCGCTGAGATCTCCGACCAGGCGTTGATACGCCACCAGAACCATCTCAGGATCAACACAGCGCCGATCCCCGCTCCCATCGCCCACAATAGTTCCCAGGCCGCGGTGATGCTGGTTATCTGCAGCGCCACGTAGCCAGAGATCAGCATCAGCACCGCCGAGGTGATCTTAGACACTACAACGTAGTGTTTCTGGCCGGCCTCCGGTTTGAAGAAGCGCTTGTATATGTCGTTTACAATGTACGAAGAACCCCAGTTCAGATGGGTGTCGATGGTGGACATGTAGGCAGCCAGGAACATTGCCACGCACAGCCCCTTCAGCCCCGCCGGCAGTATCCGGCTCAGCAGCTCCGGGTATGCCTCTTTGTGCGCGTTTAGCTCTGGCAGCATCACCATTGACACCAGCGCCACCACCACCCAGGGCCAGACTCTCAGCATGTAGTGAGCTACGGCGAACCAGAAAGTGCCTATGAGTGCATGACGTTCGTTCTTGGCCGACATCATGCGCTGGATTATGTACCCGCCACCGTCAGAGCCCTGGTAGGCCCACCACATAACCAGGACGAACGCTAAAAAGTTCATCCACACGTCGAATCCGGCGTCCGAGGAAGGAAACAGCGACAGCGCCTGACCGGACGCGACCGTTTGGCTGGAGAGCAGGTTGTCCATACCGCCGGCGTGGCTCGCCGCCAGAACCGCGAAAACCACCGAACCTACGATGGCCACTCCGAACTGTACCAGGTCGGTGACCACTACTCCCCAGAATCCGCTCAGCACCGAGTAGAAAAGTGCTACTGCCATGCAGGCCAACACCGCCCATAATATTGGTATTTTCAAAAACGCACTCAACACCGTCGACATGGCAGCGGTAACCCAACCCATCACGATGAAGTTGTAAACTGTCGAGAAGTAGCAGGCCTTGAACGCCCTGAGCACCGCCGCGGGTTTGCCTCGATAGCGTATTTCTATCAGTTCGTTGTCTGTCAAAACCATGGCCCGGCGCCACAGTCTGGAGAACACCACCGCTGCGAGTACATGGCTAATTGCCAATGACCACCAGATCCAGTTTCTCCAGATTCCGTCCTGCCGTACGTACTCGGTTACCGCCAGCGGCGTATCCGCCGCGAATGTCGTCGCAACCATCGAGCTGCCCACTATCCACCATGGCAGGTTGCGCCCGGACAGGAAGTACTCGGTTATGCTCTTGCCCGCCCGCCGCGAAAAGAAGAATCCAACGGCGATGGCGAAGACAACATATCCTCCAACCACGCACCAGTCCACCGATTCCAACTAGTCATCTCCTTGCTTTTTGATGGTTCCACCGGTTACCCGGAACCTGCCGTTCTTTTCGACCGCAAGCTCCGGAACCATTTTCTCGTCCGTGGTAGTCACCAGTATCTGTCCCCCTAGTCCGCCTACCCGCTCGAAGAGCAACTCACGCCGTCCAGCGTCCAACTCGCTGGACACATCATCGAGAAGTATAACCGGTCTCTCACCGCCTTCTTCAACGACTTCCTCCACAACCGAAAGCAAAAGTGCAATCGCGATCATCCTCTGCTGTCCTTGGGACGCGAATTTTCTGGCACTGCTGTCTCCCAGCAGGCACATGAAATCATCTTGTTGCGGCCCACGGCATGTCTGTCCCCTGCGTAAGTCGTTCTCCAGACCCTCATTTAATTGACGCATCAATTCCTCTGTTGAACCATCATCGATCATCCGCCATCCCGGCTCATAGGAAATATCCACCCCCGATGACTCCGATACCAGCTCTCTTATTATCGATTCCGCGCGTTTCCCCACTCTTTCAACTGCTGTCTTGCGCGACCTCGAAACCTTGGTCCCCGAAACCGCCATTGCCTGGCTGAAACTGTCAACCACCTCTTTCTTCAGCTTGCCCCCTTGTCCCTCTTTTAATAAACGATTCCTTGATCTTAGCGCTTGATTGAAATCCCTGACGTTGACCAAATGCTGCGGTTCGAACAAGAACGCCGACCTGTCCATGAATTTCCTGCGCAGCGCCGGACCGCCCTTGATCATAGCAAGGTCATCCGGTGTGAACGCAACAACCCTGAGCTGTCCCAGAAAATCTCTGGCGACGCGAACCGATTTTTGCCCGACCCACAGACTCCGCGCAGCTCCCTGCAGTTGTACCCGCAGCTCAACTGGCATATCATCCCTTTGAACCAGCCCGGATACCTCGGCAGTTTCCTCCCCGAACCGTATAACTTCTCTTACCGATGTGCTTCTGAACGAACGCAGCGTCGCCAGAAAGAAAATAGCTTCCAGAAAGTTGGTCTTTCCCTGGCCGTTCTCGCCCAGCAGCAGGTTGACGCCCTGTTGAAGGTCTACGCTCTGCTCCTTCAGGTTTCTGAACCCGCTAAGCTTGATGTTCTTTATATGCAAATTTCGATGGTCTTACAGGCGCATCGGCATTACAACGCAGGTATACTCCTGCACGCCAGAAGGTCGGAACACACCCGGAGAGAGATCGTCCTCGAGCGAAAGATCAACATTTTCCGTGTTGATTGTACTCAGCGCATCCAGCAGGTACCTCGCGTTGAACCCCACGTTCATTCCCGATCCACTGTAGTCAATCTCTATGTCTTCCTTGGCTTCACCCAGGTCGGGGTTGCTGGTGTTCACGCGCAGCGTACCCGACTTCAACGTAAGTTTCAGACCCAGGGTCCTGTCGCTGGAGAGTATACTGATCCTCCTCAGCGAATCGACGAGCCGCCTTCTATCTATACTCAAGGTTATATTCTGGTTCTCCGGAACCACCTGCCGATACTCGGGAAACTGACCATCCAGCAAACGCATTACCACCGTAACTTCGCTCATCTTGAAAACCAGGTTGCTTTTATCAATGCCCAGGAAACAATCGCCACTTTCGGCCTCC
>Ga0180432_10002632_pt1 | contig 26792 bp, 29 predicted proteins | sample SS_ome_10_FD_132414 | JGI IMG/M metagenome (GOLD analysis project Ga0180432, IMG submission 132414) | Hypersaline lake sediment archaeal communities from the Salton Sea, California, USA - SS_1_MS_2 metaG | ecosystem: Environmental > Aquatic > Non-marine Saline and Alkaline > Hypersaline >... | reverse complement strand
GAGTCCAACGCTTCTTTGGAAGAAGTGATGGGTTATGCTAGAGACATCGGCCAGATGGGTTTTGCTTTTGGTACCCCAGAGACATCTAGATTTATTAAAGATGTATCCAGGGCTGGACGTTGGGCCAATATGCCTGGAAGACAGATGCTTGGCATGACTAGAATGGGTGCCGAAATGTTCCGTGGCACGGGTATAGCTACTCAATACGGTGCTTTAGCTATGACTCAAGCTCTTCCAGCTATTTCCCAGATGAGTGAGCTTGGGATTATTAGTCCGTATTTGATGTCTCAGCTAGGGGGTACCTCAGCTGATTTAGCTAGGACTAGTCTAATCAGACAGCAGCAGTTTGCGTTGTCAATGCCAGCTACAGTTATGACAGCGGGTTTAGGGATGCTAGGTCCAGGGGCCTTAAGTCAGTTCAACGCAGGTTCAATTGGGATAGGACAAGTTCTAGGTGCAGCTGGAGCTGTTGGAGGTAGTGTTGAGCGCGCAGCTTACTTTATGATGAATCAAGGTAAGATGTTCAGTCAGATGGATCCTATGCAGGTAACTCAGATGCAGGGGCAGATGGTGAATCAAATGATTGGCCAGATGGGTCTGCGTAGAACACCAGAGATGTTTCAGTACGCTGCTATGGGTTTATTCCCAGGTCAGTTTAGAAGCCCTATGGAAGCTGAGTTGTTTTATAAAGAGTTTACTTATGCTCCTAGTATTAGAGTGGCTCAGGAAGGTAAGGACGCTATAAATGAGGTTCGTGCAGAGGTAGCTAGAAGAAGTACCTTAGGTTATAGGATGGGTTTTACTGATCCTGAAGGTTGGTGGTCTAAATTTACAAAAGGGGTCAAATATGTACCGCTTGGGCTAACTAGCTCATTTAGAGATGCGGTCGAGTCTATTAGGTCAATACCAGGTATATTTAGAAGACCAGATTTAGCTATTTCAGGTGGGGAGTATACTAGACTGCAAAGATTACTAGAGGTGGAAACGGAGGAGCGTTCAGTAAAAGCAGAATATTTTCCGGACATTTCTACAGCAGCTAAGTTACTAGAGACCCCTGGGGTAGAAGCAGCCATTCGATACTATCATTCAGAAAAGAAATTAGCAGGTGTTCAAGCTTATATATCTCCAGCTACAGGTGCAGGACGAGAAGCTAGAGAAACTGCTTTAGGATTGGAAAAGATACTAGGGCTTACAGACAAGAGTTCGAGTGGGGGGATAGCTGCTAAAGATATAACTGCGGCTAGGAAGAAAAAAGAGGGATTAGAAAAGCAATTGTATAAGATTGGAGTGAACATGTTACCTGGGATGCAGGCAGCTTCCAGTGAAGAAGCTAAAGAGTATTATTCTTACATAGCTATTGGTGGTGCATTAACTAGAAAAGCAAATAGTGAAGCTGACCCGGTTAGAAAGAAAGAGTTGCAGCAAGAGGCATGGAAGTATCTAGGTAAAGCTAGGGACTTATTTCCAAATAAATTTGATAAAAACCTTGGTGAGAAGGGGTTTAATTTTGCTAGTGACTATGGACAATACTTAGGTGATGAAACTAATAATACACTCAATCAGTATGTTGGGGCAGTTGCTGCAGAAGAGAAATTGGTGTCCCAAGAATCTTTTAGGAGGTGGGCTTTTGGACGAGAAGACATGGATTCTGGTGTTTACGCTATTATACAGGGAACCTTAGGTGGTCAAGAGTTTACTGAAGAGCAATACAGAAAAGCTTTAGAGAAGGCGTCTCCAGTTGAAGTAACTCTTATTAGGGCGGCAATCAAAGCTAAACCAGGAATGCGTGCAGAAGCGATTAGAGGATCATGGACAGGGGAAGTTCTACCAGCTTTAGAAGAAAAGATTGAGGGCAAAGCACCACATACGACTATAAATGTTGAAAAAATGGAATTAGATCTGGGTGACGATATTGCTAGAGCAATTGCAAAAAAAACATTAAATGTTAAGTTAGATGAAACTTCGTTGAATGCTTTGAGGGGGTAATAAAGATGAGCGATGATAATGTAAGGCTGAATATGGCTGGATACCCAGAAGGAAGAAATAGCAGGATTCCTCAAGTAGGAGAAGTAGTAATACAGACCTCTGTAAAAAAAGCAAATAATGTAATGAGCACATCTTCTCCTGTACTTCCTTATACTGATCCAGCACCAATTGTCCAGGCTTCTGAGGTGCCACCTCCACAAACCCAGATCGACATAGTAGAAGGAGAGCAAGTTACTATTAATAAATGGGAAGTTAGCACGGAGAAACGACCTGAATACACTAGAGATCTAGAAGCAGAAGATGAGTCTCCGTTGTACTTAACCGAGCTAGTTTCTATTCCTAAGGGAGGCAGGGCGAGGCTCCATATTTCTTTAGAGACGGGCAGTGACTCTTACATAGATAAGTTTTTCAGTAAGTTTATTCTTGAGTCAGTTTCATTCTCATCTTCTGAGAAAGCACAGATAACTGAGACCCTAGATGAGTATATTGTCAGCTTTAGAGGATCACAGCCAACTATGCTAGAGATGAGAGGATCTCTACTTAATGATTATAATAATGATTGGCTTACTGACTTCATTAAATTCTATGATGCTTATCGGGCCTCATCTGTCTCGCAGAGATCTGATGTTAAGAATCGGCTAGTGTCAGTTCTATTCGAGAACTTCCAGTTTTCTGGATATTTGTACTCATTCGGAGTATCAATGCAGGCTATGATGTCAACTAGAGTTCCATTCACGTTGGTTATGTTAGTTTCTAATCGCCATATGTCTAAGGCTAGAGATTTTACTCAATGGCAGACTACTCCACTAGTGTTAAGTGCCGAGATCTTAAGGAAGCTGCAGGATTGGGACCAGAAATGGGGCACTAATTTTGTTGATACTATTTCTAGAGATAGGGATATACAAGTAGATACTGGTGATATAGCTTAAGCTGCAGTATAATATGGACTTAAATTATAGCAGATACAGAATATACTTAAACGGCTACGAGGTACCAGCTAGCAATATAACTATAACTTCTAGTTTAGATAGACCTTCAGTAGCTAGCTTCTCCTTACACCCTACAGATTCTGCTTTCACTATTCCTTATCGGGTAGCTGTTCATATCACCCTGGAATCTGATATTTATAGAGTTAATGATACGACCTCCGGCATAGACTGGGACAATGATTTTATTGAGAGATTTCCCCCAGAAAAAATAGGAAATATGCCGGAAGTTTTAATTTTTGAGGGGGAGATAACTCAGAAAGCATTTTTGAAGTCTAGATCACAGAACGCCATTCAATTTCAAGCTATGGATTTTAGGAATATGTTGGATACCCCACTTAAGCAGTTTGTCGATTTTAGTCAAGCAATGCTGCAAGTCCAGTCTGTCAGGATGGAGAATAAAAAAGTTATAACTAAAGGTTTTGGTGATTATAGAACATGGCTGAAGGGGAGGATGGACGCCGCTAAAGGTGACTTTCTGCTTTTATTAAAAAGCTTTATTAGCAATACGGCTAACCAGTTTTTTGAGAATTATGTTGTATCTAGGAAAATTAAGAATAGGATGTTTGGTAAGGTTGGCAATGCAGTCAAGGAGAAGCTTAAGGATGATGTCACGAGTGAGCTAATTTTACATGAATTACAGTCTTCTCCTGTACAGTTGACAATGAATGATCTTATTCATTCTATTTATTCCTCTGGGTTGGGGTTTAAGTTTCTTCATTTTATAACCAATACAGCCCCTCCACCCTTTGGGTATAGTGATGATAATTACCCAATACTAAAGCAATTTTTAGTGATACCTAATCTAGTTGGGATTATCCCACCTAAGTGTAATGTCTTCTTTCCTCAGCTGATTGGTAGTATTTCTGGGCAGGAGCAGATTTCATACACTAGGGCTATGCTAAGGCAAAATGTTTTTAACTATGAAACAATGGCATCTACCAGCAAACGAAACGAGGCCACGAAAGTCTATATGGCCCCAACGGAGCTAGGTACTAAAATAAATTCTTATTTAAGTGCTAATGCCAATAAGACATTACTAGATGCTGTTCAGAAAGTTATGACAGATGAGGAAGAAATAGTAGGTATTTTCCCGTTGGTTTTAAGAATTCCTTCTGTCACTAAAGATGCAGATTTAGCCTATGTTGTTGATTACGCCTATAAAGCTAATAAGTACGCTAATAATAATATAACCTTATCTAACTGCCCCTTAAACCCTTTTCCGGTCGTAGGCTTTCCAGCTTTAGTATTTACTAAAAGTGGGACAACAGGTATAGGAACATTAGCTGAAGCGACTCACACTTTAAATGATAAAAGTCAGTATTCTAACTTTATAATCTCTAATTTTATTCCTACATCTGAGGTAGGATCACCCCCTAGTTTATTAGTTGACTATGATATAAATTCCATAGATGATGTGTATAATTATTATCTGAATCAGTACTCTATTAAAAATAAAGACGGCGAAGCAACAACTCAAGGTGCAGCTATAAACAAAGTTATCACATTCTATAATGAAATCATAAGGGAGTCTGAAAGCCCGTTTTTTGCTTCCATGTCTTATGCTAGAAGACCGTTAGTTAATATTTGTGAAGCACAAGAATTTTTATTTGCTGGTTACACCAAAACTTATAAGGTGCAAATGGGGGATACCCTATCAAGGATTAGCCAAAGCGAGCTTGGATCTGCTGACTTGTGGACTAATATTTGGGAGAACCCAAAGAATGCAGATGCTTATAATCGGGCTGATGGTGATGAGCACAACTTGAAAGCTGGTGAGGTTCTATACATACCTATGAGTGGGGGTATTTCCCCAGTTTCTGAAGAAGCTAATGATATAGTTAAAGCTTATATTTCAGAATGTAAACAATTTAGCGGGAGTTTATTCTAATGGCTACTGATTTTGGGTGGACTAGCAGGGAAGATAGAGAGAAAGCTTTATGGCAGAGATATAAGCAGGGTGATCAGACTGCCTTATCTGAGCTCCTAATTTCTCTTTTCCCATTAATTGAAAGAACGGTTCAGCAATGGTCAGGCTCATCTATTCCTGTGCATATACTAAGAGCTAGAGCGACCAACTTAGCTACTGAAGCTTTAAGGGATTGGGACCCAAGCAAGGCTAAGATGAATACTCATATAGTTAACCGGCTACAGAAGCTTAGCCGATTAGTTTACGAGCATCAGAACGTAGCGAGAATACCTGAGAGCAGGTCGTCAAAGATAGGGGCGTTTCAAGCTGCTGAAGGAACATTGTGGGATGATTTAGGCAGGGAGCCGTCTGTAGCTGAGTTGTCTGATTATTTAGCGTGGAATCCCAAGGAAATAGAGAAGATCCAAAAAGATATGAGGAGAGAGGTACCGTCTTCTTATATAGAATCACCAGTTGCTTTTGATGTCGAGTCCAAGGAAAAAATGATGCTTGACTATTTTTATTCTGGGCTCAACCAAACCAATCAGGTTATATTTGAACATATAACTGGTTACGGAGGCAAGCCTGTTTTGACTAATAATCAGATAGCTAGAAGAGTTAACGTGTCTAGGTCTGAAGTGGAAAATAGAAAGACTGACTTCGTCAATAGGCTAAAAGATTGGAAGGTAATGCTGTAGAATGATAACCTGGGAAGATAAGCCTGAGGGAAATAAGTATGATCACTGCTTGATCTCGCAGATCCCTAAACATTTAGCTGAGGAGATCACCCGACTTGGCGTTGAGATTAAGAAGCTTGGGGAGAGGTACAAACTTCTCCTTACCAGTGACATTTGGAAAACCAAAGGATTTGCTCTTTATTTAGCTAAGGAGCTAGCTAATACAGATTTAGGTCAGACTGTAATCACCAAGGCCACCGAGGAAGCTACTGAGCTAGCCTTTGAATCAGGAAGTTCCATAATGAATTGGGATATTGGGGGTATCACGGTTAAGGAATATTTAGCTACAGCCACCGATTGGACTACAGCTGCTGTTAATATAACTCAGCTTTTATGTTCATTCCCGTTGTTTCTTGTTGGGATTGTTAAGTATGCGTTGGATAATCTTAGTAACCTGATGGATGATGAGCTTGAACTAGTTGAAAGTATAAACAAAGACGTAAACGAACTTAAAGGTTTAATTGGAACTCCACTAGACGAAAGTGTTAATGCAGAGCTGAGGAACAAAATAAGTGTCGCTAAAGGTTTGCTGGAGGAAATAGTTATACCTTTAGCTAGGGCTTCGGTTGAAATAGAAGAAGGTAAAGGAATTACTAAGTCTTATATGGAGACGGTTAGGTCTAATATTTATGCTGCTAAAGGTGTGCTAACTCAGACTTACGACCAAGCTAAAAATGACGAGAGAATACAAAAAAACGCTAGTGTTTGGGAAGCTATACAAACTAGTGGTGATGACACTATTGAGGACATCTGGGGGTCATTGTCGTTTGAGGCTTTAAACAGTGCGATTGAATGGAAAGAAAAAGAAAGAACTATCTGGATTAATTATGGTAAGCTGGCTAAGAAACAGGGTGAGGTTAGAGCAACTCTTAGTGGGATAAGAGGAACAGCCGAAATGATCCTAGCGGCAGATAGTTTCTTCGACGCTAAATTAGGAAAAGTCGACAAAGCAATGAGGGCGACAAATCAGTGGGTTCGGGGGTTTTATAAGAAGAGAGTTGAAGAGACCGCTAACATGGTAAACCGGATGGTTGCACAGATGACGGCCTATTTGGATGATACTAGTGACATCTTCGATGTTGCTTTACAATACCCGCAGTGGGTTGGACAGTTAACCTATATGACGCTTAGTGTTTACAATGAGGGGTTTGATTTAGCTTCTGGATGGACAGCTCAGACGGATGAGATCTCAGGTGATTATGCTAAACTAGCTGGATTGATGAACACAGTGGATTTACTTGAGGATGAAGACCCATCGCTTTTATTTTTTAGACAGCTACTAGCTTTCAATAACGGTTTCTCTCGTGCAGCCCAGGGTAAGGGTTCGATTGACACAATTGCTGAGTATATAAATGTAATTAGAGACCTGTACGTTTCCTGGATAGAAAACGTGAAGAGGATGACTACAGTTGAATTTGAGCATTACGAAGCCTTGGGGGATTTTGTTGAAACATTAAGCAGGTGGGGAATAGATGTTAGTAATTTCAAAACTGGTAATATCAGTGAAGTTTATAGTTATGGTTATTTAGTTGGTACTGGTATTGATGTAGTTATAAATTGCTTGGTGAAGAAGAAAGCTATATTAGATGAGGATCCAGATTCCGAAGAGTCTGAGAAGAGTAGAATAAAAACTTTACTAGACAAGTGTCGAGATATTAAAGAGAAAAAGAGCAAAGACCTTAGTGATCAAGTTGGCGCTATCCAGGATGAGATTGATCTCACGGTCAAACAGCAAAATAAAATTAAAGCTATATTGCAGGATTTCATGAAGATGGCTAGGTACACTTTAGCGGCAGCTCAAGGAGACACAGAAGGAGCTGAGAATTGGGCTTTGCTTACTGGGATGTTCAACTATGATGAGGAATAGACAATGAAAGATATAACTTTTATAACTGTAGGAGCAAAGGGTAAAGTGACTCAAGCTATCCCTCGAACTAGGATGACAGTTTCTGGTAGGGAGAAGCTTGCGAATGAAGTCGCTAAAGCTTTGCTTACAACGGCTGGAACTAATGCTTTCAACTCTGAGTATGGTTCTGGCTTTGCTTCCTTATCACAGTATGTTTTTGAGGATGAAGATGACGCTAGAAATATAATTATCTCAATGATTAGAGATGTAGAAAAAAGCATTCAGAATAACCAGGCAGGTCAGGACCTTCCGGCAGAGGAAACATTGAAGAACATTGAGATAGGTGATGTTTCTATTGCCGATGCTAATGTTTATGTTAGTTTATATATTGTTAATCTTGTAGGTACTGTTTATAATGTTAATATAAGTACGGACTAAATTATGGATATTAGAGAATTCATTACAGATAGGTTAAAGGAGTTACTACCCAGTTATGATATTAGGCAGGGAACTAATATCTATGATTGGTTCTGTAACCTTCACTATTTACTCCTATCCCCTTTCCAGGAAACTTTAGACACCATTGAAACTGGTCTTCGTTTAGACAACTATGCCACTATGACAGAGGACGCTATGGATGCCTTGGCCTCCAATTTCTTGGTGACTAGGCGTTTAGGATCCAAAGCTAGTGGATCAGTAACTTTATATTTTGCGGAAGCTCAGCCAGCTTCAGTAACTGTAGCCACTCAGCTAATAGGACCAGGGGATATAATTTTTTATCCGGTTACCCCCGTTTCTGTTACTGAGGAGACGATGGCTAGTAACTATGATGCTACTAGAGGATTATACTACCTAACGTTCCAGGCTGAAGCTTCAACCGAAGGAACAACTTATGATATTGAAGAGAACACCATCACTAGCATAAACTATGGCCCAGATAATGTTTATATTATTGAAAATTCTATTTTTGCTGGTGGAGCAGACAAAGAAACTAATACAGATTTGTACAATAGGATTCTGCTTTCACTAGGGCTTAGAGATCTAGTAGTTAAAGATGCTATTGATACTGTTCTATCTGAGCAGTTTAGTCACCTCTCCTATATTTTTTCAGTAGGTCACGGCGAAGATGAAATGCGGAGGGACTTGATTAATGGTATCCATGTTGGGAACATGGTTGACATTTATGGTAAGGATTCATCCCTTGCCACTAATACTAGTGATATAGAATTAACCTATGAAGAATACCAGGATTATATAGATGGAGGTTTAGCCGAGGGAGGACAGAAGTACCCAACTATTTATTTTGAGAGAATTCAAAGCCATTCTCTAGCCCCTACACTAAGCGATGTTCCTGTGATACCACCGATTGAAGCCACACTAATTTCTGGGGGCTATTCTCAAATTCTTAATGTAATGCCTCGCTACGGAGAGGGATATTATGGAGAATGTGGATATAATTGGGGAACGGAGTGGGATGCCTTGCTTATTAGTGATGAGCCAGCAACTAGGTATTCTCCAACTGAAGCAGCAAAGCTAGTTTTCAATCCGGCAACAGTTCCTTTATACTCAACAGTTAAGGTGGATTGGAAGTATTCTGATTCCATAGTTGATGCTCATGATTATGTTGTTGATGATGATAATAGGGTCATTACCTGTTCTAGTATAGTTAAGCATCTAATCCCAATTTATATAAACATGACTATAACCGGGACTAAAGGACCATACTACTCTGAATCAGACCTTAGAACTTCTATAGAGGAACACATTGATGATGAAGTTGGCTCTAATGGGCTGGAAGTTAGTGATCTAATTGATATTTGCTATAATCACGGGATGACTAAAGTTGATCTACCTGTTACTATTAATGGTTACATTTACTACCCAAGTGGTGTTATCAGGGTAATTAACAGTGTCGATCTGATTAAAGCTGTAGAAGATATAACTCATTATGTTGGATGCAGGATAACGGCATTTAAGCCTGGGACAATTAATTTACCAACAGCGTAATGCGTAATCTCGATGTACTGGAAAAACTTGGCGATTTTTTTGTCAAGCATCAAGATAAAGAGCTATTTGACGAGTCTATCCAGTCGTACTGGCATACTGTCTTCTCCCTTTATCTAGAACTTTTCCAGCTTAATCTCTCTGTCTCACCGTTCGATGTGAGGATAGGCTGGATTGTTAGTTGGACTAAGTTTGACACTTCGACAGTTACTCCTAGTGGAGATGAGTACCATCTTCCGTTGAGTGTAGATTATATTTCCATTCCTACGCTTCAAAGCACTATCGAGGATCCATTTTATGTTTTGATTGAGGATACAGACTATAGGATAGAAGATGATACCCTAAAGTTTAATACTGCCCCTCCTTCTGGAACTATGTATGCTAGCAGAGCTAAAATTAACAGATATGATTTGTATGCTCTCTATGGTTCTATGCTTAGTTTAGCTAAAGAAAGAGATTCAGAGGAGTATCTATATAAGATTCAAGCCTTATGGAGAATTTTAAAAACAGGGGCTACCCCCGCTAATATTAGGAAAGCTACCTACGTTTTCTTTGGGCTTCCGTTTGCTTATGAGAGTGGGACGGTTAAGGAAATAGACGGAAGCAGCATGATCGTTGAAGGTGAAAATGAGTATACTTATAATTCACTAGGATTGGATTGGGAAGTAGCTGTAGGAGATTCAGTAGAGAAATACCAGCCACTTAGTGAAGGGGTTAAAGTTTTTGATCATCTTTCTGATCCCCTATTTATTTACAAGATTCCTTATGCAGATAAGCTCAAGTATATAGAAGGTGGATCTTTAGATGATGCTGAGACTTGGTTAACCTATTCTCTCTTTGCTATAGGAGTTGACCCTGCAGTTTATACGTATGCGTCTAGGGATGCTTTACTTGAGTTTATCAGAAGGGTTAAACCGGCTTATGTTAATGTTGAAGTAATGGGCTATATTGATGTCTACAATGAGCTGTCATTTACTGATTCCACATGTGATGCCGTAGGAAAGAATTTTACTTATACTATGTGGCATAACCCGACTAATACTTATGATCAATCTATGGATATTGGAGCTGAAGCCTTGCTTTTATATGATGAGTTTAGCTATGTTTGTTCATAGGCTTGCATTATTTATGACTAAATAATAAAATACAATTAAGGAGCGGTGAATGGATTTCAATGCTAATGTATTTATTGATTTGTACCAGGACGGGAAGATAATTGCCCACCGTGAAGTACATAATATTATGTGCAATACTGGACGACTATTCGCTCTCCAGAGACTTACCGGTCAAATCTCTGATGTAACGTATGCCCCTCTAAACGTCTTTATTGTTGGTGATCAAGGAACTTCAAGCCCATCTGATGCTGATGCTCCTACCCTAACGCCTGTGGTTACACAGACATCTATTAATCATGAGGTTCTAAGGACTCAGCTTGATTACGATGGGATCTCTTACTCTCCAGCAGATCCTAATGCCAGCTTGGACCCAATCACTTTAACTGTTACTTCAACTGTCAATTCTTCTGATGTCGATGCGGCCTTAAGCTATGTGGGTAGAATTAGTGAAGCTGGGCTAGTATCGTCTAACCCTACAGATTCATCTTCTTATGATATGTTAGTTTATACAACTTTTAAAGCAATTCCGTTTGACCGCAATGAATCGGTTGAGTTTAGTATTACCTGGAATATTTTCAGTGCTAGAAGTTAACAACTAATGGAGTAATAACATGGGAGCTACACCAAATTATGGATGGATAATACCGGAAGTCGGAGACCCCGGATGGGGTTTTACGCTTAATAAAGCACTTTGCGATGCTGATGAGGCTGTCTATGATGTGGCCCAGCTTGTGTCTAATGCTACCTCAGATGATCCTACATTAAATTATAGGTTGGATAGGATGGAAGATGAAACTAAAGATGCTAGGGATTCAGCTGCTTTTGGGGTCGACTATGCCAGTCTGGACGCTAGACTAGAAGAGGGTGACGCTCAGATTCAGTATGCTAAAGGTCCATTTACAGGGACAGCTGGGGAGCAGCTGAGATCAGCTATCGCTAAGCTTGGTGATGGCGGTGTTGAGAATGCTAACATTGGAAACACTAACGATGTTGATTTACTTGACACAGAGGGAATAGTTGAGTGCCCAGCTTCAGGTACAGTTGCGGTTGATGGTCAAGGAGGAACTAACTATTTTAATATTGAAGGCAAGATTTACGCTGTAAGTTCCGCCATCAGTGACACATTTGGTGCTAGCGGCTATGTGGTTGTTTCTCCTTCTTCTAGTGATGCTGGGGAGTATGACTTACAAGTAGATGTTAAGGCAACAGCTGATCTTAAGAATTTGGATACAGATGATCTTCCGATTGGCTGGATCGAGCATCCATCTGGAACTACAGCAGTAACATTTACTAAAAATAAGGTTGCTACTTATGTGTTTGATGGGACAATAACTCCAGGGACTAGTTCAGTCTGCGATATTGTTATTGATCAGACTATGAATCTAGGCTTCCCTCCCGATAGTATAGATGTAATAGCTAAATTCGCGAACGGATCTGGGCAGGATGTCTATGTGAGCAATCCACCTTCAGTTCAGGTTCAGATCAAACGCGGGGACGATAACTATCTAAACAGACTAAGTGTTATGGTTAGAAAAGTTATTTGCCCCATGAATGGAGACACTGATTACGGTGGGGCTAATCGCGTCTTGTACTATGATGCTGACGAAGATGTGGAGATTAATGCTTTCACTGGCTTAAAGGTCACGCTCAGGTACTGGGGCAGACCTTGGAGAGATTCAACTAGAGAGAACTTCTAAGTATGACTACTAAGAGGATTGAGTTCACCGCCCCATTCCTGGCGGAAACAATAAACTTGAAAGATTACTCGCTGTACGGAGTAGACGGAGTGGTTACGGGAATGGGAGTAACTGACAATGGTGATGGAACCGTTACAGTTGGAACAGGAACTTTTATTTACAATGGGATTGTAGTCGAAGTTGATACTGTACAGACAGTCTCAGTGACAGATGTCCCCACAGAAGGCTATGTTGTAGCAACAACTCCGGATTCTCATGGAACTACTTTTTCTATCACAGCTGCAGATACTTATATTACAGGAGCTATTTTAGCAACTAAAAACGGCACAGAATGGATCAACACTCCTAGAAGACTAGAGGTAAATAAGGTAGCTTCTAGAGAAGACGACGATAACGACCCGGTAGCTGGGTTTGTTTCGTGTGATTGGTCTAAAGCTGGCCTAGTGGTAACAGTTTCTGAGCCCAAGGCTATTTTTGAGGACGGGACTACATTTGTTGCTGGCTCTGATTATAGCTTAACTTTAGAGAAGAGTGATTATCACTGGATTCAGCATGCAATCGCCGCTTATAGAAAAGATAATATTCTCAAAGTTGAGGCTCAGCCGTTAGGGACTTTATTTGCTGGTACGGTGGGTACGCAGACGGAAGCTAATTCGTCTCCGGCCTCAAAGGTGATAGTCAGGGCTTTAGATGGAGAACATTTTGCAGTTGCTGCTTTGGTAGGTGGGACTTTAACGTGTTACTTTTATAGTCCAGGAGGGACAAACGGAAGCTGTTTGCTAGCAGCTACGACGGTAGCTGTTCCTACAGATATAACAGATTTTGATTGTGTTGCTTATGGTGACAATTTGTACGTAGTTTACGTTAATACAGCAGATCCAAAGAGGCTTAAGGTGTGTAAGTTTACCTACACAGGCGCGGCTGACCATGATAATTATGTTACTGCAGTAGAAAGCACTAATTTATCTGATCCGAAAATTAGGATACAAGGTACCCAGATGTATGCCTCCTGGAAAGAGAACACTGGTAACTATTTATATATGGCTAGGTTTGATGACTCTAGTTTTAGTAGCTGGGCGGTCCCCAGTAAACTGACTATTTATAATGATGATGTTTCAATGGATCCAGATTATGATTTCCTTCCTTTGAAGGATAAGATTCACTGGCTGTGCCTATTCTCCGGTCCTATTGTGAGAGAGTTTGAAACTAATCTTTCTGGTGGTGCTAGGACTACGATTACTGACGTTGATGCTGATAATGGCTGCTATATGCCTCAAATTGGCAGGAATGGTTGGGGCAGTATCTATAGGGCTTGGGTGGCAGACAGCGGTGTAGCAGTTACTGGAAATGTGCAGATAACTAATGCTGGAGTTGCCGAGGATCTAGTTAAAACATACACCCAGTCTTACCCAGGTGCTAGCTTAGCTCAGGCGAAACTCTATGTTGACCCAATGAAAAATGCCGATTTACTTGTGGTAGATATTAATGTTCACACAGGTAATCACGGCTATAACCGGGTTAACTTCAAAGGAAATTCAGTTTATAGTCATACTGTCATCCCTGGTGCTGGAGTTTCTGCTGCAGCTGGTGTAGCTGCGTTAGAAAGTGGGGCTGCCGTCGTGGCTGTAGCTGATGGTGCTAAGACTTATGTTAGTTATGTTCCTACAGCTGACCATCAAACTAAGTTCAGTTTCCCGATTAATGGGATAGAGTTAGTGAGAGCAACCACTAATGTATCTTCAGGAATAGATGAGTCCTGGGCTCCCAGACCGCAGAGAAGCTCAGAAGGGTCTTTAGCAGCTAATACTAGAGTAGAAGCTAATAGAATAAGGGTTTCCATCCCTACGAGAGGAATTACTAGGGAGATAGTGAATCCATATGGAGGCATCCAAGACGCTTTAGATTTGGTCAATTCCTATACTCCAGCGGTGAATGATAAAGCTTATATAGATATAGGCCCAGGAAAGTATCCTTTGTTAGTTCCTGTTGATCTAGATCAGGATGACAACATAGAGATTAGAGGCCATAACAGTACCCTGGAGACTCATACAGTTTATCTTTCTGATACCTATGATTATTTCATTAAAGTTAGGGCACATGATCATATAACAATCAGAGATTTGAATGTTGTTCCAGCAGATGTTAATAGTATAGTTGGGATTGAGCTAGATGATGCTGAAGATATTTCTATTCTAAATAATACAGTTTATGGTACTCCAGCTATCTACGTTAATAACAACGTTTCTAATTTTGTAATAGACAATAACTACTGTGAAGCTTATGGTGGAGACCCAATTATAGTGGAGACATAATGTCAGCTAGTAAAGGTTTAATATCAAATAACAGATTAGTTCCTGGAGGCGGCTCAGACTATGGTTTAACTCTTTCTGGCAGTAATATGCTCTGCATGTCAAATATTAATTTGACAACTCCTTCTAATCTTTATAGAAGTACTACTTCACTAATAACCCACTATCAAGCGATTAAGTTGTCAGATGGAACTAACACAGTTTTTGAAGCTGATAAGTATGGTAATGTTGATATATCTGATGATAGAACTATAGGTGCTGATACACACACTGAGCTTTCAGCTAATCTTATTTGGAGTGGAAGCGATTGGGTATCTAAGGTAGCTGGGTCTATAGTTTCGGTAATAGCTGCAGCTGATAATAATAGTGCTAAGATACTAATTCAAGATAGTGGAATAACTGGAGCTGGTCAATCGTTTTCTCCGACTCATGGGATTATATTTGAAGCTGAAGATGCAACTACTTTATCAATTTATCCTCTGCCTAATCCAGGTACAGCTAACCTAGGAACTGCAAGCAGACGCTGGAATAATTTGTATGGAGGTGAGGTTAATCTCACTGGTGATATTATTTGTGCTGACATAGCTTGTGGAGCTCTTGGTAGTAACCACATAACAGTTGACAATATAGATTTAAATGTCAATACAATTATGTTTACTGGTAATGGTTACGTTTATTCTGCTGGTACATTATATCTTAACACAAGTTCAAATTATATTAGTGGAAACAATTTAACTATAGCAGAAACCGTATCTTCTAAGAATTTAAGTGTTACTAATAGTATAAGCGCTAGTAGTTTAACTGCAGGGTCATTCACAATCGATAATATAACTATAAATGGTTCCACAGTTGAATCTAGTAGTCATTTACGCTTGTATACTGGTAACAATGTTTATTTTAGGAATGCAAATAATTATATAGATAGTAACGATGATCTTTACATTGGTGGTGGTGGAGCATTTGCTGGAGATTTATACGCTTGTGGTTTGAATTTATCCGGCAATTTATGGGTAAGGGGGAATTACACGGCACTTGTGTTTAATGGCAATCTTGGTTATTCGGGTCAACGTCTGGTGCTTGCAGCAGGGACTAATGGATATATTTATGTTAACGACGGGTATCTATATTTAAGGTCTGATCGTAATTATATCGACACTAACAACGATTTATATATAGCTAGGAATGCTGTGCTTGGAGGCTCCATAACTACTAACTATCTTTACTATCCTGGTCAAATAGACATTAGAGCAGGGGGGAGTGCAGTTCTTTTCTGCTATAATGACACCGGATCACGCCCTACTAGTGTACAGATTTATGACGGTGGAGCTGGTCAAGGACTCGTGGCTAGTTTTGGATCTGCCGGAACCACCTTTTCTAAAGATCTTCTTCCTAGTGGCACTATTGACATTGGCTCGGCTGGTTCAAAGTTTGCCAACTTATATTTAAGCGGTGACGCTGTTGTAAGTACTAATGTCATCGCTAATGGTAATGTTATTGCCGATGGTAATGTTACTAATAACTGTGCTGGTTATGTTGGAGTGTCCGATTATAATGCTGAGGATACGTACACGCCTACTAGGTATACTAGGATTGGAGCTGCTAATGGCGGACCGAGCACTTCAACTGGCAGTGTTCCTATTGGAGCTATGTATGTAAGGTACTCAACGTCGCCCCCTAAACTTTATGTAAAGTATCGAGGTGTTCATGGTAATTCACAAGATTGGGCTGCTGTCGAGTTGAATAAATAAAAAAAATTTATAACTATAATTAGGTACAATACAAGATAATGAAAAAATTTCTAGCAAAAATATGGCTAAAACGAATCCGCTATAAGTGGAGTCGTTTATATCGTAAGCTGTATACTAAGAAATACCAGGACGTGGAGCTGCCTGTAGTTTCTAGTATGGCTGATGTTTCTAAGTGCTTGCGTGAAGTTGAGTACAAAGCTGATAAAGCTAAAGAGCTATATGATGTAATCGGAACCCCTCAATCTGTCTGGGCTAAGAAGCACGGTGACTGTGATGACTTCAGCAGTCTTGCGGCTGGTCTAATAGAAAGCTGGAGACCTAATCGTAATCCTGTCCTTCTTACTGTCATCACTGATCCCTTTAAACGTTCGCATAATGTTTGTGCTTATCAGTTTGGTAAGTACTATTACTGTATATCTAATTGGCTAAACTGTAGAACTGTATGCTATGATTTTAAAAACTATGAAGATATTGCTGAGTGGGTAGCTAGACATACTGGTTCAAATCTGCTATGCTGGGATATAGTAGACCCAGTAACATTAAAGCAAATAGAATTTCACGGCTAGGAGGAATCCATTGGATAAGTTAAGAACAGCAGTTATCGGCGTTGGAGGAGCCGGAGGAAACATCGTATCTTCAATTTACGATGATTTCGGGACTAGATCAGGAGACGCTACTTTTAGCATTCTGAACACTGATGTTCAGGCATTAGAGTCTCTAGTGGAAAAGAAGAGATTCAATTCTGAGTTTAATCACCAGATCGGTCAGAGAACTACTAATGGCCTCGGAGCTGGTAGTGTCCCAGAAATGGGAGAAGCTGCGGCTAAAGAAGACATTGCTCTGGTTAGGTCTATTGTTCAAGACAAAGATTTGATCATGGTAGTAGCCGGTCTAGGTGGAGGCACAGGATCAGGAGCAATCCCTATTCTCCTTTATGAGGCCAAGAAAGCCGGGGCATTGACTATTTGCTGGTCGGTCATTCCGTTTGAGTATGAAGGCCCAAAGAGGAATAAGATAGCTAAGCAGGCGTTGAAGCAGGTTGATGAGATGGCTGACTCTTACATTGTAATTAGCAATGATGTTGTTGATGATGTTGTGTTTAAAGATGCGATGGATCATATTAATATTACGATTAGCAATGGGATTGAGACTATGCTTCAAGTTTTACTAGAGCCTAGTTTGATTAACCTAGACTTTGCTGATTTCACCACCGTTTTGAAAGGTGGCGGAAGGTGTGTGTTTTCGTATGCTAGTTTTGACGGCCAAGATCGTCCTAAGAGAGTCTCTGACGAGTTGTTAAAATTTTCTTTACAACCGTCATTGAGTACGAGGAAGATTAGGCAGAGTGTTATTTTTGTTCGTGGAGGCACGGACATGCGTAAAGACGAAATTCAAATAGTTTCGTCTTCAATCCAGAAAAAACTAAATGAGGATGCACTAATGTTGTTAGGAGTGTCAGTAACCGAAGAGAAGCAGTCTTTAGACGCAGTGTTTTTCGGCACTGTAGAGGAGAAGTAAAGGAGGAAACTATGCCAGGTAGAGATGGAACTGGACCGAGAGGAGAAGGTCCTAGAACCGGTGGGGGTAGAGGAAACTGCCCCCCCTCGGATTCAAGCAATGATAAAACCGCTAGTAGATCTGGTCCGGGTAGAGGTTTGAGGCTCGGCCGAGTCCGCCGGAAAGGATTAGGACGCTATGGACAAAGAGGCAATTTACAAACGAGCTAAGGCAAATGTGAAAGATCTCCCTTGCCCAGGTTCGAAAATCAGAAGTGGAGGAAGAGGACGGGGTCTTGGGATTGGAAGAGGGCGAGGGCCAATCGGGGTCCCAATTGAAGAGAAGCTAAAGGCTCTAGAAGCAGTTAAGGCTAAAGTCAAAACCGCGAAGAAAAGGAAATCTAAATAAACCACTTGACAATAGTCTTGGAAAGGACAAAAATAGTAATAGGTTATGATACATAAGACTACATATGAATGTGCTCACAGTTGGTGCTTAGCCCCCTTTAAGGTTGCTAATGCAGAGGGCAAGTATCCTGCTATTTGTAGAAAGTGTGGGCAGTACACACTTTTGGAGAGTAAACCTGAAGGCTCTCCAGACCCGACCGAGTATTATCGGGTAGAGAATAGCTTCAAGGAAGAGGAAGGAGATATTGTTGGAGAACAAGGTAGTACCGCAGGAGAAGAAGCTTAATCTAGAAAATTTGGAGCTTCGAAAGTCTAATATGGAGCTGCAAGCGCAGGTCCTCCAGACTAGGCTTGTGAATGTTGAGAATGAATATCAGAAGAACTCACAAGAACTTGATCGTGTTGTCAATGAATTGAATGAAGAACTAGGAATCGATATTAGGAAGTACAAGGTAGGAGAGGATGGAACCATCCTAGATCAGCAGGGAAAGCCTGTAGACTTCTCAAAAGAAGACCAGCCTAAAGAAACCAAGAAGAAAAAAACGAAGTAAGAAGGAGGAAAACCTAGTTGTTTTCAGAGATATCCAATAAGGTTGTCATGGTATATCCTAGTGACAACTTCGATGGGGGAGTCTATAACTACAGACAGTTTCTCCCTTACACTAACATGGCTAGATACTTTGGCTGCAAATTAAAGATGAATACTCAGCTAGATTTGCAAGACGTTGAAATGGCTGATATTATTGTGTTTAATCGTCAGTATAATGAAGGTTGTTTGAAAGCTATGGAATATTCATTGCTGAAGAAGAAGTTAGTTGTTTTTGATTTAGATGATAACATTTATGCTGTCCAGCAGGATAACCCAGCTTACACTACTTATACGGATGAAACTGTTATGCACAACTTGGATTTATTCATAGAGCATGCTCATGTTTTTACTGTGTCTAATGAGAGACTAGCTGCTTCACTACAGGTTAGGCGCAAAGGAAAACCAATAAATATTATCGAAAATGGAATCCCCTGGGGATTCTTTCAGCAGAAATTGGATAAGAATAAGGTTCCTACAGTTAGCTGGCATGGAGGTCCTAGTCACATTAGTGATCTAAACTTGATCAAGAGCCTCCCGCTGATTTTGAAAGACTGGAGATTCGTGTCCTTTGGCTCAGTTAATATTGAGGGTTGGGAGCATGTTCCTACAGTTCCATTTAAGTCTTTCTACCAAGTTCTCAGGACTATAGACCCAGATGTAGCTGTAACCCCACTAAACACTAATGCTTTTAATGCTTGCCGCACCTCCATTAAATTTGTCGAGAACACAGCTGTAGGGGCAGCTAACGTCTGTTCTAATTTTGGTCCTTATGCTGAGCTAGGAGACTATGTTGTTTTTCCTGAGGATAATAATAACCCTGAAGCTTGGGCCGAAGCTTTACAAAAAGCTTATGCTCAGAGAGAGTCGCTAGTTAAGAAGTCAGAAATTTTGGTCAGAGATCGATTCAATTCCAGGAGAGTAGCATTCAGCCTAGGAAAGGCACTGATTAATGGCTTCAGAGAACTTTAACCCAGAAGTAGTATACTCATCTTTTTCCGAATCAGTTTATTTTTTGTTGGAAAGACACGCTGAGATTCTAGTGGATCTAGGCGTTTTTGAAACTATTGAAGAAGCTAAGAATGAATTGATGTCTGAGATTAATGCAATCTAATGCCAGAAGATAAACCTAACCTTCCAAGATGTTCTGTATGTAAAGCCAAGCCCCTGATTTTGTATCGGGAGGATGGCAGGATATACTGTGAAAGTTGTAAAAACAAGCTAGCTTGGAGTAAAAAAGAAAGGAAAGAGAATGAGGAAAGACCTGTTTCCTGAGTTTACAGAAGAAAACCAGGACAAGTACGACAATGAAAAAACGACTATAATTCTTCTGGGTCAGGACCCAGCTTTAGTTAGAGAATGTGTAGATACACTAGTAAAGAATACTGAGAATCTCCCCGAGATCCTTTTAGGGCATACAGATAGATTCTACTCTTTGTTTGAAGGTAGGTTCCCTGAGTGCAGGCTGTTTGATTTAGGGTACTGGAACTATAGTAAGAATAATAACTATTTAGCATCACAAACTGACGCTGGAAAGCTGATCTTTATGAATGATGATATCTTTGTAGCTCCAGGCTGGCTGGAGCCTATGTTAGAAGCTTTGGATAACCCTGAAGTGGGTGAAGTAGGAATTCAGCTTAGATTCCCTTCGGAGAAGATTCAGCATGCCGGAGTTATCTACAAGGATAACAGGGCCGACCAACCTGTTCACGCTTATATAGGATCCCCAGTATTTTCTAAGAATGTAAATTCACCAGCTGTATTCCCTGCAGTAACAGCAGCTTGTATTGGGATGAAGCATAGTTTATTTGATGCTATTGGTGGTTTCAACGAGGATTACTTAGTTGAAGTTCAGGATGTTGACCTGAGCGTAAAAGTATGGGCTTACGGCAAGAAAGTTTTGTACATTCCTAACTCTGTAGCTTATCATCTGACTGCTGAGACTAGGAAGGATAACACCAGCTATAAGATCATAGCTAAAGATAGAAAACTACTAAAAGACAGGACAGAACAGTTCTGCAAAGAGTACGGATTTATAAAGTAAAGGAGAACCAATGGATGAATTACTAGCACAACTAGCCCCTATGCTAGGATATATAGTAGCAGCAGTTATTATTTATCTTTTAGGGCAGTTAGGGATTAAGATTAAGAAAGATGGTCTAGATGTAGGCCCAGTGAAAGACAAAGCTTTATTCCAGGGAGGAGTGCAGAGACTTCATTGGGCTTGTATGCTGGCAGTTAAGGATTTGCTTCAAACTACAGTTGGTGAGTTGAAGGAAAAAGCTAGTGATAATAAGCTTACTAAGGAAGATGCTGTTAATATTAAAAATGAAGCTGTAGATAAGGCTAAGTCTTATTTAGGCACAAAGGGATTGAAACTAGTATTAAAATCTATTAAAATTAAAGATAAGGAAATAGATAAAGTTATAGGGTCTACGATAGAGGAAATCATTAACGATATGAAGTAGTTACTGAGATGAAGTATAAGATCAAGAACATCACCAACGGTTACATCACGCTAGAGCCACCTAACATTCTCAGAAGGGATACTGAGATTATTAGAGAGTATCCTAATGGTAAACTTCCAGATAGAATTCGACACTTCAGGGACGTGGGGATGATCGATGTTTCTCCGTTGAAAGAAGAATCATATAATTTTCCGGTTGAAGCATCTAAGCCTATCCCTCCAGAGGCGGGCAGATTGGAGCAACAGCCCAGAAAAAAGGTGGCGATTGATCACGAAAAGACAATCAAAAATGAGTATAAAATTAAAGTTACAGAAAGTAAGACCACGATTGTTAACCCATCATTAAAAATGAAGCCAGGGAGTGATCTTATAGAAGTAGCCGACTTGTCAATATTAAATTTGATCGAGGTTTAAAATGCTTATAGGAGGAATTTGTTCAAGCACAGAAATATGGGGAGGGGTTAGAAGATACTTTGAAATAGGTAATTGTTTGGTAGATGACGGGCATGATTACCATTTTATTTGTATGCACAAAACGAGGCGTCCGTGGGTAGATTTTAAGGGTAAAATTGTATCTATCAGAGATATTAATAAATATAATTATGATATTCTTTTTACCGGAACGTGGGAAAGTTTTCCAGTATTTTTACAAGCTAAGGCAAACAAAAAGGTTGTTATTGTGGTGTCTAATTTCTACACGGATAAATATGTAGAATTATTTAAATCTGGGGCACAGGATTACTTATGGATAGGTGTAAGCCATAATTGGCAATCTCAATTTATGGGAAGTGGGATAACTGGGTATACGTGCCCAGGCGGAGTCAACACCAACTTTTTTTCCCCAAATTATAATTTAAGAAAAGAAAACCCTATACGGATATCCTTTTACGGTCAGAAGTATGACAAGTCAGATAGAGCTAGGGAAGCGCTGGATTATGTGGAGCTTGAAAGGCAACTTCTAAAAGTATATGCAGAAGTTGGAGATGAGATAGAAATCGTGGCTTTTGACAGTAAGGCTTTAGATTACGAACACCCAATTAGAGTAAAGGTAAACAATAATCAAAATGATTTGCGCGAACTGCTACAATCATCTCATCTAGTTGTATCTGGAAAAAGAAAAGGTTGTTGGGATAATGTAGTAGCAGAATCTTTTGCTTGTGGGGTACCTGCTGTCAGTTATTATGATGGTACAGTTGATTTTCTTGAGGATGGAATAAATGGCAAAGTTGTTGTTGAGGCAGATGATGTGTCAAAAAATATAGGTTGGTTTTTAGATAATAAGGATAGATTGTTGGCCTGTGGAATTAACGCAAGGAAAAAGATAGAAGAATTTTCTTGGGAAATCTACACAAAAAATTTCATGAGAATTATAGAAGAAAGTTGTTAATTAATTGAATACTATATTATTTATTGGGGCTCACCCAGATGACGAGTTTGCTTGTTCTGCAACCATTTCAAAGTTTGTTGAAGCTGGTTCAATTGTTCATATGCTTTATTTTTCTATTTGCGAAGACATAGTGCCGCCAGGATTTAGTAAAAATATAAGGATAAAAGAGATAGAGGAAGCAGCCCTAGAACTAGGCGTTAGTAAGGATAAACTTATATTATATACTTTTCCAGTAAGACGATTAGACGAAAATAGATCGACTATTAGGCAAAGGCTTTATAATATTGGGAATGAATTAAATCCAGACGTTATTCTTATCCCATCAAGATTTGATGTGCACCAGGATCACAAAACAGTAAGCGAGGAAGCTATTAGAACTTTAAGGTTTCAAACTATTTTAGGGTATGAACTTCCAAGAAATATTTTTTTTTCTGAGCTCAACTACTTTGAGGAGGTTACAGAAGAGCAGTTAAAGAAAAAAGTGCTCAGTCTTTCTAAACATACCTCCGAAAGTTTTCGTAAATACTTTGACCCTGAGGTGGTTTATTCTTTAGCTAGAGTTCGAGGAATGCAAGCAAATGTCAAATTTGCAGAAGCATTTGAGTCAATAAGAGTAATTAATAAGTAAGCCTTTTGACTATGATAATAACGAAGAGTTCAACAACTTTGAAAAAAAAGTTTGGTGATTCTAAAATTTTCACTAGGATTGAAGACGATTATTACAAACCAATAGTGTATTCTAGGATCGAGGCTGAAGATCTTACTATTGGTAGTGGTACACAAATAAATGAAGGCGTATACATAAAAGGAAGCAAAATTACTATTGGAAAAAGAGTAAAGGTATACTCAAATACTATCATCTTAGTTGATCATTTGTACATCGGGGATGATGTCGTTGTACAAAATAATTGCAGGATTGAAGGTTTAAGTGTTGTTGTTGGGGATAATGCACGTATACTACATCATGCAGAAATAGGTGGAGGTAGTTGTTTTGATAAAACATCAGAACTTGTTGTCGGAAACGATTGTTATATTGGGAGCTATTCGCATATAAACATAGCAAGAAAGGTTTGTATTGGTGATAATGTAGGGCTAGGCCGAGGTACCTGTATTTTTACGCACGCAGCTTACTTATCTTGTTTAGAAGGGTACCCGTCAAAGTTTGACCCCGTTACAATTAAAGATAATGTGTGGATCCCTGGGGCAATAATTACACCAGGAGTTACAATCGGACCAAACTGTGTGGTGGGTGTTGGGTCAGTCGTAAATAAAGACATACTTCCAGGTTCCTTTTCAGCAGGCGTTCCTGCGGTAGTAAAGGCTAGAAGAAAGTATCCTGAAAGTGTTAATGAATCAACAAAATTGTCTATACTATCTTCTATAATTGAATACGTACTGCAAGGTAATGGTACAATCTATACTAAGAAAAACAACGGTAAGGAGAATGTTTTTATAACAGATGAACATGTGATATTGGTTGATGGTCTTATAAAATTATATAGAAACACTTATCCAAGCGAAGAAGCAAGTACTATTATTGATGTTGATAATAAAACTATTAGCGGAGAATATAACGAGTTTGTCGATAGGCTTAAACACCAATTTAGAAGAAACGGGGTGAGGTTAACTTATGAGTAGACCAGAATTTTCCATTATAATTACCTATTATAACAACGGTCATAAAAATAACTATTTGAATTTGGTTTTGTGGGGCTTGTCTAGGCAAACTTGTAAGAGTTTCGAATTAATATTAATTGATAATAATTCCCCTATTCCATTGATTGTTAAAAACCAAGATTTAGCTCGGGTTAAAATTCACAGGATGAATTATAATTATGGGCAATGCACCGCTAGAAATTTAGGGGCAGAGCTTGCAAGCGGAAAAAGAATAATATTTAATGATGGTGATCATGTTTATTCTAATAATTTTCTAGAAACTCATAAAAACGCTAACCCAGATATATTTATAACTTTATTTTGTGGAAGAGACCCAAAAAAACGGTTTGTAGTTCCGTTTAACAAGGTGACAGATATGATTAGACATTATGAAATAAACCCAATAACTGATAATGATTTGCTTCACTACAAGAAAAAGGTAGGACACTTTTTGAATACAATCCCAATTGGTTCTAGTTATAACAGAAAAGTGTTCTTGCAACATAAATATGATACGTCCTTTGATTTTGGTGATAAAGAAAAGGGTAAAGGGTGGGAAGATATAGACCTTGGCTTGAGACTTTACAAAAGCGGTGCTAGTTTTGGTGGAAGCCGAAAAGCTTTTAGTATACATATCCACCACCATTTTTTTGGGGTTGCTCCGTCACCGTTATCAGAAAAAGAAAAGGGAAAAATAAACTGGGTCAAATTAGAACGTAAGCATCCGGACATAAAAGAGTTGACTGGTGAGTGGTATGATTATACTTACCAAGCTTTGTATAAACTATGACTGTAAATATAGATTTAGCTTGTGGTTTTTCCCCTAAAAGTAAGTGGATAGGTTTAGATATAAGAAAAGAGTGTAAGCCTCATGTCGTGTGTGATTTTTCAGACGGAATACCACTAAAAGATAGTTGTGTTGATGAAGTAAATTGTTCAAATTTCATAGAGCACCTAAAACCAGAAGATTGCAAGAAATTTGTAAAAGAAATTATTAGGGTGTGCAAAATCGGTTCTATTGTAGTGGTTGCTGTTCCTAGTTATGATTTAGATAAAACATACGTCCCTGAACATTTGAGTTTTCATTCTGATTGTTGGCTTAGTTATTCTAGGTTTTCTAATGAATATTTCAATGTAGAGAAAGTAATTTACCCCCCTAGTGACTTGTGGGAAAGCGGTGAAGTTCAAAAACTCATACCAGGAATAACGCATGAGTTAGCTCGCAAACTGTTTAGAAATATGACCAAGAACATTGTGTTTAAATTAATAGTTAAAAAAAAGATAGAATAAATTAATTATTTTATAGTAATTATGATGAAAGCTGGAGTCGATAAATCTAAATTTAATAACATTCTAATCACAGGTGGTGCCGGGTTTATAGGTTCTAACTTAGCTAGAGAAGCAGCTAAACTAGTGGGCACAGTTAGAGTACTAGATAACTTTTCTACTGGAAGAGAGGAGAATTTAGAAGAACTATCAACTAAAGTTCAATTGATCATTGGGAGCATCAATGATATTACTGTTGCTAGAAAAGCTTTAGATGGAGTAGAGACAGTCTTTCATTTAGCTGCACTCCCTTCAGTTCAGCGTTCTATTCGAGATCCTCTAAGCACTAGTATAGTAAACATCGAAGGAACTCTTATAATGCTAAGACTTTCTATAGAAGCTGGAGTAAAGAACTTTATCTTCTCTTCCTCTTCTTCTGTATATGGCAAGGGCCAGGAGCTTCCTATGCAGGAAACTGCTAAATCTAATCCAGCTTCACCGTATGCCTTGTCAAAGCTTGCGGGAGAGCATTATTGTCGAATTTTTTCTGAACTCTATCCTATTAATACTGTTTCACTAAGATATTTTAATGTGTTTGGTCCTAGGCAGGATCCAGAGGCTGAATATGCAGCCGTTGTTCCTAAGTTTATTAGCATGATGCTGCAGGGAGAAATTCCGGCAATCTATGGTGATGGTAAGCAGTCCAGAGATTTTACTTATGTAGATAATGTGGTTAAGGCTAACTTGCTAGCCGCAAAAAAGGCACAAGAATTTTCTGGTAAAAGTATAAATGTAGCTTGTGGCGAAAGTGTTTCCGTAACTGAATTATACACTGTTTTATCTAAACTATTAAAATTTAAGAATAAACCTATGTATGGTGTACCCCGCCCAGGAGAGATAATTGATTCTCAGGCCGATATCAGTATGCTAAGATCTTTAGGGATGAGGGATCTAGTACATTTTCACGAAGGGATAAAAAAGACAGTGGAATGGTTTAAGGAGGATTTTTGAGATACCTATTAACAGGAGGCTCAGGCTTGCTAGGGACTGAGCTTAGAAACCAAGCCCCAGACCTATTTGTAGCTCCATCTCATGAGGATCTGGACATCACCAAAATTGATGATTCTATTGTAGCTGAAAGAATTAGAAAAGATGCTAGTATTACTGGAATTCTGCATGCCGCAGCCTT
>Ga0180432_10002631_pt1 | contig 26793 bp, 25 predicted proteins | sample SS_ome_10_FD_132414 | JGI IMG/M metagenome (GOLD analysis project Ga0180432, IMG submission 132414) | Hypersaline lake sediment archaeal communities from the Salton Sea, California, USA - SS_1_MS_2 metaG | ecosystem: Environmental > Aquatic > Non-marine Saline and Alkaline > Hypersaline >... | reverse complement strand
CGGCGCTGTGAGGGGGTCATGGCGGCCGGGTCGTCAAGCATGTGGCGCATTGCGGGCTCCTTGCGGCTGTGCCCACAACGGCCTGCCCTTCGGGCCCGGCGCGCCGTCTGGCGGGGTTGCGATGCTCGTCTACCTATTACATACCCCGTGGAAGTTCGAAATGTCGGTGGGGTCCAAGACGGACGGTTCTGTTAACTGGGCGTGGGGTGTTCAACAGAGAGTCAGAGAGTTCGCGGCCGTTTTTTCGGACACCAAGACGAAACGTATACGTTTCGCCTTGGACCCCAGCATGTCGGCCGCGAAACAGAGAGCGCCGCGGCGGTGGCGGAAGCGCCGTAAGCCTTTGGGGGCAACGGGATACGACAACGCCCGGCCACTGGCATGACCGGGCGTTTGCGTTAACTCGTGCTTGCGGCGAATTCCGCAAGAAACGTTCTACCTCAAAACCTGTCTGACTTCTCCGTAACCATATGGTTAACAATCGTCACGATAACACCTTTCCTACTAACGTCTTATGATGTCAATAACGCTCGGCTGCAGGCTAGTTCGAATCCTGGAATTCCGTTCGAGAAAGCGGACGCTCTGTACGATGGCCGGCAGGACGTCGTCCTGTGCCGGTTGCCCCATGGCCTGCCACAGCGCGGCGAGCCCGACGGCCATCGAGGGGTCCGCGTTGGCCTGTTGCAGGATCTCCTGCCATGTTCCCACGTCCGCCAGTTGGTCGCGGACGATCCGTTCGACCTCGGCTGCCGGGTATGACACGCCTCGACACGGCCGGCGTCCGCCGGCAGTAGATCGGCAGCGGTAGTAGCGGAGCGTCTTCTTGGCCCTCGTCCCCAGGGGCTTGGTGATGGTGTACGTGCTCACCGGCCGACCGCACCGGGGGCAGATGATCTTGCCGCGCAGAGGAAAGTGGACGGGCCTGCGCTTGGGCGATGAGGAGGCACGCCGGCCGGCGAGCTGGGCCTGGACGGCGTCGAAGACCCCCTGAGAGATGATCGCCGCGTGGACTCCTGCACGGTCGCCGTCGGGCGTGGCGAACCTGCCCAGGTAGACCGGGCTGCGAAGCAGCCGCGACACCTTGCGGGCAGTCCATCTCCCTCCGCCCCTTTGCTGGCCGGAACGGCGTGAGGTCCACTGCTTCGTTCGCCACCCGAGGTGATTGACCCTCTCGGCGATTTGCGAGGGTGTTTGGCCGCTCGCCGCACGCTTGAACATGGCGCGGACGCGGCGTGCTTCGGCCTTGTTCGGCACGAGCTGCTTCGTGATGGGGTCGGTGTCGTAGCCGAACGGGGGCGGACCCGCCAGACGCCGCCCGTGCTTCTTGAGGTACGCACGCGTCTCGGCGATCCGCGTGGCGATCATGTCTCGCTCGAACTCCGCGAACGCGGCCAGCATGTGTCGGAGGAAGCGCCCTTCCGGTTGCGTAGTCAGCTCCGGCTGGTTGACGAGCCGCAATTCGACACCGGCCTTCTCGAACTCGTCGAGCAGGACGACCGCGTCGCGCATGGAACGGGTCAGCCGGTCGAGGGCGACCGCATACAGCCGGTCGATACCGCCCAGGTCGATTACCTTCCGCAGCCTCCGCACCCCGGGGCGATCAAGCGTTGCTCCGGAGAAACCCTCGTCGTCGAAGTGCTGCCCAATCCAGTGCAGGTGTGGCCCGCCCGTGGCCTTGGCCGAAGCCTGGCAGGTAGCGAACTGCACCTGGCAGGATGAGAACTCGTCGCCGTTGTCCGTCGACTGGCGGGTGTAGATGGCGTAGCGGATCACCTTGGCGGACGAACTGGACATGCACCCAGTATGGTGACGGCTGCTATCGACGGCAAGCACCCGGAATGCTCTGGAACGCGCCCGAGATCGGTCCCGCGGCAGATCCGGCGGCACGGCCGGTGCTTCCGCCTGAGCATCGGACAAGCTCTACCTCTGCGAGCCACAGCACTTCTTGTACTTCTTCCCGCTGCCGCATGGGCACGGTTCGTTGCGCCCAACCCTGTCCCTGGTCAGTTGCGACGACGGCGAACGCTTGCCCTTGGCCGGTTCTGTCGCGCGCGAAGCCGGCTTTGCCACTCGGCGAGGTCGCCGGACAGGTCGCTCTTCGCGGAACGCGGCCCACGTCTCGAGTTCGGCGACCGTATCCTGGATTCCGATGGGCTCGCCTCGACTCAATGCCCTCTGCACCCACGGGTCGCCTTCCGAGATACTCCGCTCCATATCCTCCTGCCTGACGAGCCAGGGATCGACCATGTCGCGGGCAAAGGCATCCGCAATCGTCTCCTTGGCCTCTCTCGGCGCAAGGGAATGGAGGACGTGGACGAGGTAGCTGGTCAACCGGACGTCGTCCTGATCGATCACGGCTCGCAAGTGGCCTCCGATGCGGCGGACTGCTTCCTCACGCGACATGCGCCCGTCGCGAACCAGCAAGAGGTAGCTCTGCGCCGCTTCCCATCGGACGTATTCGTTGGCCTCTCGGTTGGCGATCAGGTCGTCCAGGACCTTCGGCGGATCGGCGGCCAATACGGGCAGAATCCTCGCCAGCGTCTCCGTGATCACATCCTCGAACAGGTCGAACGGCGACTCGCCCGGCAGTGAGACGGCTTCGATGATAGCCGGCAGGGCTTCCTTCGCCTGGAACTCCGTCAAGAGGAACAGGGCGAAGAAATGGGCGTTCCCGTCCGGCGCCTTGCCGGCCCGCGCGCTTGCCGTAGCCGAGCGGATGACCTCGATCAGCCGCGGCACAGCCAGGTCGCGGTGCTCCCGAGTCCACTGGATCGCCGCTCTGGGCAGCTTCTTGGTTGCGGCGTCCAACTGGGCTATGACACTGTCCAATTCTCGGCTGCCCGACTCCTCAGGGCCTGCGATGGAACACATGGTCAATCCTCGGGTACCACCTCAAGCTTGGTCGTTCTTCGGGGCTTCGTCCGGCAGGGGTGGCAGGTCGTCGGGCATGACCTGAGCAACGTGCCCGTCTCGCCATAGCAAGACGGGCTGACGGTGTTGACGTGCCAACTCTGCGGCGCGTCGTGCGGCGCGGATGATGGCCTTGCGGCTCCCGGCCATATCCGGGTCTTGTTCAGGGGTTATTGTCATGCGTTCACTCCTTGATCAACAAGGACCGGCGGCCATTGGCTGGCGTCATACACCTGCCAGGAATGGACCATCGGGCGATAGATGGTATGGAAGTTGTCCAAGCCACGGTCAAAGCGGCGGCGTATGTCATTCTCGGGAACGTCATGCCCGCCTTGAGCCACACGTTGCCGAACGCGTTGGACGGCAAGCTCGGGCGACGGCAGGCCCAGGAACAGCAGCTCGATTCGGTAGCCCACGCTCTTCCATTCGCGGATGAGATTCCGGTAAGCCCGCCCGGCCAGCGTCGTCTCAACGGCGAAATCCTCCCGCCGATCCACGCATCGCCGAACGTGCCTCAGCACCAGGCGCATCGCCTCCAGAGCCACGACATAAGGGCGAAAGGGGGAGAGGCCGGCCGCGATCAGGTCGGCATTGATGAACGTCGGGCATTCTGCTTCGCCAGTGAGAAACTCGTTGGCAAAGGTGGTCTTTCCGGCCCCGTTGGGGCCGGCGATAATCAAGGCACGGGGCGCGTCACTCGTTCGCGCCGGGATCATGTTCGGCCTCTCGGTCCGGAGAGTTCGGTTTCACTGCCGGGTCCGGAAGCAACCTGGCTGTTAACTGGGCGGGGGGTGTTCAACGGAGAGTCAGAGAGTTCGCGGCCGTAATCCTGGGCGCCGGGACGAAACGTGTACGGTTTGCTTCGGACCCCGGTTGCCCGGCCGCGAAACAGAGAATCCGGTTGTGGTCCGTGATAGTCCATAACCCTTTGGTAGCAACGGTTTACAGAAAAGCCCCGGTCGCCTTGGCTCCGGGGCTTCTCCGTTAACTGGTTCGGCGGGGAAGTACCCCGCAAAAACTCGACTCCCCGAGTAGGACTCGAACCTACAACCTAGCGGTTAACAGCCGCTCGCTCTACCAATTGAGCTATCGGGGAAGGTACGACGCTCTGGTCCCCTGCAGGGGCGATTCGGCCACCTGCGAGGCCGACGGTACAAGATAGCCTATCGGACGGAGATGTCAAGGCCTTGATCGAAATTGTCGCGAGAATGCCCGCCCGCGGGAAGCGCGGCCGGGAGGGGGCTTGTGAGGCCCGAGACGTGCTGGTATCCTTGGCCGGCCCGGCGGCAAGGCCTCGCCGGGCAGAGACCGGATATGGGCGACACAGGACAGGCACAGCTCGACCCCAAGGACCACCTCGACGCCGAGAGGTTCCTCGACTACGAGCCGAAGATCAAGGACTCGGCGATCATCCCGCACACGCTGGAGGCGATCGACGCCGACCACACGAAGGTCTGCGACGTGGCCGGGGCCAGCGGCGTGTTCCTGGACGAGCTGATCCGGCGCTCGGAGGTGCCCGTCGAGCCGTTCATCATCGAGGTCACCGACGCCTACCGCGACAGGCTGGTCAACGACCGGATCACGTACATTCACGCCTCGATCCTGGACAACACCCTCCCCGACGATGCGTTCGACATCGTCACGTTTCGCGACATGCTGCATCACCTGGTGGCCGACAGCGTGGCCGGGACGCTGGCCAATCAGCACCGCGCGTTCGACGAACTGCTCCGCATCACGCGCCCGGGCGGATACCTGATCTTCGAGGAGGAAGTGAACAACGTGCGGTTGTTTTCGCGGCTGGTGTACGGCCTGTCGAAGTTCGCCAACCGTCACAGGCTGCGCTGCCGGTTCTTCGACGCCGGGACGGTGATCGTCTCGTTCATGACGCCTGCGGAGGTTCGCGCCGCGTTGGAGGCCCGTCGTGAGAGGTTCGGCCTGGAGATTCTCGTCTCGTCGTTCACCCCGCAGCCGATGCCGTGGCGTTGGCGGCTGACGGTCCTGATGAGCAGCATAGCCTACGCGACATACGTGGTGCGTGTGCACAAGGGCAGCCCCGGGGGCACTTGAACCGGGTGGGCAACTGTGCCAACATATCGCCCATGGCCAGGTCGCCAACGGACAACCCCTTCGGCGTACGGGTGCTCATCATCATCCCCGCCTACAACGAGGCCGAGAACCTGCCCGGCGTGATGGCCGACATTGCCGCTCACGCCCCGTGGGCCGACGCGGTGGTGATCGACGACAGTTCGACCGACGCGACGGCTGAGGTCGCCCGGTCGCTCGGGGCGGCGGTCCTCGAGCTGCCGTGCAACCTCGGGGTCGGGGGCTCGATGCAGACCGGCTACCTCTACGCCCACGAGATGGGCTACGAAGCGGCGGTCCAGTTCGACGGGGACGGGCAGCACCGGGCCGACCAGATCGTGCACCTGGCCGAAGGGTTCCACCAAGGGGCCGACCTGACCGTCGGGTCGCGACTGCTGGGACGAAAGAGCTATCGCTTTCCGTTCCTGCGCTGGGTGGGGCTGAAGCTCCTGCGCGGGTGCCTGGCGGTGCTGAACGGCGTTCGACTGACGGACCCGACCAGCGGGTTTCGGGCGTCGTCGAAGCGGATGATCGCGTTCTTCGCCCGGAACTATCCGCAGTCGTACCTCGGCGACACGGTGGAGACGGTGGCGACGGCGGCGCGGCACGGCATGACGATTCGCGAGGTGCCGGCGCGGATGCGCAAGGCGCACGGCAGCAGCATCACGCCCCTGGCCGGGTTCTTCCACACGCTTCGGACGTGCCTGGCGATCTTCATCGACCGCCTGGAGCGCCCGCTGCCCATGCCCGAGCCGGACCCGCAGGCCGACGGGAACGCCGAGCAGGTCGGCCCGCCATGACACAGACCGCCGACAGCCTGCCGGCGGCCCCGGGTGCGGAGGCGGCCGACGACGTGTCTCCGGTGTTTGCCGCGCGGGCCCTGGGGGCGATTGTCCTTCTGGCCGCGGCGCTGCTGGGCAAGCAGATGGTCTGTGCCCGGATCGCCACGACGGACGCAACGGGGTACTACCTGCCGATGGCCCGGGCTTGGGCCGAGGGGTCGGCCGAGAAGGCGCAGAACCCCGTCATTCCGCCGCTGTATCCGATGGTCCTGGGGGCGTGTTCGGGCGCATTGGCCCGGGCGGACGATCCGTACGAGCTGGCCGGGCGGTTCGCCAGCGCGGCGGCGGCCCTCGTGCTGGTCTGGACGGTCTATGCGCTGGGCAGGCAGATGGGCTCACGGCGGGCGGGCCTGGTCGCCGCGGGCTTGACGGCGGCAAACCGCGCGGTCATCCGCATCGGCGTGGCCGTCGGACCGGACATGATCTACGCCGCCCTGCTGGCAGGGATGGCCCTGATGCTGCTGAAGCACCGCAGCCGGCCGAGGATCACGCTGGCCGCCGGCGCCGGCGCCGCGGCCGCACTGGCGGCACTGCTCCGCGGGGAAGGCTTGGTTTTGACAGGGGCAGCCGCCGTTGCCCTGGCCGTCACGCCGATCCGGCCCGGGCGACGCTGGATCACAGAGAGGCTGCTGCCGCTGGCGGTCATGCTGGCGGTGACTGCGGCCATCTGGTCGCCTCGGCTGGCGTACATGCATCGCAAGACCGGCTGGGCTGTCCTCGACGCCAGGCTGCTGTTTCTGGTGTCTCCCGAGACGGCCGTCCAGTCCCTCGGCGACGAGACCTGGCTGCTGCCGAGACAGATTCCCGCGGCGCGGCCGGTCCCAAGGCCGCCGGCACCTCTCGCCCAGCGGCTCGGCCAGGCCGCCGAGAGCCTCCTGGACGTGATCGGCTACGCGGGCTGGGCGCTGATTCTGTACTGGCTTATCGCGGGTCGGCGTCTGCTGCCCGGCCGTGGGGGGCACCTCGTGCTGCTGGCGGTCCTGACGGTGCAGTTGGGCGTGCTGGGGCTGATTACGCTGGGCAAGCGGTACGTCACGATCGTGACGGGTCCGGCCCAGGTGTGGGCGGGCCTCGGGGCTGCGGCGCTGGTCCGGCACCTGCGGCGGCGGACGACGGATCCCCAAGCGGTTGCGACCATCGAGCGGCGGGCGCTGGCGGCGTTCGCCGGCGTGCTGGCCGTCCTGTCGGCGGTGTCACTGTTCTCGACGAACCACGGCGTGCGGCACGCGGAACTCCGCGACCTGGGCCGACTCGCACGCCGGCGGTTCGGGCCCGGGCGCGTCATCCTGGCCCAGGGCCCGCAACTGCCCTACTACGCCGAAGGCTACCAGGCCCTGGCCCCGGACCCGCGCTACAGCCCCCACGTGGACAAACAGGCCCTGTGTTCCCTCTGCCGAGAGCACGCCATCGCCCTGATCGAGCTGCGCACCCGCCGACCGTTCAGCCCCTGGCTGCTCGAGCAGGTCAGATCGCGGCGGCTGGGCCCCGGCGCCCTGGTGGCCGAACGGCAGGCCGGCAAGTACACCGTGTATCTCATCGACGCCCGGGTGCTCTTTGGCGCTGCCTCTTCGGCAACGCAAGGAGCTGGCAGCCCGTAGCCCGCCCCCCCGGCGATTGCGGCGGGCGGGCACTTCATCTATAGTGTGCCGCCATGGCGACGCTGGAAGACATGCGCGGGTTCTGGCAGGGACGGCGCGTGGTCGTGACCGGACACACGGGCTTCAAAGGCTCCTGGCTGTGTCTCTGGCTGGGGCTGCTCGAGGCCGAGGTGGCCGGGTACGCCCTTGATCCGCCCACCGAGCCGAGCCTGTTCGAGCTGGCTGACGTCGGGCGTGACATCGCGTCCGTCCAAGGCGACGTGCGCGACCTGGAGCACCTGGCCCGAACGATCGAGGACTTCGCGCCCCAGATCGTGATTCACATGGCCGCCCAGTCGCTGGTTCGCGAGAGCTACCGTGACGCTGTGGGCACGTACGGCACGAACGTGATGGGCACGGTGCACGTGTTCGAGTCGGCCCGCCGGGCCGGAAGCGTCCGCGCGATCCTCAACGTCACCAGCGACAAGTGCTACGCGAACCCGACACCGCCTGAAAGACCGTGCCACGCACACCCGGAGACCGACCCGATGGGCGGGGACGACCCGTACAGCAGCTCGAAGGGCTGTGCGGAACTGGCCACGTCGGCCTGGCGGCGATCGTTCTTCACCGACGGGACGGTTCTGGCGTCGGTGCGGGCGGGCAACGTGATCGGCGGGGGCGACTGGGCCGCAGATCGGCTCGTGCCCGACTGCATCCGCGCGATGGCCGAAGGCCGACCCGTCGTCATCCGCAACCCGCAGGCCGTGCGCCCCTGGCAGCACGTGCTCGAGCCGCTGGGCGGGTATCTTCTCCTGGCCGAGCGGCTGCTGGCCGACGGCGAGGCGTATGCCGAGGCCTGGAACTTCGGCCCGGATGCCGCCGACGCCCTGCCCGTCAGCGCCCTTGTCGACCGCGTGGTCGCATTGTGGGGCCAGGGCGCCTCGTGGGTCCACGACGAGGCGGACCATCCGCCCGAGGCCCAGACGCTGCGCCTGGACTGCGGCAAGGCGGCTGGGCGCCTGGGCTGGCGGCCGCGGACAGACATCGACACCGCCCTGCGATGGACGGTGGACTGGTACCGGCGGGTCCGCGACGGTGACGACCCTCGCCAACTGACGCTGGACCGCATCAGGGCGTTTTCCGACATCAGCACGGAGGCCGGCGATGATGCCTGAGAAGACCTGCCGATTCTGCCGGGCCGAACTGGCCCAAACGTTTGTCGACCTGGGCGCCACCCCGCTGTCCAACGCGAACGTCAAGGCCGAGGACCTCGATCGGGGCGAGACCTACTACCCGCTGCATGCCTACGTCTGCGGCCGCTGCCTGCTCGTTCAACTTCAGCAGTTCGAGACGCCCGAGGAGATCTTCGGCGACTACGCGTACTTCTCGTCGTACTCTCAGACCTGGCTGGACCACTGCCGGGCGTACACCGAGGCGGTGACGGAGCGGTTCGGCTTCGCGCCCGGGGCGAGCGTCGTCGAGCTGGCCAGCAACGACGGGTACCTGCTGCAGTACTTCCGCGACAAGGGTTTCGACGTGCTGGGCGTGGAGCCGGCCGACAACGTCGCCCAAGTCGCCGTCCGCAAGGGCATCCCGACCGAGGTGATGTTCTTCGGGGCCGAGACCGCGCGGCAGCTTGTGGCCCGGGGCCGCACGGCGGACCTGCTGATCGGCAACAACGTGCTGGCCCACGTGCCGGACCTGAACGACTTCGTAACCGGCATGAAGATCATCCTGGCCGACGACGGCGTGATCACGATGGAGTTCCCGCACCTGCTGCGGCTGATGGAGCGCAACCAGTTCGACACGATCTACCACGAGCACTTCTCGTACTTCTCGTTCCTGGTGGTCGAGAAGGTCTTCGCCGCCCACGGGCTGAGGCTGTTCGACGTGGAGGAGCTGACCACGCACGGGGGATCGATTCGGATTCATGGCTGCCACGCGGGGTCTTCCCGCGCCGACGAGCCCGGCGTGGCCCGGATGCGCGCCCTGGAGGCTGAGGCCGGACTCGACCGCATCGAGACCTACCGCGGGTTCGACCTCAAAGTCCAAACGGTCAAGCGCGACCTGCTGGCGTTCCTGATCGAGGCCGGGCGGGCCTCAAAGACCGTCGTCGGCTACGGCGCCCCGGCCAAGGGCAACACGCTGTTGAACTACTGCGGCATCCGGCGGGATTTCCTGGAGTTCACCGTCGACCGCAGCCCGCACAAGCAGGGCCTCTTCCTGCCGGGGACCCATATCCCCATCTACGCGCCCGAGCGGATCATGGAAGCCCGGCCCGACTACGTGCTGATCCTCCCGTGGAACATCAAGGACGAGATCATGGCGCAGATGGCCGCCGTTCGCGACTGGGGCGGGCGGTTCGTCGTGCCCATCCCCGAGCTGGAGGTCTGCTAATGCTCTTCACCGAGACGACGCTCGCCGGGGCGTACGTCATCGCCCCGGAGCGTCAGGCCGACGAGCGCGGCTTTTTTGCGCGGACGTTTTGCGCGGATGCGTTTGCCGAACGCGGGCTGGCGACCGACTTCCCGCAGTGCAATATCTCGTTCAATGCCGAGCGGGGCACGCTACGGGGCATGCACTACCAGGAGCCCCCACACGCCGAGGCAAAGCTCGTCCGCTGCACGATGGGCGCGATCCACGACGTGATCGTGGACCTTCGCCCGGACTCGCCGACGTTCACGCAGTGGGTCGCCGCCGAGCTGTCGGCCGAGAACCGCCGAATGCTCTACATCCCCGAGGGGCTGGCCCACGGGTTTCTGACGCTGACGGACAGCAGCGAGGTCTTCTACCAGATTTCCCGGCGTTACGATCGGGCCTCGGCGCGGGGCGTGCGTTACGACGACCCGGCGTTCGGCATCGACTGGCCGGGGCCGATCAAGGTGATCTCCGAGAGAGACCGGAACTGGCCCGGACTGGAGGGCCTGGCGTGAGCGAACGGATCCCAGTGATGGTCGCGGGGGTCGGCGGGGCGTCACTGGGCACCGAGGTATTCAAGTGCCTGCGTGATGCCGGCCGGTACGACGTGTACGGCTGCGACATTTCCCCCTACGCCTACGGGCATTACCAGGGGGGCTTCGCGGAGACGTTCGTTATAGGTCGCGAGGCATACGTTGATTCCGTGCTGGCCCTGTGCCGCGACAACGGCATCCGCGCGGTGATTCCGGGCGGCGAGGGCCCGCTGGCGCTGCTGGGTCCGGCGGCGGATCTGTTCAAGCAGGCCAGCGTGCACGTTGCGGCAAATTGCCCGGAGGTGATCGCCACGTGCTCGGACAAGCAGAAGACCTTCGAACGCCTTGCCGAACTCGATCTGCCGACGCCACAGACAATCGCCATCAGCACCATCGATGATTTTGCCGACCCGGGCTACCCCTGCATCGTCAAGCCGGCCTCCGACACCGGGGGCAGCCGATTCGTCTTCCTGGCCTCCGATCAGGTCGAGGCCCGGCAGTACGCCGCTTACGTTCTGGACAAGTCCGGCACGGTATTGCTCCAGGAATACGTTTCCCATCGTGACGGGGAGTTCACTGTCGGCGTGCTGTCGCTGCCCGACGGGCGAACGGTCGGCTCTGTCGCCATGCGGAGGCTGTTCAACGCGAAGCTGTCGGTGCTGATGGAGTCCGACGCGGGGCTGATCTCCAGCGGGTACAGCCAGGGACTGATCGACGACTACCCCGAGGTATGCCGGGACGCCGAGCAGATAGCCCGGGCCCTGGGCAGCACGGGCCCGATAAACATCCAGGGGCGTCTGCGGGACGGGCGCCTCCTGCCGTTCGAGATCAACCCGCGATTCTCGGCCTCGACGTACCTGCGGGCTCTGGCGGGGTTCAACGAAGTCGACATCTATCTCCAGTACGTGTTGGCCGACGCCGCGCCGCCGGAGATATCGATCCGACCGGGCTACTACCTGCGGAGTCTTGACGAGGTAGCCGTGGACCTGTATGGGTTGAGGCAATGACGCGATGGATCACGGACTATCTCGCAACGGCCGCCTGGGATGAGGTCGAGGCCGTGCCCAATTCCGTATGCCTGGACGTAAGGGACCTGGTGGACAAGGCCGGCAACACGCCGGATGCCATGCTGGAGAAGATCGATCCGGCCCTGGCCGCGCTGGCGGGGGGCAGGAAGGTGCTCGTCTGCTGCGACTACGGGATCTCACGGAGCAACGTCATCGCCGCCTGCGTTCTTGCCAGGCACGAGCAGATCGGTTTCGTCGACGCGCTGGAGCGGGTGGTCCAGGCCACCGGCCAGAGCGAGATGGACCTGGATGTGGTATCACTGGCCGATCGGGCGCTGGCCGGACAGCCTGACCCGCCGGGCTCCGCACCTGTCGGCAGTGGGGGCAAGACCGTCCTTGTCACAGGGGTCGGCGGACCTCTGATTCCGCTCGTGTCGTTCGCACTGGAGCCGGAACACGCAACCTTTGACCTCAGTGGCGGCAGCGTTGACCTGCAGGCTGGGCCCGTGCCGCTGTTCCTGTGGGCCCGAAACAAGCCGATCGACACGGTGGTCCATCTGGCCTGGGCGTACGGGCCGGGAACGAATGAGGCCATGGGCAAGGCCCTGGTGGCGCTGAAGAACGTGGCCGACGTGTGCCGGCGCAAGGGTCTGAGGCTCATTCTGATCTCAAGCGCGGGGGTGTTCAGCGGATATAGAGAAGAACCCATCCTGGCGGCTGAGACGCTTCCGCGCAACCCGCGGGGTACCTTGACTCAAGGCAACTGCCTGGCCGAGTATCTCGTCGAGACGGTAGCCCGGCAGTACGGTCTGGATTTCTGCATCGTGAGGTCATCGCTGCTGTACGGCCAGCCCCTCCGAACGCCGAAGTTCCTGTTGACCTTCGTCCGCAGGGCCCTTGCGGGAAAGGAGATCGTGACCCACGAGTATCAGAACGGACTTCCGCGGGTCGACCTGCTGCACTGGCGGGACTTCTGTTCAGGACTGAAGTGTGTAATGGACAGGCCGGAGATCAAGACTCTCCACCTGGGCTCCGGAGAGGGAATCAGCACCCGTGAGTTGGCCGAGAGCATCGTACGACTATCCGGGCTGGACACCGACGTGACGGCCCGGGCAATAGAGGATTGTGTGGCGGAAGTCGTGCTGGATACGGCGACGGCACGACAGGAGTTGGGCTGGAAGCCGAAAGTGACATTACAGGCGGGCCTGGAAGAGCTCGTCAACGCCTGCGCTCAAGAGAGCAAGGAGACAATTTGACCATGGCTGAATCATCCGAGAAGGAGCGGCAGCAGAAGTGCGCGTGGGCGCGATCCAGCTTCTTCGCTCAATACAACGCGGTGGTGGGACATTACCAGGTGCAGGCCTGCGTCGAGCACGCGCACGGCCCGGCCGTCATCGACCTGGCCTGCGGCGACGGACTGATGACGGAGGTATTCACCAGGCATTTCGAACGCGTGGTGGGCCTGGACGCCTCGGGAAAGCACCTGGCCGAGGCGAAGAAACGCCTGCCAGACGTCCAGTTCCATGAGTGCCTGATCGAGGAGTTCGAGTCGGACGAGAAGTTCGACAGTGTGCTGATGCTCGACGTCCTGGAGCACGTGGTTGAGCCCGTGGTGACGCTGCAGAAGGCGGCTTCACTGCTCAAGCCCGACGGTGTGCTGATTGTCCATGTACCCAACGCCAACGCCATCAACCGGCGGATCGCGGTTGCGATGGGCACGCTGCTTTCCTGCGAGGAGCTCAGCCCGTTCGATATCGAGATCGCCGGCCATCGCAGGAGCTACAAGCTCGACACGCTGAAGGAGGATTTCGCAAAGGCCGGACTGCCGATCAAGACCACCGGCGGGGTCTTCTACAAGATGCTGTCCTCCGCACAGATGGACTGGCTGCTGACGCAGGGCCCGTGGGAAGAGGGTGGCTTTGGCTGGGGACGGGTTGGCGCAGAGAAGGAAAAGGACTGGCGGGCGGAGTTTTGCAGGGCATGCTACGAGATCGGCAAGGAACGCCCGGAAGACTGCAACATCATCTACGTGGTGTCCGGCGCTCCCGGCGCCTGAGGCGCCGGACCGAGAAGAGGTTTGTGCTATGAGCGACCAGAACGCTGATCTGATTCGTGCGATGGGCGACGATCCGGCCATGAAGCAACTGAGGACGGACTTCCTCCGTGAAACGTCCAAGTGGAAGTACACCTACCACTTCTCCTGGCTGGGCGTGCCTGTCATCCAGGCGCCGCAGGATATCGTCGCGATACAGGAACTCATCTGGGAGGTCAAGCCCGACCTCATCGTCGAGACAGGCGTGGCGCACGGCGGGTCGCTCGTACTGTCGGCCTCCATGCTGGAGCTGCTTGGCGGGGACCGGCAGGTCGTCGGCATCGACATCGATATTCGGCCGCACAATCGCGAGGTCATCGAGGCCCATCCGTTGGCGTCGCGCATCGTCCTGATCGAAGGGTCGTCCATCGACGAGGCGGTCATCGAGCAGGTCCGCGAGATCGCATCGACGCGCCGGCGCGTCATGGTCATGCTGGACTCGAACCACACGCACGAGCACGTTCGCACGGAGCTTGATCTCTATTCGCCACTGGTGAAGTCCGGCAGCTACCTGGTCGTGTACGACACGGCCATCGAGGACATGCCCGAGGACTTCTTCCCGAACCGCCCCTGGAGCAAGGAGAGGAACCCCGCCTCGGCGGTGCGGGAGTTCCTGGCCGTCAACGACCGGTTCCTCGTTGAGAAGGAAATCGAGAGCAAGCTCGTGATCACCGTCGCCCCGGGCGGATACCTGAAGTGTGTGAAGGACTGACCATGGAGCGAATTCCCATAGCCGGGCCGTCGATAACGCAGAAGGAGGTGGACTACGTCACCGACGCGGCCGCCAACGCCTGGTATCAGGATGCCGGGCGGTACAACACGCGGTTCGAGGAGGCCTTCGCGGCGTACCTGGGCGTGCGGCATGCGGTCTCGCTGCCATCGTGCACGTCGGCCATTCACCTGTCGCTGGCCGCGCTGGGCGTCGGGCCGGGCGATGAGGTGATCGTTCCGGAAGGGACCTGGATAGCCACGGCAGCCCCTATAAGCTACGTCGGCGCCACTCCCGTATTCGCGGACATCGACGAACAGACGTGGTGCCTGTCGCCGGAGTCCCTCGAAGCCTGCATCACGCCGCGGACCCGGGCGGTCATCCCGGTCGATCTTTATGGCGGCATGGGCCGGATGGACGAAATTCGTGCCGTTGCTGACGCTCGAGGCGTTGTGATCGTCGAGGATGCCGCCGAGGCAATAGGCTCCCGCTACCACGGGAAGCTCGCGGGCAGCTTCGGCGATACCGGCGTGTTCAGCTTCCACGGCTCCAAGACCCTCACCACCGGCGAAGGGGGCATGCTGGTTACTGACCGCGACGACCTCCACGACCAGGTCTTGTTCCTGCGAGACCACGGACGGGCCCCCGGCGAGAAGATGTTCTGGAACGCGCAGGTCGCGTTCAAATACAAGATGAGCAGCATGCAGGCCGCGCTCGGACTGGCACAGTTAGAGCGCATCGACGAACTCCTGGCGTGCAAGCGAGAGATCTTCGAGTGGTATCGCCAGCATCTGGAGCCGCTGGATGAGGTGACCCTCAACGCCGAGCCGCCCGAAACGTTCAACACGTATTGGATGGTCACGGTCATCCTCGATCCGAAGCTGGGCAAGACCAAGGAACAGATCATCGCCGAGATGTCGGAGCGGAACATCGACTGCCGACCGTTCTTCTACCCGCTCAGTTCCCTGCCGGCGTATGACGATCTCGAGGCGGCTCGCGAGGCCCACGACCGCAATACGGTCTCCTACAAGATCAGTCCGTTCGGCGTGAATCTGCCCTCGGCGCTGAGTCTCACGCAAGACCAGGTGGCCTCGGTGTGTCGCGCCCTCAGAGAAGTCCTGGGTTTGAGGTAGCGATCGGACAGGCGGTCGCAGCAAGGGACAGCCCGTGGCGAAGAGCCCGATTATCACTATTGCCTTTCCCGTGTACAACGGTGAGCGGTTCATGCGCGAGTCACTGGACGCCCTCCTGGCCCAGGACCTGACAGACTTCGAACTGGTCATCAACGACAATGCCTCGACCGACGGCACGCAGGCGATCGCCGAGGAACTCTGTGCGCGGGACAGCCGCATCCGATACAACCGCCAGCCGGAAAACCTCGGGGCCAGGGACAACTTCGAGCAAGTGGTATGGACCGCCAGGGGCAAGTACTTCATCTGGGCCTCCTGCCACGACCTCTGGGCTCCCAGCCTGCTGCGCCGCTGCGTGGAAACGATGGAACAGGACGATTCGGTGGCATTGTGCTTTTCGCGGGCGGCCGAGATCGACGCCGACGGCAACCGCCTGGGTACGCTTCGCGGAAAGCTCGACACGCGAGGCATGGACCGGATCGCCCGCTTCAAGAAGACGATGCTCCGGGTCGCCGGCTATGCGGTGTATGGGGTCCATCGCACCGCCGTGCTGCGCCGGGTCATGCCCCTCGAGATCATGTTCGGGCCGGACATCAAGCTGATGGCCGAACTATCCTTCCACGGCGCGTTCGCCTATCTGCCCGAGGAATTGTTCTTCCATCGCAGGCTGTCGGTCTCCCGCAACTGGCGACGCTACTTCAGTAACCTAAAGATGACCTACCACTGGTGGCGGATGTTCGAGCTGTTTGCCGACATGGTCTGCACCCACTTGGCGATGATCCGCCAATACACGGACAAACCCTCCCAGCGGGTGCACCTGAGTGCGTGGAGCGTGTTGATCCAGCTCAAACGAACGGCCGCATGGGGTGTGGCCCTGGTGACCTCATTATTCTTCCGGCGCTACTACCGCCCCTGGTAGCTTACCATACGCGCCAGGGGGCCTTTCCGTCGTCCCAGAGGGTGTTGAGCTGGTTCTTGTCGCGCAGGGTGTCCATGGGCTGCCAGAAACCGTCGTGGCGATACGCGGCGAGTTGGCCTTCGGTTGCCAGGGCCGACAGCGGCTCGCGCTCCCAGTGGGTCATGTCCTCCTCGATGTAATCGATGACTTTCGGCGAGAGCACGAAGAACCCGCCGTTGACCCAGCCGCCGTCGCCCGGAGGCTTCTCGTTGAACAGCGTGACCTGGTCGGCCTCCAGCGTCAGGTCACCGAACCGCCCCGGCGGACGAACGGCCGTCAACGTCGCCAGCCGGCCCTGGGCGCGGTGAAACTGGATCAGCTTGCCGATGTCCACGTCGGCCACACCGTCGCCGTAGGTGAAGCAGAAGTCTTCGTCGTCCAGATACGCGGCCACGCGCTTGAGTCGACCACCCGTCATCGTCTCCTCCCCGGTGTCCACGAGCGTGACCCGCCAGGGCTCGGCGTAGTTCTGGTGGACCTCCATGCTGTTGTCCGACATGTCAAAGGTCAGGTCGGACATGTGCAGGAAGTAGTTGGCGAAGTACTCCTTGATCATGTACCCCTTGTAGCCCAGGCAGACGACGAAATCGTTGATGCCGTGGGCCGAGTAGATCTTCATGATGTGCCACAGGATCGGCCGGTTCCCGATCTCGATCATCGGCTTGGGCCGAACCACCGACTCTTCGGCCAGTCTCGTCCCGTACCCGCCGGCAAGTATTACCGTTTTCATCTGGCGTCTCCCGCGTCGTGCGTTCGCCCGGGCTCCCGGCGGCCCCATTCTACAGCCGCTCCCCGGTCATGCAACACGCTTCGCAGGGACGAGGCCGTTGTTGTCCTGTCGTTGCCGTTTCCAAATCCATGTAATCCGTGTAATCTGTGGGCCCTGTCGTTGCGGTTGTTGTCGTTGGCTGTTGTTTTCGTGTCATTCGTGTCATTCGTGGACTGTTGTCTGAATCGGCCGGCCCCAGCAACAAGGACCCCGTGGACCGCGTCAAGAAAAACATCGTGGCTAACCTGATCAGCCAGGCGTGGGCGCCCCTGGTGGTCCTTCTGGCGATGCCCTTCTACGTTGGCCTGCTGGGGATGGAGGCGGTCGGACTGGTGGGGCTGTACGTGGCCATTCAGGCCCTGGCCCGCCCTTTGGACGCCGGGTTGGGCATGACCCTTGCGCGCGAGCTGGCCCGGCTGTCCGTCCAGCCGGACAGCGCCCGGGAAATGCGGAACCTGCTGCGGACCCTGGCCACGCTGTACTGGGCCGTCGCGGCGGCTATCGGGCTGACGCTGGCGGCGTCGGCCCCGCTGATCGCGCGGTGGTGGGTGCGACCGGACAGCCTGTCCACCGAGACCGTTACCCAGGCGATCGCCCTGATGGGCCTGGCGCTGGGCCTGCAGTGGCCCTCGGTGCTGTACCAGGGCGGGCTGACGGGCCTGCAGCACCAGGTCTCGCTGGCCACGATCAACGTCGTCATGGTCACCGCCAGGTTTCTCGGCGTGATCGGCGTGCTCCGTTGGGTCAGCCCCACCATCCAATGCTACTTCCTCTACCAAGCGGGCGTCCTGGCCCTCCACACCGTCCTGCTGTGCGGCTGGCTGTGGTGGACGATGCCCCGGGCCCAGACCAGGCCGAGATTCCGCTGGGCGACGTTCAAGGCCGTCTGGCGCCTCGCCGCTGGGATCGGAGGCGTTGGGCTGGCGGCCCTGGTCCTGACCCAGGCCGACAAGATCATTCTCAGCAAGATGCTGCCCCTGGAGGGTTTCGGCGCGTATTCCGTGGCCGCCATGGCCGCCATGGGCCTCTACGCCATCTTCTATCCCGTCTTCGCCGCCATGCAGCCGAGGTTCACCCAACTGGTCACCCTCAACCGCAACGAAGACCTGGCCGCCGCCTACCACGGTGCCAGCCAGCTCGTCTCCGTGCTGATGCTGCCGGCTGCCGCGATGCTCGTCCTGTTCTCGCCGGAGATCCTCGCGCTGTGGATCGGCCGGTCCTCCGTCGCGGCCGACAACTGGCTGGTGCTGAGCTTCCTTGCCGGCGGCACGTGCCTGTACGGGCTGTTCATGCTGCCGTACGCGCTGCAACTGGCCTACGGCTGGACGCGTCTGGCGTTCACGGTGCACGCGGCGGCAGCGGCGGTGCTGGTTCCGCTGCTGGTGTCGGCGGCCAGACTGTGGGGCCCGGCCGGGGCGGCGGCGGCCTGGGCACTGCCCAATGCCGCCCTGGTCCTGCTGGCCGTCCCGCTCATGCACCGCCGACTGATGCCGGACGCCATGTGGCGCTGGCTCGGACAGGACATCGCCCTGCCGCTCGGCGGGGCCCTGCTGGCCACCGGGCTCGGGCGGGCTGTCATGCCCCGCGGCGGCTCCCGGCCGGCGCAGGCGGCCTGGCTGGGTGGGATAGCCCTTTGCGCGTGGCTGGGCGCGGCGCTGGCCGCTCCACAGGTCAGGGCCCGCCTGGGCCGGCTGGGCCGCCACAAGCCCGCCGAGCGGTGATCCGCTCGGAGGCTACATCTCCCGGCTGTCGTATGCCCAGTGCAGCAGCGCCTGTCTCTGCCTGGGCCTGCAGGTCAGGTCGCCCTTGCGACAGTGTTTGCGGAGCTGTGCGACGTGCCTTCGCATCGCCCGCCAGCGCTTGATTTGCCTCTCGTCGTCGGCCGACCGCCTGCCCCTGTAGTACCGGCAGTACCACTGGAACCAGCCCCTGGGGTCCTGGGGGGCTATCCATCCCTTCTCCAGCCAGTACGACAGGGGCTTGGAGGCCTTGACCTTGAAGCAGTTCAGCCCGGGATCCGGCCGCTGCGGTGAGAGCCTGGCCCCGGCGAACCATGACGCCGGGAACTCCCGCCGGCAGTCGGTCATGTACTTCCCGCCGAACACACCCAACTCGAGCATCTGCTTCGGCGTCAGGTCAGGCGTGAAGTCCGGATGAAAGCCCCGGCCGGGGGGGGCGGTCAGAAGGTAACGATAGCCCTTCTGCATCGCGTCGTTGACGATGACTTGTCTGGGCTTCACTTGCCGGATTTCGGGGCGTCGGGGCCGAGCGTCCTGGTCAGCGGGGCCACCCAGATGTTGCGGTACTTGACCGGGCTGCCGTGCGCCTGCAGCGAGATCGGGGCCTTGGCGGCGTGCGGCTTGTACTGCGCCACCTTGCGCCACACCGAGGGGCCCATGTACATCCTGTTGTCGTGCACCAGGACGTTGTTGTGGTAGACCGTCACGTAGGCGCCGCTGACGAGCTTGCCGTCCTTGAAGACCGGGGCCTTGAAGTGGATGTCGAACGACTGCCACTGCCCGGGCTTGCGACAGGCGTTGACCCTGGGGGGGTATTGCCCGTACATGGCGGCGGTCATCCCGTCGGGATACGTCCGGTTGTCGTAGCAGTTGAGCACCTGGATCTCGTACTTGCACATCATGTACACGCCGCTGTTGCCCTGCTTCTGGCAATAGCCTTTCAGCCCCTTCGGCACCAGCCACTCCACGTGAAGGTGCATGTCCCCGAACGAGGCGACGCTCTGCTGGCCGCCCTTGGTGACCTGCATGGCCCCGTCGACGAGCTTCCACTTCTTGTTCCGCCACTTGTCGAGGCTCGTGCCGTCGAACAGCACGGTCGCCCCGGCCGGTGAGGGGACGGGTTTGCCGTCGTACTTGGGCTGGACGTATTTCGGCTGCGGGCGGTTCGGGTCGTGAATGTGCCACGTCGTGCCCGGCACCAGCGGGGTGTTGGTGTAGCCCTTGATCGGGTTCTTCGGTTCGGGTCTGGTTTCGGCCGCCGAGGGGCCCTTCTCGACGCCCGGGCACACGGCCGCGGCAAGGCCGATCGCCGCGGCACACATCCATACGGTCAGTCGTCTGGTCATCGTGTCTTCTCCGGGGATGTCGTTCACCTGAAAGACCCTGATTATACCGATACCCCCCGGGCCGCTCAACGGCGTTCACTCCTCCGTCAGGGCCGGGCTGACCAGGTCGGTCAGAACGGGGAACGTCGCTCCCCCGGCGGGAAAGGCGATGACGCGCGGGGAAGAGGCCGGCAGCAGGGTCTCGATCGTGCCGTAGGCGTCCTGGAGGTCCCCCACCACGTGGATGCCCGGCAGTCTCAGCCCGGCCTTGTGCAGCGCCGGGGCGTACATCACGATCGGGTTGCGATACAGGATCCGGGCGGCCAGGAGGAAGTACGGGTCGGCGTCGCGCGCCAGGCTCGGCACGAGCCGACGCGCCAGCGAACAGACCGCCTCCGGACCGATGAACCGCACCAGCCGGCGGGTCCACGTCGGATTCAGAGGCCACGCCGGAAGACGCATGTCACGCAGCCCGATCTCCGTATCGGCAAGACACAGGATCACACCCCCGGGACGCACCGCGTGCTGCGTGTTGGCCACGCACTTCAGCGACTGGCACAGGTCGAAGTTGCGCGGATAGGCGTTGGTGATGAGCACGTCGGCCGGGGCCGTCATCACCACGCCGCACGCCACCGCGCACTGCTTGGCCAGCATGCGCTGGGTGGGCACCATGTGCCCCGCGGCGATGTTGACGGGCTGCCCGGCACGGTCCGGGAGGTACTGAATGGCGAACGACTGTCCGTCGCCCTGGTCCAGGAGGGCCCCGACGGCGTCAATCGTGGTCCGCAGGGGGTTCTCCGCCGCCTCGGTGCCCACAAGCTGTCGGCCCCGGCGGTTCATGCCCAGCCGGGTCAGTTGCCGGATGGTCTGGATCGCCGCGCAGCCCGGCACCAGCAGGCGGTAGCCCCCCCCGAAACCCGCCTGGAAGTGCGGGCTCACCGACGAGATCATGATCCGAAGGTCCGCCTCGGCCACCCCGCGGTCGATCCGCACGTCCACCTTCCCGACCTTCCCGATCCGGACGTGCCTCTCGTCGCGTCGGCTGTCGTTGCATCGCCACGTGACGGCGTGGCTGATCTGCCCGAGGGCCGCCTCGACCTGGGCCGACAGCATCGGCGGGTGCATGCCCGTGGCGAAGACGATCTCGATGTGATCGTCGTCGATGCCGGCAAACCGCGTCTCACGCAGCAGACGATCCAGAATCGTCGCCAGCGGGCCGCCCCGCGTCACGTCCTCGACCATGACGGCGACGCGGCTGCGCGGCTTGTCGCGGAGGAGCTTGGCCAGCGGCTGCCCCGTGGCCGGCTGCGCCAGGGCGTCCGACAGCCGCTGAGGCCAGTCCGCCGAGGCGTCGTTCATTTCCGGCTGCGCGACCTGCTGGAGCACCCAGCGGTTCGGCAGCGACAGCCTCAACTTCTCCCCACGCCATGGCACAGACAGGTCCGCCATCCACGGTTCCTTTCGCAGTGCATCGTCTGGCCGGATGGGCGCGGCCGCTCCCGGCCCGGCACGCAGCCGCCGGCTCGGTCGCGGCACCGTAAGACATATATGCTCGGCCTGAGCCCCCCCGCAACGCAAGCCTTTTTCGGCCGGGCCCGAGCCGCGGGTGCACGTCTGGATTGTTGCCCTTGTGATCGCAGGCGGCTGCGGCAGGCCCGTTAGGGCCGACAGAAGGTAGCCCCGCCCGTGAGGGCGGGGACCGGTCAGGCGACACGTCAGGCCGAGCCCCGTCAGGGGCGGCAGAGGGTTTGCCCAACGCGGCCCTCTATCGCCCCTGGCGGGGCTCCCGCGAGGAACACGATGCCCCGTTGACCCCGTCCTCACGGACGGGGCTACCCTCTGACGGGCCTACGGCCCTGCCAGACATGCAACTATCTTGTCGTGCACCCCGAGCCGCGGGGTGTATCCGGCTTCGGCGGGTAGCCATACCGATTGGCATGGTGCGCGCTCGCGCATTGACTGGTCTTGGTTCGCTGTCTTCGGGACCTCCGGTCCCGTGCTGGCCCCTGAAGGGGGCGTCTCAGGTCAGGCCTTGTCTTGATCGGACCCGTCGCGTTTGCGCATGACGCAGCGCCAGGCGGGGAGGGCGCCGCCGGCGCCGTTGCGGAGGCAGTCGACTTCCAGGCGGAGGACCTCGAAGCCGTCCTCGACGGCGGCGGTAATCTCGCGGGCGGAGACGCGCGGCGGGCCGGTCTCCCGCGGCGGGGCATCCGTGCTGCCCATCACGCTCACCCACAGCCCGCCCGGGGCGAGCAGCGCGGCCACGTTCCGCGCGAACGCGGCCCGCGCCTCGGCGCCTTCTATCGAGTGAAAGCCCCCCCGGTCGAACGCGAAGGCGAACGGCCCGCCGTCGACGGTTTCGCCAAGGAAGTCGGCGGCCACGAACGTGCAGTCCACGCCCGCGTCGGCGGCCTTGGCGCGGGCCTTGGCAATGGCCCGCGGCGCGATGTCCACCCCCACCACCTCGAAGCCCCGCTGCGCCAGCCAGATCACGTTCGTGCCCGTCCCGCAGCAGATGTCGATGGCCTTACCCGGCGCGATGCCGAACGCCTCGACGGCCCAGGCCAGGTGCTCGCTGGCCCCCGGCCGGTCCCAGGGCACGTTGCCCGTCCTGTAGCGATCGTCCCATTCGTCCTTGTTCACCTGACGGATTCTCCCAAGCACGGCCAGCCGGGGCCGGTCACTTCTTCTCGCCCTTGAACTCGGCGAAGGTCCCGGGCACGGCGGCCAGGTGCTTTCGCAGGAGGGCCTGCATCTCGGCGAGTCTGGCCTTGTGCGCGGGATCCCTGGCGAGATTGGTCTGCTCGCCGGGGTCTTTGCTCAGGTCGAAAAGCTGGTCGGCGTCGTAGTACACCTTGCGGTAACGCTTCAGGGCGCTGTGCCGCTCGGTGGCCTGGCCGCCCGGGAAGCCCATGTGCGACAGCGGGGCCGACGGGTCCACCGGGAAGTCCTGGTCCTCGCGCCGGGCCTTCATCGCCCGGTAACGCTCGCAGACCGCCACGCGCTGGGCCTGGGTCAGCCGGCGGCTCGGCGGGATGCGAAACGCCACGTACTTCCACCGGTCGGTCACGACCGCTCGGGTGTAGCCGATCTCGCAGTAGACCGACCGGCGGAGCGTCTTCTTCCGGCCGGTCAGCACGGGCAGGACGTTCAGCCCGTCCAGGACCATGCCGTCGGGCGGGTTCACTCCGCAGGCGGCCAGGATCGTCGGGGCAAAGTCGATGTTCGCCACCAGGGCGTCTGTGTGGCCGGGTTTGATCCGCCCGGGCCAGCGGACCAGGCACGGCGTGCGGACGCCGCCCTCGTAGCAACTGCCCTTGCCGTTCTCGACGCCGTGATCGTTGAAGTAGATCACCAGCGTGTTGTCGGCGATGCCGAGCTTGTCGAGCTTCTCGAGCACGGCGCCGATGCTGTCGTCCAGCCAGGTCGCCCCGGCCAGCCTTTCCGGCAGCCCGGCCGCCTTGACGCGCTTCAGCACGTCGGCGCGCGAAGGCTGGACGTCCGGGGGCTCGTCGAGCAGGCCGGCGTGCGTGATCCGCGGGTCGGCGCGGAGGCTCTTGATCGCCGGCGGACCGTGGGTGAGCGTCGTGGCCATGTACAGGTAGAACGGCCGGGCCTTGTTGGCCTCGATGAAGTCCAGCGCGCCGGTGGTGATCCACTCGGGGTTGTGGTACCGCAGTTTGCGGAGTTCGTGCGCCCCGAAGTTGCCCAGGTTGATGCTCGCCGCGTAGTCGAACCCGCGCGACCGCACCATGGCGTGCAGGGCCTCCTGGCCGGCGCGAAGCGTCTCGGCCACGGCCGCGTCGGCCGGGTCGTCGCCGGGCTTCACCGTGCGGCGGACCGCCAGCCAGCCCGGCGCGCCCCCGTTGTGCCACTTGCCCACCGCGCCGGTGACGTAGCCGGCGGCCTTGAGCGCCTTGGCCAGCATCTGGTCGGCCGCACCGATGTCCGTGTTCCACTGCACCACGGTTTGCCCCTCGGGCGTGATCTGCTTGCGGAAGTTGGTGCTTGCGGCCCGGCTGGCGTACATGCCGGTCAGGCACGTGAACCGGCTCGGCGTGCAGACGCTGGAGGTCGCATAGCACCGCGACAGGACCATCCCCTGCCCCGCCAACCGATCGATATGCGGCGTAAGTGCCCGCTTACCCCGACCCTTGCGATGCAGGAACCCGAACGACCCGACCGGCTGATCGTCCGTGATGATGAAGACCACGTTAGGCCTGCCGGCCCTCTTAGCCGCCCCGGCCGGCCCGGCTGCCACCCCCAGGGCCGCCGCTCCCGCAACCGCCCCGACACGCCTGAGAAACTCTCTTCTGTCCAGCATGGCACTCTCCCGGAGCAGCTTGCTTCTTCACGTCATCCTCTCGCGCAAGGCATCCCGCCGTCATATCATTCCGACATGTCGAACGGCGCTCTTGGTCGCGCCTGCTCCCATCCTCCGCAGGCGCAGCGCGGCGCTAGAATCGCCATTGTTCCTCGCGGATCAGATCTACGATGCGGATGTAGCGGATGTCCATATCTCGACAGACGTCTGGTATCTTCGGCCGGTTCTGGCTTTCGGAGGGGAATTCCCCCGTGACAACGATGCACGCGTTTGTCTTTGCTGTCGCGATTACCCACGGATCAGCGAAACTCTTGCCGGTTCGTTCGTCGACAAGCTTGGGATGGTCGGTCATAATCTGCAGGGCGCAATTCTGTATGTCGTCGTTCAAAGGGAGAAAGAGATGATGTCTTTCCTTGGCCCATTCGTGAAGTGTATCGCCCTCCTTCCGCTCCAACTCCTGCAGGACCTCTTCCGACGAGATAAGCCGTCCATCCTCTATCAGCGTGTCCATCTTGTCCCAGAGAGCAGGGAACATTTCGATCGGGTACCATCGTTGCCAGGCGTCTATTAGCGCGCTGGTGTCGATACAGTACTTCACCGATCACCCCCGGTAAGGACGTTTCGCCCCCCGAGAAGTTGCTCCACTGCCGGCAGGTGCTTGAGGCGTGCGCCGAGGAGTTCGGCGAGGTCGCTGCTGGAGATAGCTTCGCGGTAGTAGGCCCCCAGGGCGATGCGAGCGAAGGGCTGACCAATGGCGCGGATAATGCGTCGGGACATAGGCATGGGTCCGCCGGTTGACTTACCGGCCAATTCGTAGTCCTTGGCGTACTGCCGGCGCTTTTGGCGGTAGAAGTCGCTCGTTGCCCGGCCGAGAATGACCAGGCGTCGTACGACGACCTCGCGGCTGACATGGAAGTGTCGCGCGAGGTCGTCAATAGTCTCGTCAGGCCAGTCGGCGACATCGGGTGCGTCCTGCAAGGATTCGTGGGAGAGCATGGCTTCTCCAGGTACCAGGACCTCGCCAGCGACAAGATTGCACAGTTGCTCGGTGCGCTGTTCAGGCGTTCTTGCTCGCAAGGCCAGGCGCATGTTTGACATGCCCGTGGCGCCCAGCATCAGGTGGACAAACTCGTGAACGAGTGTGAAGATCCTCCCGTTCGGTGAGTCCTTTCCGTTCACTGCAATCAATGGAAAGACTCGCTCGGCAATGCCAATCCCCCTGACTTCCGCCACATCGACGCGGTTCAGATGCATGACAAGCACACCTTGCCGTTCGATGGCGTCCTTCCAACCATTAAGGGCATCATACGCCGAGCGCCAGTGGTGACGGTCACTCATCGACAGTCCGATGATGCTTGCGGCCCGTTTGGCTACTGCCTGTGCCGGCTCACCCAGTTGAGCGCTTCCAATGAACTGCATGGGTTCTCGTGGCGGTTGCTCTGCAATCTCGATCGCCGCATCTCGCAGATACTCAATGCGGCGCAACTCGGCAACCAACTCAGGACTAAGCGTTCTCGGTTGGTCGTGGGGCAGACGGCGGAAGTCATGGGGAACCGAGAAGCCGAGCGAAGAAGGTCGCTGGGGGAGGTAGAACGCCGCCAGCGGACGTCGATACACTCGCGACATGTTCCGGGCCTGGTTGACTGTCGGTCGCTTTCGGCCGGCTTCCCATTCACGCAGACGGTCAGCCTTGACGCCAAGCTTTCTGGCGGCTTCTTCGAGCCCCATGTTGATGGACTCTCGCGCCCATATGAGCAGGTCCGGATTGACTAATGCGTCTTGCCGCATACTATTCATCATATACTAAGAACGTGCCCTAGAGAAGATCGGTTGCATCGTCGCGTCTACTTGAAGGATCAGCTTGCTCCAACCGCATCAGCCGGAAGCGAATTGCTGCCACCGGCGCCCGTCACGTCTGCGTGTAGAATCGGGGTTTGTGGAACTCGCGGATGGGCCATCGACGTTGGCGCCGGTGCCGCTGGTGTTGTCGTTATCGTTAGACGTAGTGACTACCGTGGGGTGTGGGGCTCTCTTGCATTGTCGCATGCCGTGTGCGAGACTTCTGGTGCAGGGGCGAGTTGGCGCGGGGGATGGAGAACACCTGATGCGGCGACTGGTGATCCTGGCGTGTGTGGTGAGCGCGGCGGTGGGGTTTGCGGCGCGACCGGCCTTGGCGCAGCGAGGGGCGGCGGGGTTCTCGGCCGAGGCGGTTGACCAGGCTATCGACAGGGCCGTCAAGCATCTCTGGTCGACCCAGAAGCCCAACGGCAGTTGGGGGCCGCACGGGGGGAACAAGTATCCCCTGGGGCCGACGGCGCTGGTGGCCTACGCCCTGCTCGAGAGCGGCGTGCGGGTCGAGGAGCCGAGAATGCTCAAGG
>Ga0180432_10002630_pt1 | contig 26794 bp, 42 predicted proteins | sample SS_ome_10_FD_132414 | JGI IMG/M metagenome (GOLD analysis project Ga0180432, IMG submission 132414) | Hypersaline lake sediment archaeal communities from the Salton Sea, California, USA - SS_1_MS_2 metaG | ecosystem: Environmental > Aquatic > Non-marine Saline and Alkaline > Hypersaline >... | reverse complement strand
TTCGATACCACAGTTCCGACAAAAATAATGGCTATTGGTCCCTGTTGTTGGGGGAGAGGAAACTCGATAGCGGAAGCGGTGAAGAAAGTTCGCGGACAATGGTCGAGTGGTATCGCGGGAAAGTTCAATCAGAACAAACTTCACCTGTTCGCAGTAACCGAAGACGCAAGGGTCGACGAGATGGGCGGGCTTTCAGCTAGAACAATAATCATTTTGCAAGAGCCTGAAGGGAAAAAAAATAAGGAGAACAAGAGAAAATATGGGTAAAAAATTATATACATTCCTTGATGAGAACGCAAAGATTATCGAGGAAGTTCGCGCCGACAATCACGAACAAGCTGTTCGTAGAGCAGGCAACGAGGTAAATTCGGAAACGGATTTTTACTCGGAAAGCCTTGACAGCCTCAATAGCGGGTCTTGATGGCGGTCGCCGGGAGTTATGGGCTCCCGGCCCGCTCGTAGAGCCCTCGAAGTTTTTGAGTACTTTTTTTTTCTTCGAGGGTTCTACAAGCGGGAAAGGTCGAAAGGAGCCGATAAAAATGGAGCATGACCGTAATGAGTATTGGGCGGAGAATCGGAAGAAGGCGACTGAATTGTTGTACGCGTACGCGGCGAGCTTCGGAGTGTTAAAAGTAAAGCGTAGAGAGGCGATTTATTTTTCCCGTAGCAAGTATAAAGAAGTTCGGGAAATGAGCATGTTTCTGTCGTTCTTGTCGGAAAGTTTACATAGGTTGAAAAGCCGGGGGATAAATGTATTTGTTAAACAAAAAAAGTCGGGCGGTCGTCCTCGATTGCGAAACAACGGGCGTGGACCCAAACAAAAACGCCGTCGTGTCAATCGCCGTCGCAGTATGCGATTGTTTCTTGGGCGTATTGAGAAAAAGGTCCTTTCAAATGCGGCCTCACGAAGGCGCGGTAATAGACCCCGAAGCTCTGAAAGTAAATTTGCTGACCGAGCGCGAGATAATGGGCTATCCGCCCGTCGAGGAAACGCTCAAGGAGCTAAACAGATTTCTCTATGCGGCGTGTCCTGAAAAACCCTGCTTCTCGCTTTGGTACTGTTGGGGAGTGGGTTTCGATGATAAGTTTCTGATAAAGTCCTATGAACGCGCCGGGATAAAATATCCGGGCCGCTACACTTGGTTGTGTATGCGGACCATAGCGACGCAGTTCAATCTCTTGACGAATATTTTGATGGCTAACGACCGGACGGAGACGAAGAACGTCGCCAAGTTCTGCTCGTGTCTCGATACTCCGTTCGAGGGAGCGCAACACGATGCTATGGCTGACGTTCTGAACTCTATCAAGGTCGTAAAACTCTCGCAAGCGCGGCTGATGAAGGTCTCGGCTTGTGATTCTCCGTCGGACATGGAGCAGGCTGACCGGGTTTTAACGAAGGATAATCCCGCCGCTTCCGTCGAGAATACAGATATTTACGCACAGGACGAGATACCTTTTTGATATGAAGACCATAAAATGTTCCAGTTGTTCGAGGGAGTTTTGGGTTTTGGATAGGATTCAAATATTTGTATGTCGTTCATGCTTGATACTGAAAGGCATAATAAAACGCGGACGTTAAAAGCGATTCGACGTCCTAGCCTGCAAGTCCGGGGCCGCTCCCGGTGAAGCCAAGGTGGGTAGGCGGAGTAGTCGGTGAGGGGGACGCCCAATTCCGACCCGCGCTAATTTTAAGGAGAAGAAAAAAATGATTAGAGGTTGTCCTGTTTGCGAAGCTCCGATAGAAATGGAACCCGGAGCGATTTTTTCTCAATGTCGCTGTCATAATTGCGGTTGGCATGGACAGGTTCGTTCGTGCGTGGATATTGAGGAAACCGCCGACGATGATTTTATTTCGGAAGAAATGCGGGAAGTTTTCGTTAGACAACAAAGGAGACCACTATGAGAAAAGATGGAATGTTCACAGAGTTGGATATGGTTGAGGGTCGCAGTTATGCCCTCGCGCTTAACGTGGTAACGGAAGCGCAGTACGAAGGAAAGATTTACGGGCAGGGCGTGTTCTGGACGGGGAAATGCCATGTTACAGTCCCGTTCAATCGCGTCATGCGCGAACTCTCGACGGAGAGCGCGGCATGATAAAGGCGAAGTGGGGAAAATGGTCTTCTATAATATTGGTTAATATAGGGCCTGAAGATGAAGGTTCGGTTGCGCTTGATATAACCACAAGGTTCGTTGAGAGCCCGGATACTCCTTCTTACGCGAGCTTCGCCCGCCTTACCGTCGAGGAAGCGAAGAAACTTCGACGGGAGCTTGACGACGCAATAAAAGCCATTGAAAAGGATAATTAGAAATGAACAAAAATTCATTTTTTCCTTTTCGCAATACACAGTTCGGCGTCATAGATAGAAGGCCTCATAATCTTTTTCAATTATCTTGCAGAAATCATGCGGAGCTTATCAATCATAATTGCCTTAAATGTCCTGCTAAATCCATATGTCCTCAACATTATTTTGACTGGCTCTTTTCAGTAAATCATTGTTCGCAAGTTTTGGAAAAATGGATTGAAAAAAGATTTGGCGAGCTAATGATTTCTTACGCAAAAAGCGACAAATATCGCGGCTGTGGACGTGGAAAACTTTGTCGAGGTTGCCCGAAGAATCCTTTTGAAGACCCTAAAAATCATGTTTGCTTAAATCCCGCCTGCGAAGAATCGGTTATTAAAGACGTCTCTTTAAAACCTTATCATGGCACAGGTCGAAACGAGAAATGTCCTTGCGGTTCGGGTTTGAAATATAAAAAATGTTGCGGGAAATAATTTGTAGTTCGGCCTTGACTTTACCCGCTCCAAAACTGCTATAATATCTATAAGGAGCTAAAACTATGAAACCTTCAAAAGATGGCCGCATAATGACAATGAGCGAGAGAGAGTTCCGCCGCCTTTTCGATAAGAAATCGCAAACGGAACTCGCCCGCATACTCGGCGTTACGCAACCCGCAGTCGCTTATTGGGCGAAGAAACTCGGCCTTGAATCGAAAGGTTGTAACAAAAAACTCGAAATCAGACAGGGCGAATGAAACAATCCTCGACGAGGTTTGCGATAGACCCTCGCGGGACGAGCTTGCTCCTGAAGCGGCTTTCGAGCGGACAAGTGATAGTCGCTCCGTCCTCGTCGGTAAAATGGCGGGCTCGCTATGAACAGACCGTCATTACGGCGTACCGGAGCGGAACAATAGTCGTATCGGGCCGTGGCCCACAATTTGATATCGCGAGCGCGGTCGTAGAGCAGTTCGCGCAAAGCGAATCAAAGTAGTAAAAAACCAACGTAGCAAGGAGAAACCAATGAGAGCAGACGAGCTGATAAAGAAGTTGGAGAAGGCCGGGTTCGAGCAGAGCCGCGCCTATAAGATAGCCAATATCAACACCGAAGGCGGCTATCTCGTCGGAGAATACCTCGGAACGGTCGAGTACGAGGACGACGATGGAAAAACGAAAGTGAACCATAAGTTCAAGGTCGAGGAAGGGATAGCCCTTCTGACGGCGGACGCGAAGACCCCGGAGAAGATAGAGAAGGACGAGGAAGTCGTCATTTTCGGGTCCGGGCTCCTGACATGGATACTCGCCAACAAGCATAAAACAGGCGACAAGCTCGCCGTGGTCTACAAAGGCCGCGAGCCGTATAAATACGGCAAAAAGAAGGTCATGTCTCACAGGTTTGAGGTAATGGCCCTCGCGACGAAGTAACCGATGGGAGCGGGGGGAGAACTCTACATTCTTCCCCTGCTCCTTTCTTTTTCCTTTTCAATTTTTCCTATGGAGCGTGTCATGCTTTTCAAGGTATGGTATCGCAGGGATGGCGACGAGTTCTCCCTGAACAATATAAAAGTCGCTCATATCGACATAGGGAGCTTATGTTGCAACAAGGGTTGGGTTATGGATAAGCTCAAGATGGAATGTTACAAGTGTGGTTGGGTCTTCCTGCGGTACGGTCGGGCCGATAAAGGTCCCGTAACAGTTTCATAAGGAGAAGAAGAACCATGAAACGTTGTGTTAAAGAGTATGTTTGCGACGGTTGCAACAAGCGGATAGACGTAAAATATAATGACGGAATGTATGTCATAAGCGGTCTTCGGGTTTATTATCGCCATTCCGACGGAACCATAGAAGGGATTATAGCCCCTTCCGAAGAAGGGTTTCATTTTCACGATAGAAGTTGCTTGCAGACTTTCTTCGAGACTCAAGTTTAATACGGTTTCGGTTACGGTATAGGTACGGTACAGGTACGGTACAGGTACGGTTCGATTACGGTTTAATTACGGTCGATTTTACGGTTAAATTTACGGTCTACGGGGGCGGAATTTCCCTATGAAGTACGTCGTTTTACCCGCCAAGAAGTACCAAAGGAAGCCCGGAACCGCTTACGGTATGCCCGTAGTGGGCTTCCGGGGGCCGAAAGGTCGGTTCGTTTCCTACCGTAAAGGTCGCCGTTTATCTCCCATAGTCCGCGAAAAAGACTTCTTATTAGCCCTCGCAGAGGCCGTTCCCGCCCCTGCAAGGCCCCGCAGGGTCCGAAAGCCCGTCAAACGGGCTCCCAAGCCCGTTAAACGGGCTCCTAGGCCAGTTTCCGGCCTTCCTGCGGGTTGGATATCAAGCGCAGAGGCCCTCGCGAGGCTCGATATGGCTTATCCCAACTTCGAGACAGGCTACAAAGCGTCCCGCTTTCAAGGGTTCCTGACCGATTCGCGGCGGCTAGGGCGATACAACAAGCTCCTGTTCCCGAAACCTGTAATGATGGCGAAGACCCGACAGATAACGGGCTACAATATTTACGTTTTGATTCGTAACGCCAAAAGCTCTCCCGGTAAATTCCATGAAGATTTCACGCTTGCCGGGGCGACGGTTCTTTGGCAGGGCTCGCTCGCGGAAATCCTTGAGAAGTCCTACGATTGGTCCGAGGTGCAGGGCAAAAGTATTCAACAGGCGGTCAGTCATAGGACGAAGCTCGACGAACTTGCGTTCATGTTCTTTGACAGGGTAGGCGTTCCGCTTGAATTGGTTGCTATCGAGCCTCTTGTGAAAATGAGGCGGGAAGAATTTGCGCGGGTTCGGCAATTATGGCAGAAACACAGCAAGCTCGTCAGAAAATACGGCAAGAAACGTCGTGCCCGTCGGTATCGTAAGAACTGGTAAGGAGAAAACATGAAAAGGCCGAAGACGCATATAGTATTGGATATGATTGTTTACCATGACGACCCTATGTATAAGAAATTTCGTTTAGCGGTTCGAAGGTTGGTAAAAATAATGGAGAAGACCGAGCCCGCCAGAGGTCGTTGTGGTTGCAGAAAAGTTTGAAAGAACATTATTATAAGCTCTTGTTGGAGAAGGAGAAGGAGAAAAATCCATGAGCAAGAAAAAAGAAGGCGTCCGCTATCTGATATCTCACCCGGAATCGAACAGCCTGTTCGAGGTCTTCGGAGAGGAAGCCCGCATAGCGAATCTCGTCGACGGAGACGGGCATTGTCAGGACGTTACGGGCGTGTTCTATTGGGAAAATCTTTTTAAAATTCGCAAACAGGAGAAAGGACAGGATAAGGGGAAATGTTTATGAAACTAGCGAAGAAAATTCTGTATACGATATTGCTGACGGCGGCGGTCTTCGGCTCCATAGCGTTCTTTTTCTGGATAATGTACAAGACGCAACCGTATGGGTCGTTCGCCTGCGTGGTCTCATTCGTCGGGTTTATTTGTTGGAAGATAGTAGACCTTTCCGTCGAAGACAAACCATGAGCCTGTTCTGTCAGATAGTCCTTATTGTATGGGTCGCCGGGATGTTCCTGTTCATGGAAGCCTTCGTGGAAGAACAGTACAGGCTTTCGTTTTACGGTTGCAACCGCCCGTTGGATAGAAAAATTATCCTCATAATATGCTCATGGCCCGTTATAGTTTTTCTTTATGGGCTCGTCCTGCTTTCGGAGAAAATCAAGAAGGAGAACCAAAAATGAAAGAACATAAAAAGTTCGGAATAATGAAAAGCATTGTCGGGCATTGTATCTGCCATGTTTTGAACTTGGTAGATAAAAAGATAGACGAGGATAGTCTTAACAAGCTATCGAACGTCTTCGCGGATAAGATAATCAGCGAGTTATCGTATAAGAAGGAATCTATACCGTCGGGCGATAAGTACGATTACTTTATCACGTTTTCAGAGCATGAGTCTCGCGACAAAGAGGTCGAGTTTTTGAACTCGATGGGACGAAGCGCATGGGAGCTTGTAGAGACCTGTCCGGTATCGCAGTTTTTATTTAAGTACATTTTTAAAAGAAAAATAACGTGGGAAAATGGAAATAATTTTTTGCGAGGGATAACTACAAGGAGAAACAAAAATGGAGAAAATACTTGTAACAAATGACACCGGGAGAATATGGCTTGACGTCGACGCTGACATTATTCAGCAAGACCATTTAGGAATCTGCCTCGAAAGGATTGTTATAAAAGAATTGGTCGAGACTCGAAAAAAGCGGGACGACTTGCAAGGTATGGCAATACGAACCCTTCAGATAAAATTAATTGTTGATTAATTCCTGACAGGTAAAAAGGATTATTCGTGAGGCGAAAACTCGTCATACCAAAATTCGTTCGTATGGGCATTAAGCGCAACCACCGCTCTATCGCCCATACCGTCAAGGTCTTCGGCGGCGACACCGAGACCGTCGACGGGCAACCTCATACCCTTCAGCTATGTCATAACGGGCATCCCGATATTTTCTACGTCAATAAATCGAATATCCTGCGGCGCTTTCTACCGTATATGGACGACAATCTTGTCCGGGGCGAGTGGGGCGTCGTCTATTTCCATAACCTGACGTTCGACCTTCCCGTTCTCCTGAAGGAACTCGATATTCGCTACTGGCAATTATCCGAGTTTGATATCGAGCGAGGCCCTTGGAAAATCCATGTCAACTGTGAGAAAAGATTTTTCGCGAAGCTCTGTCTCCAAAACCACAAGATAGTTTATATCGTCGACAGTTTCGCTTATCTTCCAATGTCCCTAGAGAAGATAGGAAAAATGCTCTTGCCGAATCTCCCGAAATTGAAGAAACCCGAAGGTCTTGGAGTCTTGCCCCTTCGGTCGAGAGAGTTCGAGGAATACGCCAAACGCGACGCCGTTATCGAGGAAGCGTTCGGAAAATGGATTGTCGGTATTCATCATAAATACGACGTCCGCATTTCCGTCTCGCTTCCGCAGATGGCGAGCTATATTTTTCGTCATAAATTCCTTCGCAATAACGACCATATAGCCCTACCGCCCAAAGAGATAGTCCGGGCCGCGCTCCGTTCCTATCATGGCGGCAAGAACGGAATGTACGTTAAACCGGGAGTTTACGAGAACTGTTCCGAGATAGACCTGAACTCCGCCTACCCTTATGCTATGAAGTGTCTTCCTTCGTTCCTGAAGGGAGAGTACAAGCGCGTCGAGAAATACGTTCCGGGCGCGGTCGGTATCTACCGTCTATCCGGGGAAGTGAACTGCCCCTATAACATTTTCTTCGACGACGATTTTAAGCCTGTCAACGGGTTTTTTAAGGACATATGGGTAACGAGCTACGAGCTTGAGCAGGCCCTTAAATATAAGGAAGTGGATATCTGCGAATGTTCAGGATATATATGGGAGCCCGCGCACAACCGCAACCCGCTAGGCGAATACGTCGACCATTTCTACGAATTGAAGAACTCGACACCGAAGACGGACCCCATGTATAATTTCTACAAACTTGCCATGAATTCGCTCTACGGAAAATTCATTCAGGCTATCGAGGTAAAGGAACTCTCCGAGCAGGACAGGAAAGGATTTTTGCCGGGAGCCGATATCACCGTCAAGAAGGACGCGTCCGGGAAGATAATTTTCGAGAAGCGCGAGACGAAGACGTTCAAGGCGGGCGGTCTCTTTCACCCGTTCATAGCGACTTTGATAACGGGAAAGGTCCGCGCCATGATACACGAACTCGAACACAAGTTTAAAGCCCTTCATACGGCTACTGATTCCATTAAGACGCTCCTGCCTATGTCGGGCGAGACGGACGTCCTCGGCGGTTACAAGCTCGAAGTGAAGGGGCTCTGTATCTTGTTAAGGAACAAACTCTACCTTCACTTCGACGAGAAGGATAAACTTGTGAAGATGGCATATCATGGTTTTCAGGGCCGCGCCGAAGAACTCCTGAAGATGATTTCGGCCCGCACGACGAAGTACACGACCAAGCGTATGCTGAAGGTTCGAGAGGCTCACCGTCTCAAACAGGAAGCTTTGCGGATGGTCGAGCTATCGAAGGAGTTTCACTTTGATTGGTCGAATTTCGACGGTAAGGGTTTCGAGTGGTGGAAAGAGCTTGACACGAAAACGGGAAACAATGTATATTTTGGAAAGTTGAGCAAAAGGAGAAGAACCTAATGCCTGAAGAAGCCATAGACACCCCACAACGGCGGATTTCGAAGTTTCGGGTTTACTTTTTTGTCGACGTGAAAGAAGGCTCTTGCGAAGATAACCCCCAAAACGTGAACCATTGGAATCCGCATTACCCCGTCGGTAGCTTGAGGTCTGGATGGAAGCGATACGCTGTTGTCGCTGAAGTCCCCTTCCCGCCGCATACCTTGGTCGAAACAATCAACGCCGAAAGCGTGAAGGAGAAAGAAGAATGAGCAGATTCTATATATTGTTGGAAACTTTTACAATGCTCGTATTCGCGCTCGGTCTCGTCGGAATAGCCCTGCCCTATGGCGGCTACCTCAAGCCTATCCTTCTCGCCTTCGCCTTCCTCGGAGTATGTTTCAAGCTCTATCTCTCGAAAGGCTTTCAGACTACCCTCGAAAATTTCGAGGATAGTCTCGACGCCTGCCGTATGGACGCCGAAGGCCGGGAGACCTATAAGGTTCAGATGAAGGACCGGATAGACGGCGAGATTCAGCGCGTCGGGCGTGCCCCCGTCTACGCGAAGTTCTATTTCAACGGCGAACAATGCGACCTGTTCGCCGTCGTCCGTAAAATATCAAAATATCACGGGAGGAATCATGCTAGAGAGCAACAGAAATCCGTCAAATGATAAGAGGTTCAAGTACAATCTTTCCCCTTGGCTGACGGTAACTGTTGAAGCCTCGTCGGGAAAAGAAGCGGAGCATAAGCTGTTCAAGTTCGGGGCCTCGTCGGTATTGCGAGCCCTACAAGATAAAGGAGACAAGGACCATGCCAAGAAAGAAGAACAAAGACCAAAAGCCGACGCCTGAAACGTCTGCTATGAAACGCCGTATGAGCGACCTCGCTCTTGAGAACGACATGATGGAAAAAGCCATCAAGCGGCGTGAAGAAAATCTTAAAAGACTTCGGGCCATACAAGCCGACGAAGCTCTCGCGCTCGCCAATCAGGACCCTGAAGACGACCCGCCGCCGCCGCCGCCCGGAATGTTGGCGAACCGCAGGCGGTTCCATATACCACAAGAAGGCGAAGACGAAGGGGAGCGCGCGGGAGAGTTCGAGCGGACGCTTGCCGATTTCTCGTCTACCGACGGGCGCGTCGAGGTCTACCGATACAGGGACAACACCTATGCGAAAGTCGGTTCGTTCCCCGCTAAAGAGTGGGGCGATTCGCTCGAAGGTATCGCGAAACGTTTCGGCGGCGGTACGTTCAAGGTGGAGCTTCGCGACCCGAACGGCACGTTCGCCGGGAAAACGATAGTCCACTTCGACGAGGACGCCTACCCAAAACCTTCCGCTAAAACCGTAGAGCCCGTCTCCAACAACATAGAGATACTTCGTATCATGCAGGAGAACTCCGACAGGAACAGTCAGCAGATGATGACAATGCTGACGACCATGATGACGACGCTCGCGAGTTCTCTCGGCAATAAGCAGAACCTTATCTCGAACATAAACGAGCTTGCCTCGTTCAAGGACCTGTTCGGGCCGAAGACAGTTGACGACGATGAAAAGGCCATGAAGTTCCTGAAAATGTTCGAGACGGGAATGAGTATGGGAAAGAAGCTCACGCCGGGAGAAAGCGGAGAGGGCTCTTTCTTGGGCGGTCTCCTGCGCGAGGTATTATCCGGGGAGAACGGCCTGCGGCTGACCGAAATGCTCAAGAGTGCCGCGCGCCCCGCCCCCGGCAACGGCAACGGCGGTCGTCGGGCGGCTCCCGCCCCCGCTCCCGGCTCCCGTCCGCCCGCGCTTCCCCCCGACATCAGGCCTAACCCGTTGTCGGAGCCTGCGGGACAGCCTGAACTCGAACCACAGCCGCAACCCGAAGAACGACAGGAGCATGAACCAATGCCACAACCCGACGTAGACGTGAAGACGAAGATGATGATAGCCATGTACAGGCCGATTCTGTTCGGACACGCGCAGAAAAACGCCGACCCTGAAACGGTCGCTGAAATGATACTCAAGCGTATCTCAAGCGACGACTTCCTACTCATAGTCGACGACGCGATACAGTCCCCGGTAACGAAGGAACTATGGGTCTACTCGTTCGCGCCCGAACTGCGCGACTACGACAAGTGGGTCGGGCTTGTGATGGCGGCCATGTCGCGGCAGATACGCGAAATGTTCGTGGACGACAACGCTTCCGAAGGTCAGCCCGACGGTCAGCCCGCAGAAGCGCAGGTCGAAACAGGTATGGATAGCGGAGAAGGCGAGCAGAAATAGTTCGAGGGGCGGAGCAGTTTATCGACCTCTGCCAACCGTCCCTGCGGCGTAGCGTGTCCGGTTCTTCCACGCTACGCCGTCCTTTTTTCCCTCGTAAATACCGTCCCGGCATTGACTTGTCAATAGTCGGGACGTTATAATATATGTATATGGCACTAGCGCAACGGGCTATCAACTACGGTCCTGCGGGCGTCGAGACGACGCTCAAGTATATGAGAAAACTCATATACGATTCCGACAAGGACGCCGACCGTGTAGTAAAAGAGACCGCTCACCGCATAGTACAGAATATTCCCCCTCACGAACACCTTCAACAGGTAAAGGCGGTAACGGCATGGGTCCGCAAGAATCTGCATTACGTGCGCGACATTTACAACAAGGAAGAAGTAACGTCCCCGGTCTTCGCGCTCAAACAGATATGGAGCGGGGGCCTCAAACACAGTTCCGATTGCGACGACTACACGGTCTTGATATCCGCACTACTGCGCTCCATCGGTTTCCCCGTTCGTCTCGAAGCTCTGGCGGTCAGCAATCCTCGCTACGACCACGCGAGGCTCTCGGTCTTCGTGAGCGGCAAGTGGTTGCCGATAGAAGGGACGAAATATCAACTGGAAGTAGGGCAGGGAGCGCGTTCGGTCCTGCCGATAATGAGTTTGGAACTGTAATCTCGACGCTTCGGCTTATCTCGCAGTACCTAAAGGAGAATGTTTTATGAACTATGGCATGAGCGAAGGTCCCGAATCCGGTTTCGCTTTGGGGGATGATGCGACAGCGGCGGCGGCTTCGACGGCCACCACAGCCGCTTTAGCCCCTGTTTTAGGTCCCGCCGCTCCCGTAGCGGGAGCCGCTTCAGGCGGGTTTTTCAAGAAGTTATTTGGCGGTGGAAAAAAGGATAGCGAGGCTGAAGAAGCTCGCGCACAGGCGGAACATCAGGCTATCATGGACCAATGGGCCCGCGACAATGCAAAAGCCGTCAATATGCAGAGGGACGCTATCATCAATTCTACCACGTTCAAAAATTATGAGCGGGCGGGTCTTATCGCGGACCCGTCGGCCTACAAACCGCCCGTCGCCGACGCCTTCGGCAATACCAAAGAGGCCCTTCAGCGTATCGTTATGGCGATAGACGAAATGAAGAAGATAACTCGCGGGCAGAGACTTTACCAGAAATGGGAATCGAATTTTCCGCAGGACCCGCTAGGTCCCGCTCTCGGCCCCGGCAACGTCCCTGAAGCCATGTGGCGTTTCGACGATATCTGGCGGAAGATAGGCGAGTGGGAAGCGGGCGCGGGAAACGCGCCCGCCGCCGCTCCCGGCGGCAACGTCTCGCTCTCGCCCGTTCAGATAGGCGTTCCGAGAACGGGCGTCCCGGCGTCCGCGCTCGTTACCACGAAGGTCTCTCAACCTTCTCGCGGCGTCGCGCAACCGTCTTCGCTGATAGAATCCGTCAAGTCAATGTTCTCGCCGTCGCAACCCGTTCAGCAGGCTCCCGGCTATCCCTCAAGAGTGGAGACTTCCCCGGCGACGTTCGGACCGTCGACCGAAGGCTATGCTCTGCGCGACGCGGTAGCGCAGGAGCCTTTAGGTCCCGCCGCCGCGAGCGCGGTCGGCGAGCGTGAAATGATAGTCAAGGTCTTGGGAATAGCGGGTGGGCTTCTGCTCGTCGGGTTCCTGATAAGCCCGAAACGCGCTCCCGTTCAGTCGAATCCCTGCGGGCGTCGGTATAGAAGGAGAAGATAACATATGAAAAGAAACAGCTCGGCTCCTAGCGGCTATATGCCTATGGGAGCCTTCAGCCTCAAGAATATCGTCTCGACGAGCGTTTCCGATTTCGGAAAGAAAGTTTCCTCGAAGCTCTCAAAAACAATCCCGCTCGACGAGCCCGTCTCCGCGACGAGCCCCGTCGACCCTATCTATTACAGGCAGGGTTATGAGGACGCCAAAGCGGGCAATATGTCCCGCAGACCGACGCTCCCCGAAGCTCTCGCCGAATACAATCGCGGGCGTGCCTCTTTCCAGACGGGCGACGCTGTTCCGAACGGCTATATGCCGTCGGGCGGGACAAGGGCCGCTTCCGTCGTGAGCTATCTTCCCTACGTCGTGGGCTTCGCGGCTGTCGCGTTCGCCGCCAAAAAGCTGTTCAGGAGAAAGACCGTATGAAAAGAATAAGGAAAGTTTCTTCGGGCGGGTATATGCCTATGGGCGAGGGAGTAGACCTGTCCCGCAAGGTTAACAGGCTTCCGTTCTTGTCTTCGGGAGCTTCCGTCGATTCCCGGTTCGCTCCGAGCTTCAGGGAAATGGGTCTCGGCGCGTCGGTCGATTCCCGCTATTCTCCGCATTTCATGGGCGACGCGGAGCCGACGACCGCTCCCGTTATCGTCGTCGCACAGGACCCTCAATGGCAGAGGGCTTTGACGATAACGTCGTCGATACTCGGTCTTTACGTCTTCTACCATTTCATCATCAAGCCGAACTTGAGGTAATTATGGCCCGCAGACGATACCGGAAAAATCCCGCAGGGGACATACTAGCCGCGAGCGTCGCTCCGCTCCTGCCCTACGCTGTTCTCGGCGTTGTGCTGTATTTTTGGGGCGACAAGATAGCGAAAGGAGTAGCCTCGAAAATTTCAGGCGTGAGCCCTGAACGCTACGACATGGCGGTCGAGACCATCAGGTCGGCTAGTTTCGGGGAAGCCCTCAAGGGAACGGCGGGGCTCCTTACGTTCGGGCTTTACGACCCGTCGAAGGTGGACTACACCACGCAGACGAAAGCGACTATCGACATGATACAGCTTGCAATAGACAAGGGATGGGTAAAACAGGCCGAGCTTCCGTATCCGACGGCGAAGACGGTCGCTGAACTCACCGCCAACAGAGCGTTCATCAATTCCCCGGCTATGCTCGCCCGCAGGAGTGGAAGATGATAGTGAGGCTCCTTCAGGCGGCTTTTTTAGCGGGCGGGGCATACTTCCTATACAAGAAGCTCTACCCTGCCACGCTCCGCCCGGAAAAGCCCACGACCTACGCGCAGAGACGGGAATTCCTGCGGAAGATGTCTCCCTATATAGGCATGGTGGAGCGCGACTACGGTATCAAGGGAATAATCTTCCTCTCGCAGGCCGCGCTCGAATCCAACTACGGAACGTCGGGTCTCTACAAACAGGCGAATAATATTTTCGGTATCAAGGCTACGAAATCTTGGATAGCGGCGGGCAAGCCTACATGGTCGGGCATGACCGAAGAATTCGCGAAGGGCGGCGGAGCTATGCTTATGCGCGACACCTTCAGGAAATACGACAGCCTTGAGGAATCTATAAGGGATTGGGCGAGCCTTATCAAGAACGTCTACAAGACGGCCTACAAATACGCGTCGGCGGGCGACGTCTTCGGCTATGGCGAGAAGATATACGAGTTCGGCTACTCGACCCATCCCCGCTACGCTTACCTGTTGCAGGAGAAGGCGAATCAAATAGTATAAGGAAGAACTATGGCAAAATCATTCAAGGATTATTTCGGGGATTTCAACTCGGCCCGCGACAAGCTCCTGTTCGCTATCGGAGAGATAGCGCAGGTCCCGCAGAGAGCGACCAATCTCATGCCCCGCCTTGAATCGTTCGCCAACTCCGACGACCCTAAACTTCAGGAAGTCGGGATGAAGCTCGTCGCCCGGAACATGGCTGTCAGGGATTCCGCCCGGATGGAATTCGACAACGCGCAAGCCCTGTCTTTTCAGATGGTGGACCTCAAGAACAAGCTCGAAGGGCACGCCGCCTATCAGGAGCTTATGACGCAGAGCGGAACGTCGCTCATTATCACGCTGATATCGAAATCAGCCGCGAGCGACGAAGACGCGAGATTCCTTCAGGCGTCAACGCTTGAGCTTATCAAACTCGCGGGTAAAGCGGGCGCGGCCATCATCAGGCTGAACGCTCTTACCGACGAGATAAAGGAGATAGAGCGGCTCGCGCAGGAGACCGCAGACTACGCGGCGGGCAAGGGGATACTCCCGGTCCTGCCGGACCCCGGACAAAAGAATTACAAGTCGTTATTCATAGGAGCGGGAACACTAGCCGCCGTAGGGCTCGGCTTCCTGTTCTCTAAAAGGAGATAATTATATGAACATAAGGCAAGCGCGGTCCTACGGAAAAGAATCAGGTATCGAAGCCGCCAAAATAAATCTTCAGGAATATCCCGAAGAAATGCGGCAGAAATTTGAGCGTGATGCCGTAGGAGAAGTCGTCAGCGAGGTCCTAGCGAATTGGGCGACGATGGCTGACACGATTTATTATCAGGGCTACCGCGCCGAGGTTCTCGACGCCTTCGAGGAAGCCTTCTCGAAATCTTTTCAGGCTACGGTCGAGAAGTATTTTACCAAGCGGGATAATCCTCTCACCCGGAAAGAGCAGGCGGAGATACTCCACGACGCGAGGGAATACAGGCGTTTGTCTAAGATTTTCAGGGAGCCCGCGAAGGGAAAATATCAGGCCATATCCGACACCCTCTCCGATATCGCCCGCAGATACCGTCAGCCGTTCAGGTTCGATGCCGTTTACATCAGGGCCCGCAGATGGTTTCAAAAGACCTACGGCAACACCTACCATTCGGTAAACATAACGGTAAACGGAAAAGGTTTTTATTCGGGTAAGATATACGGCTATGGGGACCAATATCTTCAGACCGCTCTCGAAATGCTCGTCAAGGAGGGCTATCTGCCGAAGGACACTTCCTACACCGATTTTCTCGAATTGAAAAGAAGATACCCCGGCGTGTTCCACGTTTCGGTTACAGACGTTCGCCGCGAGCGGGACCTGTAACGCGAGCTATCAGATAAGGAGATATTTTTATGATAAGAAATCCAAGAGGATATCCGAAACACAGGCAGATAATCGCCTCTTACAGCGATTACGACGTATGGAAACAACGGGTCGAATTTTTAATGGAGACGGAAAATATCTCCAAAAAAGAAGCGGAAGAAAGAGCTTTCGGCAATTCCGATATTTATGAATGGGCGTGGGACGATTTCAAGGAAAACCTTAACGAAGCTATGAAAACAATGGGAGACCCCGGCTACTGGAAAGCCGAAGGCCGCAACATGGGTTGGCAACATAGAAGCGGCTACGCTTTTCTTAGAGCATACGTCGCTTCAGAGCTTCTTCGCAAAATTCTACCGAAGACCGAAGTTAATATTGAAATTTATTGGGGACCTTTTCACAGGTCTATGGAATGGGAGGTCTCCCATCACGACGCGCCGACCGGGGAGTTCTATACGGTGAGGCCCGCTACCAAGAAAGAGCTTGAGGAAGAAGACTTCATATAAGGAGATATTTTTATGCGCTTCAACCCGACCCCGGAAGTCAAAACCGAAATTACCCGCCTGTTCAACAAGCAGAAGGCGGGACAATCCTTCACGACCGACGAAATATTATTCCTTAAAGAGGCGCATATTGTCGCTTACGGTCAGCATGAGCATAAACTCGTCGACCTGTTAAACCTTATGCTCGGTCGGAAAAACCCTATCTCCCGGCAAGCCGCCCGGAAAATCTCGAAGGTCGCTAGAGAGCATGAGCGCGATTCCCGCGAGCATTTATCGAAAGACCTTCGTATGTTCGACCGGGGAACGGCGGCGGGCCTGCGCGAGGGCGCGGCTATCGCCCGCAGGAATCCCAAACGTGCTACTAGAGTTATTTTCAGGGTGTTTCCTGAAGGAGACGTAATAGCGTTCCTGCCCGACCTTACATGGGATTTTAAAGGAAATATCACTTCTTATCAGCATATAGGTCAGCATAGCGGAGCCGACCCCGCTTTGATAAAAGAATTGCGGCCTGCGACGTTGAAAGAATATGGCCCTCTATGGAAAGAGCTAGAACAGAGAGGATATAAGCTGACGCTCTCAAGAGAAAATCCTTGGCGAAAAGGAGAGTATTTACATGGAACTACTTCGTCAGGCGGAAGACCTATCCAATATCGCCAGAGATATTTAGGAAAAAGAAAATGGGGGCGAAAAGAGATTGTGGATTTATCAAGCTCTAGGAAAAATCCGCATTACGGGCGGAGACATACTTTCGCGTCGAAGAAATTTCCGGGCGGCAGAACTGAAGGACAATGGAAACGGCGTTTAAGCCGCGCCCGAAGATTCAAGACGGGTCCTTATAAGGAATGGTCAGCGCGTGAAATCGCTATGGGGCACGATAATCCTGTTCGGAAAAATTCTCTCGACCCGCGAGACGAAAAACTCGTCGGAAAGAAACTCGTCGGCAATCCGCCTAGTCTCCGGCCTCAATATATGACGAGGCAACAAGCCATCGAAGAACTCACATGGCACACCGGCCATGAGCATTATTCCGAATGGAGCAATAGAGAGTTAGAAGATGAATGGCTGTATATATTCGAGCGGCCTCTTAAAATAATTCTCACAAGAAAAAATCCGTCAAGCGGAGGCGTCGTCGTCGGAAAGAAACTTCTCGCCGTCGAGTATGTCGACGCGGAGAAAGCCCGCGCCGAAGGATTGGATAATCCTAGTACACCTTGGCGGCATGAGTACAAGAACGGGAAAGTAATCGGCCTGCCTAACGGCGATGTATTGCTTACGGACAAGAAAAAATTGTGGGGCTACCGCTAAAGTTTAGTAAGGAATCTTTAATTAAAGGATAACCGATACGGCTCAAGCCCTTGACTTGTCAATCGCGCAGAACGTATAATATAAGGAGAAACATATGAACCCTTCAATACTGCTCGTCAACCCTATGCGGAAGAAACAGCCGTACCTCGTCAACCCCCCGACGGGAAACCCTTGGAGAGCTATCAGCGTACCCAAACACCGCTACGCCGTTTGGCAGGACCGCGAGAGCGGTCGCTTCGCGAAACCCCCTAAAGCCGCTCTCGCCCGGAAACGCTCTTTCCAGAAAGCCCATCATATCAAAATCAAGCCGCTCGCCCGCAAGCTGAAAGCGGCCGCAAAACGCGTGAAGCGCAAGCTCAAGCGAGCCGTAAAGAAAGCGGCTCCTTCAGTCGCGCCCGCGAAAAAAGTTTCAGTTAAATCAAAGCCCTCTAGGGCAAAAGGAGCTAGGAAAATGGCAAGAAGGAAAACCGCCCGGAAAGGGCGTAAAACCCGCAGAAACGATTGGCCCGGACAGCCGCGCAGACACCGCGCCGCCGCCAAAAAAGGATGGCGTCGGGGACACAAGATAGGACGCAAGCTCGTCCGCAGGAATCCCCCGGCTTTCGCGTTAGGGCAGTTCGTGCCGAAGACGGATATGCTCGTCGACGGAGCCTACGTCGCGGGCGGTATGTTCGCTTCAAAAATCCTTATCGACTTCGTCGGAGCCCGCGTTCCGCTCCTGTCTACCCCCGTCGGGAAGATAGTGGGCCGCGTGTTCGGCGGGACCCTCGTCTCGCAGAGCTACCGCGTGGGCGTTCCGAAGAACGCCGCGAATATGCTCGCGATAGGGTTCATAGCCCCGGCTGTTCTCGACGTCGCGGAAATGGTTCTTCCGCGCCTCGGCTACGCGGGCGGCGTTCGCCTGCTCGGAGCGGGCTATATGCCTGTCCGCAGTCAGATAGAGGGCGGTTATATGCCCGACGTGGAAGGCGTCGGCTCGGGCTATATGCCCGACGTGTCCGAAGGCGAGAACTACGGAATGACGGAGTAACACCCGTCGGAAGGCGGGGGCCGCAGGGCCCCCGCCAACAGATTTTTCGGTAGACGGATTTCGGTAGAAGCGAGGGCCGCGAGGCCCCGCTTCCAGAGGTAGGCGATTTAAAAACGCCTGTCTCGTATAGTAAAAAAGGAGACAAACGTATGCGTCAGAGCGTATTGAGCGAGAAATCGCGGAAGTGGATATACGAGCCCGCCGACGCGGGGCAGGAAATCGAGGTCATTCATTGGTCGTTCTACGACTGGAAAACCCTCGCCGCCGGAGCTATGGCTACCTCGTATTCGTTCTTCAACACCCCGTCGGGAACGCCCGTCGGAGCCGGGACCGCCAACAAGGAAACCTCGAACATTCCGAAGCCCTTGTCTATCGGCTCTCCCTACAAGTTCCTGCTTCAGGAAGTGGGCTTCGCCGTTTTCCCTAGCGGGCGCGGCTACTGCACGGGTTCCGCCCCGACCGCAGACCATAGCATAATCGCGGACATGACCGACATCATATGCCGTGGCGTCGCAACCCTGCGCGTCCTCGGCGTGGACCGTCTCGAAGTGTCCCCGCTTCTGCTCCTGCCTTCGGGCTTCGGCCTGACGGGTCCGGGCGACCTGAACACCAAGCAGGGCGCGTTGCAGTCGAACGGATGGCCCGTTCTGTCGAACCGCTATCCGGTGGAAATCGGCCTGCATAAGGATACTACGTTCGAGATGAACGTGGACTTCCCTGCGGGAGCCATCACCATCTACAACGCGATGAAGTTCGGATTCGTGTTCGATGGTCTCTTGCAGAGGCCGAAGGGTAAATAACCCATTCTCGGCACGTTGGGAACAGGGGCGGGTCTTGCGAGCCCCGCCCCTGTTTTTCTTGAAGCCTCGCAATAAACATTTTTCGGCAAGCCTACAAGGAGCAACGGATTATGGAAGTGAACTACAACTCTTATTATACTCTCCGAGCTTCCCTGAACGCAGGCGAACGGCGTGAATTCCAACTCGTAATAGACAACGATTCGTTCTTTCAGGTGGAGAAAATGACCTCGTACCACGACAGCGTGTACAACGCGCTGATACGCGATACGAGCTTGAACCTCGCGTGGTCGAACGTCGCGATAAAATCCGACAACCTGTTCGGGACCGCGCAGTTCCCCAACCGCCTGCGGACGAAGAAGATACTACCGCCGTCTTCAACGATTTTCTTCGACCTTGAAAATCTCGACCCCCTGAATCCGAACGAGATTTTCATTACCCTTGAAGGGTATAGGCTGTATCAACCTATTACTCTCCCGCGCAGGACATTCTACGTCTATGCGCTCAACGCCGCGCTCCCGGCACTCAATATCGTCGACACGCAGTTGCGGGTCTCCAATCTTGGGGACTTCCTCGTCGAGAAACATATCCGCTACGCCGACTACGAGTTCGAGGTAAGAATGTCGGCGTCCGGGCTGTCGGGCCGCTCGCTTACGAACGTGCTTACACACGGCGAGAATATCTTCGGGAACGCGCTGAACCCGAACATAATCGAACACCCTTACAAACTGATAAAGAACTCCATACTGAACGTCTACCTGAAGAACAGGCAGGCGGCGGTAAACAATGTTCAGCTTTGCTTCGAGGGTTCGATACTTCTAGGGAACGAGGGAAGTTCCCCGGAAATCATCTAATCGAGGATGGGCCGGGGATAAGGGCTCATAACCCCGCTTTCCCCGGCCCGTAGTAAGGAATAAAGCCATGACAGAGCCTAGACTTACGGCGAAAGAGATTTACACGAAGGACCGTTTCTACCGCGAGGAAGACGGCGACACTTGGGATTTCCAGTTTCAGGAACCCGGCCCCGTCGCAAAACTTATTTACACTATTCGCCCCGACGAATTCGGTATTATCCGAAAAATATCCTACGCCTTCGGGTCGAACGATATTTCCGTTAACGGGTTCGTGCACCTTCTCGTAACGCGTATACCGAACCCGACAGCTTACGTTTTGTCAAACGCACAGAATCAGGTTATCTTCCGAAAGTTCGGCGGGCCTGTTTTCGTCGAAGGGAGCGAAGACCATTCCGCTACGCCCATATATCTGCGGCAGGGAGAGGAATTCTATATCTATCTGTTCTCGAACTTCCCGGCCCCCGCGAAGGTTTACGGCAATCTCGTAATGAACGTACTACCGACTTACAGGTAAGCTATGCGAGCGACCATAACGCCCAATACGAACGTAATAGACGCGACGATACTCGCTCCCGTGTCGAAGTCGTTCGCGTCGGGCTATACGGGGCTCGCCCCGGTAAACCTCACGGCCTCGGCTTATGTTATCGGCGGCGGAGAGAACCCCGCAGTACAAGCCATAGGAGCGGGAGCTACGGTCTCCGTCCTGAATTTTTCTACCGCCCTTGCGGGTACGAAATATGGTACAATGGTCGCGTTCCTTTCGGTCTCCGGGTCGGGCCTCATACGCTATAATCTAGAGCTATGGCTCAATGGCGCTCTCCTGACAAAAGCTACGACCGAAGGATTCGCCGCCCTGTCGTGGGGGATACAGATACCGTCGACGCCCGCGGGCGCGGCGGTCGCCGGGGAACTCAAGGTCGTCAACCTCGGACTGAACCCCTTCAGCGTAATAAGGGCCTCGGCCTTCATAATGGAGTACAATTAACATGAAAGCGACCATCACTCCGAACACGAACCCTATCGACGCGACGATACTTAATCCCGTGTCGAAATCGTTCGCGTCGGGCGGCGGAACGGGCGGCGGACCTTTGACGCTCGCGTTCAGCGGCGTCAATAACGGCTCCGGTCTCAATGCCGCTACCGTCAACGTTCCAAAAAGCGTTCTTACGACCGTCCTTACTTTTCCTTTCACCTACACCGGGAACCGGAATATCGTAGCATTACTGAATCCCGCTATCTCCGGGTTCGGAATAGCCCCGGCGAATACGATACTAGAAGGGCTCATTACTATCACCGTCGACTACGACACCAACACTCTGACAGATTCTTATATCTTCGACTTGAGCGGGGGATATCTCCCCTCTACACTCGACGTTTTCAAACTGTTTTCCGCTGTTCACTTTTTCAATACGCCGACGGCGGCGGGAGCGCAGGCCCCGAAAGTTCAATTCCTGCATACGCTAGAATGGATACTGATCGTCGCGCCTTTCACCCGAACGCCTGTTACGCTCGCCGTAACGGGTTCGAGACTTACACTAATGGAGATATAAGGATATGAAGAAACTGATACTCTCGGCTATAATCGGACTTTTCTACGGGCAGGCTCATGCTATGGCCCCGCTTATCGACAATCCCCGGCAGATAAAAGCGGGAGTTATCGCGCAGGCTCTGGCCCCGACGCTCGCCATTATCGCGGCGGACACGACTACGCTTCGCGTAGACCTTACAGCCGAAACCGCCGCCCGGATAGCGGCTGACCTCTCGCTCGGCGTCGACACGACCACGCTACGCGCCGACCTATCTGCCGAGACAGCCGCAAGGCTCGCCGCAGACCTCGCGATTTCAGTCGACACGACCACTCTGGGGGCTGACCTGTCGGCGGAAACCGCCGCCCGGATAGCCGCCGACCTTGCTATCTCCGTCGATACGACTACGATATCTTCCAACCTAACAGCGGAAACGCTCGCCCGGATAGCGGCTGACCTTGCTATTTCCGTCGATACAACGACCATAGCAGGCGACCTTGTTACCGAAGCCGCCGCCCGCGCCGCAGGAGACCTTTCTCTTTCAGTCGACACTACCACGATAGCGGGAGACCTCGTTACCGAGACCGCCGCTCGTGCCGCAGGAGACCTTGCGCTTTCAGTCGATACTACCACGATAGCGGGAGACCTTGTTACCGAGACCGCCGCTCGTGCCGCAGGAGACCTTGCGCTTTCAGTCGATACTACTACGATAGCGGGAGACCTCGTTACCGAGACCGCCGCTCGTGCCGCAGGAGACCTTGCGCTTTCAGTCGATACTACCACGATAGCGGGAGACCTTGTTACCGAGACCGCCGCTCGCGTCGCGGCTGACCTCGCTATCTCCATCGATACTACGGCGATAGCCGGGAACCTCGCGACCGAAATTTCCAACAGGCAGGCGGGAGACGCCGCTATCGCCGTCGACACTACGAGCATAGCAGGGGACCTTGTTACCGAAACCGCCGCTCGCATCGCGGCTGACCTCGCTATCGCCATCGATACTAGCACTCTCGAAACCGACAAACTCGACCTTGCGGGCGGAGTAATGACGGGACCTCTTACCGTTTCTTCATTTACGTCTCTCGCGAGTTTAAAAATTGCCGACGGTACGCAATCGAACGGCTACTACCTACAATCAGACGCCAACGGCGAAACCTCTTGGGCCGCAGTTTCCGCAGGCGGAGAGCCGGGATTTATCGCCGCGCAATCCACGATAGCCGTTACGAATGCGCCGAATACATTCACGTCGGCCTCGTCGCAGACTTGGCAGGGAAACGCCCCTTGGATATGGCAGACTACCGACCCAAATTACTATGCGTTTATGGGTTATAACGCAGATTATGGTTTCCCTGTTATGGGCTTTTCGCTAGTAGCGCCGCCTTCAACCGGAACAACCCTTATATCTGTTGTCAGTACAAACTCCCTAGAAGGAGCCGTATTCGGATATGATAACCATACGGGCTCCGGTGGTGGCCCTCTCATACAGTTGGGTCAGCTAGACAATACAAACACCATGTTCTTATTCGGAGGGGGCGTTGAAAGCGGAAGCAACCCAAAGATACTCACAATCGACTCTGGACATGGTTCCTTTAGCTTGGATACCCGGACAGGATTTACTTTCACTAACGACGTAGGGCAAAGCTTCTTGGTGAATGGCGAGTTTGAATCGACCGGGACTGTTAAAGCTGCAAGATTCGACCTCGGCGTAGTGTATGTTTCCTCGACGTCAGCTTCGACCGATAATACGCTGACCGCTTCCTGTACCGGGACCACTAAGGTACTCTACGGCGGCTGTTCCGCTACGTCAACGCTCCGTCAGAATAAAGAGACCGCCACGCATGACGGTTGGATATGCGAATACGGCGGAACTATCGCCGACATAGAAGCTCATGTCGCCTGTATCGAGAGGGAATAAATGATAAGGTTCTTATCAGCCTTGTTGCTCGTCGCCGCTTTCTGCGCTCCCCTGCGAGCGCAGATAAGCGCGACACAGGTCTACGAGCTTAACGTCGCAAGTACCGTTACCGCCGGGGAATTCTCCGGGGACGGTTACAATATAACGGGAATAACCATAGGCGTATCAAGCGTAGCGGCAGGACCTTACGATATAGCGAGTACCGATTATGTCGACCTATCGACCGCTACGATTACGCTCCGAGGCAACAGGCTAGGGGCGGTAATCTACACCGTCAACCTCGATAATCAATCCGCCAACCAACGAGATTACACCATTCAGCTCACCGGAAACGGAACTACGCTCGACGAGAATGTTACAACTATCCGGGCGAACGATTTAGGGCAGGCGGGAGATATGTACCTCTTAACTCCTTCGTCGACAGGGGAAAATAATTTTGCCCTGAATATCAAAGCCGACGGGACAGTAGGAACACAACTCGCTAACGACGTCAAAATCCGGGTTATAGAATGGTAATATGAAAACGCTCGCGTTCATACTGATATATTTAGTCTACCTTATCCCTAGCGTGAGAGCGCAAATAAGCGAGACGCAGATTTACAGTTTGAACGCCGTCAGTTCCGTTACAGCCTCGAATTTGGTAACACCATCGGGAAATTTTAACACGCTCGTTAATTCCGTAACTAGCCTTTCCTCAAGTACTATATTAAGCGGATTCACTACAACGGCGACGGCAGGCTATGCTTGTATAGGGGGCTCTACTTTAACAGTTACAAGCTCCTATGCCCGTACCTTTTTTATCACGTTCGACGGGACTATGGTGAATACGACCGGGGCGTTGGTGAGGCTTACACCTGTTATCAACGGACAGCCGCCAACAATGCCGGGAGCCCTTAACCGTTACAAAGAAATCAATACAGCCCCCGCAACAAATTTTAATCCGTCGTTCATGTTCCATACGCCTGTACTGCCCACAGGCACTTACACTTTTTGCGTGAGCGTTTGGGCGTCGGGGGGAACTACTTCAATGCCCGCAAATTATCCTTGTCAATTCGTGGTAAAGGGATATTAATATGTCGCCAAGTGAAGGAGAGCGGCTCGCTACTCTTGAGGCTGAACACGCTATGATGAAAGAAGGGATGAAAACTTTTGCCAAGAAACAGGATATGCAAAGCTCCATGCTAGGCGATATCAATACCAACCTAGCGTCTATCAATGCGAGCATAAAACCGCTCGTCGATGAACGTAGGACGCAGGTTTCCCGGTGGAAAGACCCGAATCTGTACGTCGCGCTGATAGCGGTATCAACGGCCTTGTTCGTGGCGTTGAAATAAGGTAGAATCTTTTTATGAAAAAACTGATATTCGTAGTCGTGATTGCATTATTCGCAACCGCCTGTATCACGAAGGGACGGGCTCGCCGCGAAAAGAACGAGGCCGTCGAGAAGGCAGTCGCGGAGACGCAGGCGAAGCTCAAGAGCGATTGCGTCGCCGCTCTGAACATGGTCGGAGAGACCTGTCGCGAGAGGATAGCGACTCTTAAAGGCGAGACTGTCGAGGCCGAAGAAGGGACTGAAGAACTGCGGGAAGCCTGCTTCGCCCGCCTGAAGGAAATCGCGGCGGAAAAATAAGGAGAAGAACATGAAGAACATGATAATCGACTTCCTCTGGAAGATACTCGGTAAGAAATACGCGCTCGGCGGCGCGGTCGCTGTTTACAAAAAGGTCAACGGTTGGAAAACCTACCTCTCGATAATCGCCATCGTCATAATCTACGCCGGGAAAGCCCTAGGCTATATCCCGGTCGAGCTTGCCGAACAACTGCTCGCGCTTTTCGGCGGAACGGCTTCAGTCGCCTTCCTTCATAAGTTACAGAAAACCGACGAGGAATTCGGGATTGCCGAAAAGCTACAACAGCTTCGCGCTGAAGCGGTCGCGAAGCTAAAGGAAGATAAAGTTATTCCGCCCGTCGACAACGCGAGTATGGACCCCGCGATTCTAGCGGAAGCCGACCGCATAATCAAGGAACTGCGGGCTCTCCGGGGATAAGATGAAAATTTTCGAGCGCGAAGACGATTACGGATATGAATTCCTGCTAGGCTCCAACGCTACGGGAGTTCCACAATTCGTTCTCAAGGGCTTCGCCGCTCTCGAATCAAATTTCAACGACAAGGCTTACCGCTATGAGAAACATATCAAAGACGCTTCTTATGGACTTATGCAAGTTCTTGCTTCAACAGCCAGAGGTTGCGGGTTTAAAGGGCAAGCTGAAAGACTGTATGACCCGTTTGCAAACATCGTCTATGGCGGTCGATTTATCCGACGCCTCGCTTCACGCTATCCTCGCCTGCCTGACCTTGTTGCCGCCTACAACATGGGCTTCCCTCGCAAAATCTCCGAGACTACGCCCTTTATTGCCCGTATTTATCAATATCCTATCGAATACCGCAAACGGGCTCCTGAAGGTTGGATATACGCAAATGAAATTTACGTTAGGCGGACGATTACCTATATGCTTTACTATCAGGCGCGGGAAAACCACGACGACGAACGAGCAGAAGAAATCCTGAACAATATCAAGCGCAATTACATCAGCGTAACGTATTTCAAATTCGGCGTCCCGGTCGTGGAATGGCAGGAACCGATACTGACACCACTCTACATATAAGGAAATAATTATGAAAGAACCAACGCAACCCCCGACAGAAAAAATTTGCCCGTTCCTTCCCTGTTTACCGAAACAAACAGCGATAACAGGACAGGTCGCGGTCATTCCGACGCCCTGCATAGCGGAGAAGTGCGCTATCTACAACATCGAGCTAAAGAAATGTTCGTTCACAATGCTGACGCAAATAAATCTCGCGCAACGCGAAGTGAAGATAGGATAATATGCCAAAAACAGGAAAATTCAAAACAAGTTTTAAAAACCCGCAACAGTTCGTGGACTTCCTCGAAGACAGGCTTATTCCTGACCTAAAAGAATCAGGACACGAAGCTACCGCGCATGACCTCATGGAAGCAGTCTATTGGTTGTGGGAAAATAGTATCGTAGACGCCTCAACGTTAGGAGACGACTCCCTAGACCCTTATTAAAATTGAAATAAGCGAGGAGCAGTATTTTTTTCTCAAAGAAAAAGCTCTTGAACTTCAGAAGCAGAACAAAAATGCTTCGATTATTTCCATTATAAGAGAGTTAATTGAAAGAGATATGAAAGATTGGAGAAGGAAAAGATGAGAATATTGGACATTCTCCGTCTGTCCGAAAAGAAATATCTGAGAGGAATTATATGACAAGCAATAAACGGAATTCTGCCCCTAGAATTATTTCATTGTTCGCAGGATGTGGCGGACTTGACCTTGGGTTCCACCAGCAAGGGTATGATGTGGTATGGGCAAATGATTTCAATGA
>Ga0180432_10002628_pt1 | contig 26809 bp, 23 predicted proteins | sample SS_ome_10_FD_132414 | JGI IMG/M metagenome (GOLD analysis project Ga0180432, IMG submission 132414) | Hypersaline lake sediment archaeal communities from the Salton Sea, California, USA - SS_1_MS_2 metaG | ecosystem: Environmental > Aquatic > Non-marine Saline and Alkaline > Hypersaline >... | reverse complement strand
GGGTTCATGCAGTTGGCCTGATGTGGAAGGAACAATAACATGAATAGACGGAAACTGATAGCACTCGGGTTTGCTTTCATCGGGGCCGCTATATCAGCAAAGGCGGCTCCACAGAGAATGAAGAATACAGCACGGGCCGAGAAGGATGCAGAGTTTGATGCAGTGAAGGACAAGATTCAGGACGCGCTAAATCCTGCATCTGTTGATAGTATATCAAACTTTGCTGACCTAAAGGCTTTTCTCAAGGATCAGCAGAAGGTGATCAAGGTTGTGATCAGGGTGCTGTACAAGAACGTATCATGACAGAAGGGAGGGCAGGGACATGGGAGCAGCAGTAACCACCGATGACCTGGACAAGCTACGCGGCGAGACAAAAGAAGACCTGGACAAGCTACGGCGTGAGACCAAGGATGACCTGAGATCCGCCAGGAAAGACGGCTGCGACCCATCCAACACGAACACGGCGAAGATTGAAGTGCTTGAGGAAGCCAAGACCCAGCACGATAAGCGGATCCACGGCGTGGAAACCAAGCAGTCGACTACTGAACAGGCAGTAGCCAATATCCTTCCCCAGGTGAAGACCGTTGCCAAGGAAGCGGTGAAGGAAGCGACGATCGAGCGCGCAGACTTTTGGGAAATCCCGACGCCATTGGGCCCGTTCAAGATCCCCCACCGCTATGCATTGCCACTGGCAGGGCTGCTACTCCTGGCGCTGGTCATATGGCTGCGCACCGGGACGCCTGACGAACAGCACGAAAAGCTGGACAAGGCACTACAGATGATCGAGAAGATCCACAAGGAAACCAAGACCACGGTGACCACGAACGGAGCTGTAGCCAAAAACCCATGAACGAACCAGCAGTCAGCATAGTCGGGATGGCCGGCACTCCCGTCGTATCAAAGCTCATCCGCCACCTGGACAAGGTGGAAGGGGTTAAAGAGCCCGTGAACCACGTTGCCTGGAAGTTCTACTGGGGACCCCTGGTGCTACTGTACGAGTCACACCTGAAAGGTGGCGTCCAGATTACCCCGTGGCTGCACGTTGAAGAGGCACAGGCCAGCGGCCGGATCTACCGGATTGTGGAATACCGGATGCCGGCAACGGCATTCCAGGTCCAGCTGCTGTGGCGTGAATGCGAGAAGCGCGATAAGCTGGGATATGATCGCCTGCGGATCCTGGGGTACTATGCGTGGATCCGCGGCAGCCGCCGCACGAATGAAGACTTCCTGAAGATCCACAGGGAAAACGCGATGACCTGCAATGAGCTTCTGGTGGATACCGGCCGGCTCATCTTTGAATGCATGCAGGACCTTGACTTTTCCAACACACCCAACAAAGTGATGAAGTTTTGCCAGGAAACCATCCCGGAGGCTAGAGTGACATGAGTATTTACGCTTCAAACGTAGCGGACAGGGTGCGGCTCCTGGTTGGCGATAAGAAGTACACCCGCTGGCTGAAGGCGGATATGACGCTATGGACCAATGATGCCGTCACCATCATCCGCAGCGCGCGCTCAGATTCACAGCTGGACTCATCCAGCGGGGACTACCTGACGCTGACACCGGTTCCGGACATGGGAAGCACCAGGCTGCTATCGGTCGGGGATAAGTACCTGCCTGCGATCGCGCAGTACGTGGCCTCACTGTGCTTCCAGCAGGAAGGCGGCAACAAAGCGGACCGCGAACGCTCCAAGATGCATATGGACAATTTCACGGCGCTGCTGGCCGTCTTGTAGAAAGAAGGGGCTATGGCCAGGAAAAGAGCACGCAGCAAGGCTACGGAGCAGGATCTACGCGAGCGCGTCCTGAAGGAATCGAACTGGGAGCTGATCGTATGCCAGTACAATTCCATCCTGAAGACCCGTGAGCTCATCCGCGTATGCACCACGGTCACGGACAATGAAATGGAGCAGGCTATCCGCCTGCTGGATCTCTATACGTCCGCCAGGAACAAGGACCAGCAACGCTGGGTGAAGGATCCCCAGGCCGGAAACCAGCCTTTCCCGGGCACCTGGCGACTGGTCACCAACCGCATGAGCGAGAAGGGCGAACCGGACGGCGTGGTGCAGGTCCTGCGCGAAGGCTGGGCTACGGAGCTCACGGATGATGAATCACGGTTTGAGAACTTCCTGGGCAGCCCCGCGACCGGGACCAGAAGCTTTACGCAGTTCTGGCAGAACATCGACATTACCGTAACGGAGTCGCTGGCCAACACACTGAATGATACTGCAATCGTAACCGACCCGGTCGTAGAGACCGCAACCGTAACGGGCACCTTTGCCGCGTCCCAGGTCACCGGCGTAGTGATGCCTGAAGACGGCGCCGGCAGGATTTCCCGGGTACTGTCCGAGGTCGCAGCGATCGAAGCGGCGGCCGATCTATCGAGCCTGGATCCGATCCTGCAGCAGGGAAACACCATCCTGAACCTGTTTGGGCTGCAGCAGGGCGAAGCGGACTACTTCACGTTCACCTTTACCAATATCAACCCGGCATCGCGCCTGCAGTGCATGGGGATATCCGATGCGGACCTGGTCAGCACGCTGGCCGACAAGGACGAAGTCGCCTGGGTCACTGGGACAGAATACCTGGTAGGCGCGATCGTAACGGAGTCAGGAACCACGTACACCTGCCTGGTGGCGCATACGGCGGGTACCTTTGCCACCGACCTGTCCGCTGGCAAGTGGTCGGAGCTGGGGGCCTGGAACTATGCGGACCGCCGCTTTAAGGAACAGTCCGACGGCACGGCGCACTTCATTGTGCTCTTCAAGAAAGTGGCCTGGAACCTGTGGGGCCATGACGCCTATGCTGCGGACATCACTGACTATCCCCGGAGCGCCGGCACCACGAATGAAAAGGAAGTCATCCGCAAAGTCTGGCAGTATATCCGAAACGCTGACCTGGCCACCGCGGTATCAGACGCCCGGACTGGTACCAATGTAGCGGCCGAAGCGGGCTACATCATCACGAGCGTCACTGTAAGCGAGAACGGAAACGGCAGCTTCTCAATCAGCCAGCTGCAGAAGAAGCAGGTAGACGGCGATGCAGAAGACGGCAGCGAAGTGGCCAACCCGCATTCGCTGAACCCGGGAACCCTGACCTACGTGGTCACCCTGTACGAAAACTATACCAACGCCACGCTGCCAGCCGGATCCGCGATCGGCGGCAATATCATCTACAACCGTGAATTCCTGCAGGGTGACGGACTGTGGGGCCGCAAGGTTATCAGCAAGACCCCCGCCTGGACGAATAACTGGGCTGGCGCCATAAAGATGGGAGAGCGCAACGCCAGCGGGTTTGCCCTCACGGAGACCAACGAAGCCACGGGGATCCCGGAGAGCGGCCGGGCTGCGGCATTCACGGCCGCGCAGAGCGCCAGCGCTGCTACACGCAACGTACTCATGACCAGGTTAATCGAGCGCGCCAACGGGGAGCGGATTATCCAGCAGATGGAAGGTCGCCTGTATGAAGGCACCACGTCCGGGGACGCGATCGTGATAGAAGAATCACTGGCATCCGGCGGCGGCCGCGCAGCAGTACTGCGAGTCTGGCACCGGCGGACCGCAGCTGCCAAGAATACCCTTGTAGCGGTCGGCGGGGCAGCCAGGTCAAACTTCACCTACAATGCCCTGACCTACACGCACAGCAAGCTGAAGATAACCGACCACGGCGAGGGTGCCTGGACCGTCTACCAGCTGGGCACGATCCCGTCACTGTCCCTGTGGACCATCATCGACAATGACGAAGGCGAAGTGGTTGAAGAGCAGAAGGAAATGCTGGTGCGGATATCGCTGGGATCTGAAACCTATTCCCGGGTCCTATACACCCGGCGCCGGCAGATATTCAGCACGGCGCTGCTGGCCGCCCAGTACGCCGATGGATCGCACACGTATTACAAAGAGACCGGCAACCAGGCAGTGGAAGTACGCATGGGCTACACCCGCCGCCTGGGGGACGGGAAGTATGCAGGATACCTTGAAACCTACGTGGATCCCGCACCGGATCCGTGGGTAGTGCCGTAGGAGAATGATGCCAGAAGAGCAGGACAACCCAATGGCTGCACTGGACGAAGAGCTGAACCAGCTCGAGGAATTAGTCCAGGCAGATAGCGACCTGCCAACGGAGTCACTGGAAGACGAGCCCGCCGAGGTCCCGCAGAGTGTGCTGCAGGGGATGCAAGACCTGCAAACACAGATAGACGGCTTGGGCGCGGTGACGGAGGGTACAGCCATCCAGCTGGCCAGACTTGAGGCTGAAGTAGCGGGACTGGGCGACAAGGACAATAGCTTCGAGCTGGAAGTGGAAAACCAGATTGTGCAGGTCAAAGCCGAGCTGGCAGAGCATGCCGATGACATCGACTCGCTCGAGGATGACATGGACACCGTGCAGCTCATGCTAGGGCAGCTCGATACCATGGTGAAGAAAAACACCGACATCCTGGATAACGTCGACGCCGGCCAGGGCATTGTTATTGAGCGATACCCGGAACGCGGCCGCATGAAGATAAGCGCAAAGAAGAAGAACCGCTGGCGCTTCACAAAGTACGACAGCACAAATATGAACGTATCGGCCGCATACTGGGAACGGAACGGAGCGCTATGCACCTGGACGCCAAGCGGGACCGGGGATGCCACAGTAGGCGCCGGCGGGGATGGTGACTACTATATCTATGCCGAGCTGAACAATGCCGCTGGCACAAAGGATGATGCCCTGCTGCCGGACCAAGTGGTGATAAACGCCAGCGCCGTCAATACCTATCCGCCAGACACGTTCAGGAACGTGATAACCGTCATAGGAAAGGTCACCGTCACCAGCGGCGTTATCAGCGACTGGGAGCAGTACGAGCATTCTGATATCAACGATATCGGTATAGTCCCGGACGGCCGCACGCAGTTCATTACCGCCCCAGCGCAAAGCCCGATTATCCGGACGCTGAATTTCAACGATGCCGCCGGCAGCGTGCATGAACGGGAACTGGAGATTTACGGCGCCCACACCGTAGCGGAATACACCGGGATCCCGGCCGGCGGCCGGCGTATGCCGTACCTGGCCAAAGACGCCAATGGTGATGGCGATATGAAATGGATTGCCGTCGACTCAGACGCCAGCGGAGCTGGCAGCGGGTCGCAATTCTCCATCGAGTTCTATGACAACGGATCCCAGTACCAGATCCAGATATACGACTTTGAAGATACCACCAGCACCGCCCAGCCCAGCACCGGTGACCACGTGATGTTCAGGGATGTCGACGGCGGCCCAGCGGTCATCTACGTGAACCAGAGCGACTTTGCCGACTGGATATCAAGCTCCATCGACGGCAGCGTAATAACAGGTGTCCTGCACACAAACCTGGATTTCAGTGGATCCGGCACGATCGGCACCGGCAAGAGCAACTACAACACGGACCACGATGACACCTACTGGCACACCTACGATGACAGCAGCCATATAGACACGAAGAGCTACTACACCAGCGGGGACGTGGCCGCCAATTACTTCTATGTTCAGGATGACCTATCGAACGTATGGAGTTCATCAGGATTCGACGTGGTCGCCAGCGATGACGTATCTATCACAGCGACCAACGATATTGCCCTGACCTGGGGAGCTGCATCAGCATGGGCGTGCAATGGAAACCTGACCATCACGCAGACATCCGCCAATATCAAGATTGAGAGTAGCGCGGAGGGCGCCAACGTATTCAGCATAGGCGACACAACCGGCTTGGGGCAGATCAAGTTCGAGACCAGCGACGGATCCAGCAGCCTGGCCAGCATAGACCTGCTGGATGATTCGCTGACCTGTACCAGCTATGGCGACACGGTCCTGCAGACAAAAAGCGCGTCGACATCGGACTGCTACATAGGAACGGCCGCATTTGACTGGGATGACGTATTTATTTACCTGAGCGGAGACCTGAAAATTAACGGATCCGCGGGCCTTTCTGGAACGCTGACCGTTGATGACGGTGTAAACTGGAACTTTACGCTGACCTTTACGCATGGTATATTGACTGGACAAACAACTGGAGCCACGACAAGCACGGCTGGCGCGTCTTGGGTATAGGAGAAAGAACTATGAGCTACAGCAGGAAGATACTGGCACTGAGGGTGACAATAGACCCCCGTGACGATACGTGGCTGGTTCAGATCCAGGCGGAAGGCGGCGCGAAAATTACCATTACAGGCTTTTCATCCAAGAAGAAGGCATACGATATGGCGGCCAAGTACGGAACCCACAAGAAGGCAAAGGACGGCCGGCACGGAGGTTGGGAAATCAAACCAGGGGCAACAATGACAGTCACGCTTGGGGGAGCAAAGCGGACACGGAGGAAGTAATGGTAGCGAAGAAGAAGAAACCCACGAAGAAGACCACACGCAAGAAAACGTCCCCAAAGCGGAAGAAGCAGGAAATGCCTGCCGTGGTCCTGATTATGCCTGCCGATCGAGCCAGCCAATTCCTTCAGGCAAGCCGTGAATACCTTGGCGCCCAGGTAGACCGGGACGTACAGCACCTTGTTGGCCAGGTTCGCCTGCAGCTGGCCGCAGCAGATATCAGCAAGCCCGCGCCAGCGGATCCCACGGAGCTGGTCAAGACACTTGAAGAGCATGTTAAGAAACTGAAGAAGCAGCTGACCCGGAAAGGCCCGGCAGCTGCCAAAGGAGGCTGATATGGCACTCGTAACAAGGAAGCCCAGGCCAACCACTGAGGCAGTCAAAGAAGTAGGCAGGACATCCCTCGTAACAAAACCACAGGCGGCTGGAACCGGTTTGCCGGCAACGGGAGCTGGCACGGGTTCCGGCGCCGGAAATGTAACCACACCACCCGCGGCACAGACCCCGGCCGCACCCAACAGCATAGGCCAGCGGCGCCGCGGCCGCTTGCGCACAGCACTGACCATCCCCAGGGGTGAGGGCGGAAACTTCCTGCGCGACTTTGGCCGGGAAGCTGGACGTAGGGCCCGGAACATCGGCGGTAAACTCGCCGGTGCCGTATCCGGATTTGCGGAAGCTACAGGACTCGCTGGCGTGGGCAGAGCTGCTGGCCAGCAGATAGGCCAGTACATTGAACCGCTGCGCCGGTTCAGCCCCAGCGGCGAAACCGTGGCGATCGAAGAGGGGCCGACATTCTCTGAGTCAGTGGCAGCCGAGACAGCAGGAAGCCTACCCGGCCAGGCCGGTAAGTTCTTTGGAGAGCGTGAGGGATTCAAGTTAGCAAGCCCGGGCATGGTCCCCAGGGCCGCGCGCGAAGTAACTGCAACAGCGACACCTGAAGGCACTCAAGTAGAAGGCGCGGAAGGCATTGAAGTGGGTCCAGGACAGTACTATATCCGCGCAGGGGAAGAACAAATCTCCAATATCCCGGGCGTGCGATCGACGCAGGCACCCCCGTCAAGAGGCCGGCCGGCAGCAACGCCACGCGCAGCTGGCATGATCCGCGGCGGTAGGGTGACTCCTGAACAGCGTGCCGACTTCATCCGCCGGACCTATACGGACAAACTGGGACCCGGCGGCGGCCGGACCAAGGAAGGCGTGCGCAGGATCCAGACTGAGCGCACCCGGCGCGCCGATCGACTCCAGCGCGATCGACTCCAGGCGGAGCTGAGTAAAGCCCGTATCGAAGCACCGGTAAGAGCGGCAACGGCAACGGCCGCAGGCAAAGCGGCAGCCGCTCAGGCCCAGCCCACCGTTCGTACACTCCCGGGCGGCGCCCAGGTAGTGACCACCGGCGGGAAATCCGAAGTGGTCCAGGGGAACTACACGCGCGTGAATGAGCCAGTGGAATTCAACCGCCAGGGATACCCAACGAAATTCCGGACTGGCACGATCAACACCACCACCGGCGAAACACAGTGGGATGACCAGGAAGGCGGCGGCGGGATGATTCAGGCCCAGCGCCGGCCAGCGGCCGCAGCACGTCCCGGTGGGCTCCTGGCATCGCCGCCAAGCAATGTCACGGAAAACACGATCGCCCAGTACATGCAGCGATATCCCGGCCGGTCACGGCAGGAAATCATAGCGGCGCTTCAAGCGCAGTCACTACAACCCGCAGCGTGAGCATATGGCACTGGTTCCAGCACCGAGGAAGTTGCCGGAACTGAAGTTTGATACACCAGCGGCCGCGGGGAGCGCCGTCGCCAAGGTCGACTTCAGCAGGATAGGAATGCCGACAGCCCCCCAGCTGCCGGACCTGCAGTTTGAAGCCCCATCACCAGCACCAGGCCCACGGCCGACCCCATCACCAGCAACGCCCACAACGCCCACACCACTGCGACGGAACATAGGATCTACACCCCCGACACCCGCAGCGGCGGCCCCATTACCACCGCTGCAGTTTCCAGCCCCGACACCCGGTGGGCCGGGTTTAGCCCAGCCCGGAACACCAAGACCCACAGAGGCGGCGCGGCCGGCAATGGCTGCACCCGACCGGCCAGATGCCCAAGCCGCGCCGCCTACCCCCTTTAGTCCGGAGGCTGAAGCCGAAGAGCGCGATGCACCGGTGTGGTACGGCCGCCAGCTGCAGACCCCAATATCCCAGCTGGCCGGCGGGGAAGAGTACGAGAAGCTGCTGGCAGACGAAGAAGCCGGGAAGCGGCGTGGATTCCGGGAAGCATTCTTTGACGTGGACAAGAAAAGCCTGCCCTTTGTCGGGGACCTGGTCGACCTGAAGCGGATCCGTGGCGTAGGGCAGACAGCCAAGAAGCTGGCCGCCCAGGAAGCCGTATCAGACCAGGATCTACTGGACTTCAACAGGTACCTACTCGAGCAGGAACGTGCAGAACACGCAACCATCCTGGGCAAGGCGGGCGATGTCATGCGCACGTCCGCAACCTTTGGTGCAGAGCTCGCCGTCATTGCTGGGCTGGGGAGTGCCAGCGGCGGTGCCGCGGCCATAGGCCCAGCTGGCAAGAAAGTAGCAGCATCGGCCGCCCTGAAGACGGCCAAGAAGATGACGCATAAGGCCATCACCAAAGCCCTGAAAAAGCAGCTGGGAACAAAGCTTGCCGCGAAGACTTCCCGGGTCCTGATACGCGCAGCTGAGCTGAACATGAAAGCCCTGGCATTCGACGCCCTGCGCCCGGGTGCAATCCCGTCGACGTTCGAGCGGCGGAAACTTAACAACATCCTTACGGGCAAGGATGAGGATGACAGAACCGCACTCTTCAAGAGTATCCTGGACACGCATATAGAACACTTCTCTGAAATGACAGGTGCGGACCTGGGAGTACTTGGCGGCAAACTGATACCGAAGGCGGCCAAGGCTAAGTTTGCGAACATGGCCATAGGCCAGATGATCGCCCACCGATTCAAGAACCCGACCGTTAAGAAGATCGCGGACTTTGCGAAGACCGCCGGCTATGACGGTATGCTGCAGGAAATGGGTGAGGAACGGGTAGGTGGATTCCTGCGCGGCCTATTCGGTGTCCAGGGAGAAGCCGGGATCCGAAACGCATTCAAGGAAGCCATCCCCAGCTTTGAACAAATGGCCGTTGAGGCCATTGCATTCTCAGCACCCAGCGCCGCGATGACGGCCGCCAGCACCCTTATTGACCGGGATAGGGATATGCTGAAGGGCCTGCCGCCGCCAGCCCAGCCGCAACCAGGTCAGGCCCCGGGGCCAGGGATTATCTCACCACGCGAGGGGATCCGCGCAGCGATCGAGGCCCCAGTGGTTCCGGAGGATGATAGCCCGGAAGCCGCACTACGCGCAGAGACAGAGAAGCTGGACATGATTAACGACCAGGTGCGCCGCAGCATGGAAAGCATGATTCCAGACGCACCACCGGAAGTGCGGGAACAGCTGGCCGTTGCGATAGACGCCGGCGCGACCGATCGCGCCCAGCTCCTAATCACCCAGTACCAGCAGGCCCAGGAGCGCGCAGCGCTGCGGACCGAAGCCGAAGCCAGGCCCGCGCAGCCGATCGCGCCGGCGCCGGAAGCGACAGTGGCCCCCACTGTCGCTGAAACTTTGCCCCCATTAGAGGACCTGGAAGAAGCACCAGTGGCCCCGGTTCCGGTACCGGTCCCTGCAGCATCGCCAACAGCAGCCGATATCACACCAGCAGGGGAAACCCTGTCCGGGGCTATCATCCCAGGCGAGGCCCCGGTGGAAGAGGCCCGGGTACCAGGTACCAGCGCTGAAGCTGAGCGCATGTGGTCCGACGGGTACAGGATGTTTGCGGTATCCGAACAGGATGAAACGCCAACTGAAGTGACATCATTCGAAGCCCTGCAGGCCTATACTCCAGAACAAATCTTTGGGGTACGCCCAAAAGCCGCCGTAGACGTGGCTGCCCAGGAACCCGCAAAAGAATTGACAGAGGCCGCGCCGGCTGCTACGGTAGAAGCTCCAATACAGGAGATTGCACGTGAGCCTGAGCCGCAAAGAGAAGAATTACCTGCTGCGCCGAAACCCGAAGCTACTCCGCTGGCTGGAGAAAAGCCCAGCGATCTTAAAAAGGCTGAAGAAGCGATCCCGCGGGACATCCCAACGTTTGACTCCCGCGGCCGGCCAGTAAAGAAGAAGAAGCGCAAAGCACCCCCACCGTCGGAAGCCCAGCTGCGCCAGCGCGCAGAGTTTGGAAGGCGATCGCAGCCGGTCAACGAGCAGCTGGCAGCATTCCGGGAAGAGTACACTTTCATCCGCCGGCCGGATGTCAATGACCCAGTCCGCGACGAAGTCATAACCGCCGTGGGAACCAACCGTGTCCGCAAGGACCCCACGCTGAGTACCTGGGACGTAGTACTCGAGGCCGCCAAGGACCGCGGCCTGGCACCGGCAGACGCAACCGCACCAGAAGCCCTTGCCCCGATCTTCAGGGGAAGACTGCAGACGGTAGGCGAATCGGAAACCCAAGAAGACGAACAGATTGAAGACCGTATCAAGTTCGAAGTAGAGAAGGCAATGACCGCCCAGGTCAAGCAGGGGATCCAACCGACCCAGGAAATCATCGAGCAATTCCCGGATGTCTACGAAGCAGTCCTGGAGAAGACCGGCGTGGATCCGGAAAGCCTGGTACCAGAAGCTGAGCTGGAAGTAAGCTTCGACGTGGAAGAGATTGAAGCCGAAGCCGCGGCAGATAAAGCAGCAACCCGGCCGCCAGAGCAGATGGCACCTAGTGAGTTTGCCGAAGACCAGGAAGAGGATTACTCCAAAGGGAGAAAAGACTTTACGCCGCCCCCCGTAGGGACGTGGAGAATTGACAAGAAGACGGGAGAGATAGAGCAACTTCAATCGTTCAATATTGACGATATAAAATTCTCAGAGCCAGTAGACGCGCCAAGTATTCAGCCATCAGTTGAGGAATATACAAAATGGTGGGAACAAGGATTCAGACCACACCCACCAACCATAATCCGCCGGCAGGATGGAACCATAGCAACCTTAAACCGCCGTCGGGTCCTCGCTGCGAAACGAGCGGGAGAAACGAGTATATTGGGATGGTTTTCGGACCTGCAGCGCGGCAAGGGATTTTCTGGAACCACGCATGAGTCTGTAGTCAGAGAGGCCATAGAGGACGGCAGGCCCGTATCTGCTGAAGCGCTATCAGCTCTTGATATTGAGGTTCCGGAAGGATGGTCAAAACAAGGCGAGCTTTATATCCCGCCGGCCCCCGCCCCAACCTTTGACGAGCAAGCCCGCACCGGTGCCGTGGCACCCGAGCGCGGGCTGCAGGCTGAGCGGGAACAGGTAGCCCCGGAAGACCTACTGGGGGGACTGTCAGCTGGGGCCCAGCAGCAGCGTGAACAGGACGCTGCCCAGCGCGAAGCTGAAGAGCGATTCCTGGCGCTCATGGAACAGCCAGAAGCAGCACCCGCAGAAGAGGCCGCCCCGGTACCGAACCGCACCCAGCTGCGGGCAATCAATCGCAGGGAGAAACTGAAAGTCAAGATGACTGGCACGAACGCTGACATATGGCAGCGGATCCAGGAAGCCAGGCAGCAACAGCAGGAGGCCCCGGATGCCGTTAGTGAGCCAAGCCCAGGCCGCGTACCTGAGAAACCAGAAGCCGCGCCTGTTCGAGAAGTTCCGAAGAAAGACACCAAGCGGCGTGAAGCTCCCGAAGAGGGCGCCCAGCGGCCGCAGGAAAAAGTACCGGTAGAGAAGCCAGCCGCAAAGGCCAAGCCCAAGAAGAAAGCCAAAGCGAAAAAGAAGCGCGCGCCGGCGGAGCAGAAGAAGATCGAAGACTTTGGAGAGAAGATAGGTGGCGCGAAGAAAGACATATGGGCGGCGCGCACGATGGAGGTAAAGGACCTGGACCAGATGACCGATCGTGAAGCGGTCGACCTGGTGAAGAAGAATGAGATATTCCCGGTACCAGACTACCAGGCCCTGACCGACCAGATTACAAAGAACATGGCCGGCACGATCGAGAAGGTCGCCGGCCGCAGCACCGCCCTGGCCCAGGAGTATGCGCCAGAGGTCCCCGCGGCCACCGCATTCCTTATTAAGCAGATCCGGGATTCGATGCCGGCAAAGCTGAAAGGCCAGCCCAGCCGCCAGGACCTGCAGGACTACGTCGAAGCTGTGGGCATGGTCCGCGAGAAGCTCCAGAAGATCCGGACCAGCGCAGACCTGAGCACGGACCTGCTGACAGAAATCTTTGGCGACGATATCACCGTAGGGCGCAGCTACTACAGATCGCTCAACAATGACGCGAAGTACTACAATCACGTGCGCCTGCTGGGCAATCGCTTCCTGAAGGCCGTACAGGTCTCAAACCGGGACATGGCCAAGGCCATGGTAAAGGTGAAGCGCACAGGATTCCCGGCAAAGCAGGAAGCATGGCACCGCCAGTACCGAGTGGGAGGGGGAACCGGATTCGATATCCTGGAAGCAACGAGCTTCAGGCAAGGTGCCCCAAGCAAGTTCTTCATTATCCGGGATCCCGCTATAGGAGTCACCTGGAACGGCGACCAGCAGTGGACGAAGCGCGCCGATGCTGAAGCCTGGATGAAAGACAACCTGGAAGGGAAGTACTACGTAGTCCCAGCCAAGAGCAGCAGGATTGTCCAGGACGGCTTCGATACCAAGTTTGCTGCCCAGGAGTGGGCCAAGAGCAACGCGAAGAAAGCAAAAGAGCGTGACAAGCCGCCAGTGCGGCCGCAGCTGGCAAATATCAACCGTGTAGGGGAAGACTACCGGAAAGGCCGCGACATCACGGAACAGGAGTTCCTGGACACCTTTGGATTCCGCGGCGGTGAATTCGGAAACTGGACCAGCCAGGCGGACCGGCAGCAGTCGCTCAACTTCGCATATGATGCACTCATGGACCTGGCAAACGTGCTCGAGGTCCCGCCCCGTGCGATATCCCTAAACGGTGAACTGGGGATGGCATTCGGCGCCCGGGGATCCGGAGGGGCCCTGGCGCACTACGAGCCCACGAAGATAGTCATTAACCTGACGAAAATGCGCGGTGCCGGCGCCCTGGCCCATGAGTGGGCGCACGCCGTCGATGACTACTTTGGGCGCCTGTCCGGAGACAAGGCCGAAGCGGCAAGCGATATCGCCCAGTACTTTGTGTCGCACGGCATAAGCGACGAGTCTACCCTACGCCCGGAGATTATCGAAAGCTGGCGCAGCATCATGCGTGCGATAACAGAGCGGCCCGCGGACGTGAAGGAACAGGAAGCCAGCATTGCCCTGAAGGAAAAGAACCTGGCCAGGAATATCCAGCAGTGGGCCGACCGCGGCCGGCGATCGCTGACGGATACCTATGGCAAGCGCGCAGCGCTGCCTGAAGAGCTGAAGCAATGGGATGACCTGGTGCGCCAGGCGAAGACCACAGACCCAGGGGCAACCATACCGGATCCACGCAGCCGTGGCCGCGTAGGCCGCGACACGTTCAAAATCACCGAAGCGATGAACGAACTGTACCGAAGCGTTAAAGGCAAGATCCTGCCAAAGGACGTACGCGAGGGGATCAACAACAACCTGCACTGGGTAGGCACCTATCGCCGCCGCCGTGCCGCCATTGCATCCGGTGAGATACAGAACACCGTCCGGACCCACTACCTGGAAGAGGCAAAGGAAATCGACGCCCGCAAGAAGCCATACTGGGCCCTCCGCCATGAAATGTTTGCCCGGGCATTCGAAGCGTGGGTGTACGATCAAATGCGGGACGCGAAGAAACAAAGCGACTACCTGGTGCACAGCGCGACAAACCTACCAATATGGAAAGGCAAGCCATACCCGGAAGGCCAAGAAAGGCAGTCGATAAACACAGCATTTGATGAGTTCCGCCAGAACCTGCTGACCCAGGAGACCGAAAAGGGGATCCAGCTCTACAGCGCAGAAGAGGCACTTGACACTGACGGCCAGCTGGCGTATGCTATTGAGGATGAGCAAAAGGACATCCAGGAGAGATTCCCAGGGAGTGGCCGCGATACAGGCCCCGCGGACCGGGATGACGTACTTTTACGGTCTCGATCCGAAAGGAAGCTTACCAGCGCAAGGCAAAGGATTACGCAACAGCCTGGCGCAACCGACCGGGAAAAGGACGCCTGGGAAAACGTCCAGGTAGACGCTGAATTCAGCGACACGCTGAAAGCCCGCCAAGCCCGCATGCTATTCTCCGCCGTAGGCACGGACGTGGTCTTTGTGAAGAACGCCGGCTTCGATGGCGTCTACGATCGCCAGCAGAACCTGGTAGTGCTCAATAGCGAAATCAGCCAGGACATGATCGACATGGTTGCCATGCACGAAATGTTCCACGTGCTGGAACGCAATGGCCTGAGCGCAGCTGGCCGCATGATCGACCTGGTCGACGTATCATCCAAGGCTTTCCAGAAGTACCGGCAGGAGCTGGAGCGCCGCGGCTGGCAGCAGTACTTCCAGAACTACGCCAGGCAAACCATACCGCGTCGAAAGTTCACAAACCCAACAGCCCGGCGCCGTGCCATTAACCGCCTTATTGCCACTGAGCTGATTGCAGACTTTTTCGGGGGACGCGATACGAAGTTTGGGGTGCCCCTGGCTGAAGCATTAAGCAGCCCAGGCGAGGCCATGCAAATGCGGTTCGATGTCCAGGCAGCCATGGGAGACATGGCCAGGGAAGAAGCCGGCTACGGGGAAGAGCAGATTGTGTATGCGACCCGTGACGAGCTGGCAGCTGACGCTGCCCAGCTGACCCCGCAGGACACAGAGTACCTAGCAGCGGTGGAGCGTGGTGAGCTGGGAGCCGCGCAGCGCATGGTCGACGCGGCGGCAGACAAGGCGGGGTATAAAACCAGCGCATATCATGGGACCAATGAGCAATTCACTGTATTTGAAAAAGGCAGGAAGTCAGCCAGGGGTATTCTGTTCTCCGCGATTCCTGTTGAAACTCAGGGATTTTTCTTTGCGGAAACAGAAAAGGACGCACAGGAGTTTGGAAGCCGCGTAATACCATCACGACTCTCACTAGATAACCCACTTGTAGACCCCAATAGAGACAAAGCACTGGCCGTGGACAAGTTCCCCTTGCAGAAGGAACACGAAATCGCCTACATCTTGACACCGCTATTTGAAAAACGCGGGGAAGATTATGTGGCACCAGTTGATTTAGGAATCCGTGAGGTGTACGCAGAGAAGGAGGATCTTGCAGACACGCCGGATGCATATGACCGCGCGGAGTCATATTCAGTCGACTGGATATACGAATTTCTAGGCAACGAAGGCATCGCCTGGGATGTTCTTGATAATCAGGAAGTAGTAAGCCGGATGCAAGAGCTAGGCTATGACGGAACGTATGTAGAAGAAAAGTTTGGGTCATCCATATTCGTTCCGAACGCCTCTCAAATCAAATCAGCCGCCGCCGTCACCCGCGATGACGCCGGCAACGTAATCCCGCTATCAGAAAGGTTCCAGGCAGAGGCACCGGACATAAGGTATTCAGCAAGGGAAGACGCCCCCAAGGAAACAACCTTTACCCCTGTACCAGGCGTATCCCAGGAAGTGCTCGACAAAATCAAAGAGCTCGAGGCCCGGGAGAGAGAACGGGCAAAGCTGGCCAAACCCAAACCGCTACGCAAGCGGAAACCGGCGGCCGGGGTGTCAAAGGAAACGCTGAAGAAGATCCGGAAGATCGACCTGAAAAAGCGCAAGTCACGCAAGGCTAAGCGTGAAGAGAAGCAGCGACTACGAGCAGCCGAAGCGAAGCAGATCCCGTCGCCGGCCGTGTCCCGGGAAGAGCTATCCAAAGCACTACGCGACCAGCGCACGGACATTCTGACCACGCAGCAGCAGATCCGGAAGTACATTTACACCATGCTGCCCCAGGACGTGCGCGGCAAAGCCATAACGCAGATAGAGAAGATTGCCAAGCCGGCCAAAAAGGCAACCCGTGAGAAATACGCCCGCGAGGTCATGCAGGTCATTGATGACCTGGCGGCCAACGCCCAGCGCCGGCTGTTGCGCAAGCAGGTCCTGGCCCGCATGCAGAAAGAATACGTGCGCCTGCGCAGGTTTGCCGGCCGTACGCCAAGCCCGCGATCGACCGAAGCCAACCGGCGCATGAAGGAATACCTGGATGCCCTATCGACCGTGAGCCCACGGCGTGAGCAGAACCTATCCAAGACGCTGACCTGGTTCCTCGAGAACCCGCAGGAGCAAATGCCCCAGGAACTGAGCAAAAGCCTGGAGGCGATCTTTACCCCGAACGTCTACCAGATGGACAGCCAGCAGCTGAAGCAGACGCTAGCCGATATCAGCAGCATCGACAAGAAGGGCCGCACAGTCCGCGAAGAAGCCGAAGCCAAGGAAGAAGAGCGCCAGGAAGCCGAAGTAAAGGCTTCCATCGAGCAGCTGCGCAAGCACCTGAAAGATGACCCCCAAAGCCGCATAGCCAAAGCACTGCGAAAAGGATCCCCACGGCGCCGGCGCCAGGTCATCCGCGACCTGGCAAGGAACTATGGATGGAGCCATATACGTCCGGAGCGTATCGTGGACTGGTTCCAGGGATTTGAAGGGGATGCATTCAAGCGCAACACGTTCATGCCGATCCTGCAGGCTGAGTACCAGAAGCTGCAGAACATGGAGCGAATGCAGAAGCGCTTTACGGCTATCCACGAAAAGCTGAACATAGCCAGGGCGATTAACCGGCCGCTGCTGACCATCACGATTGAAGGGGAGAAAGTACCACTGACCCTGGATAACATGATGTTCATTTACGCGAACAGCCAGAATGACGGTAACCGGGCGCACCTGATAGGTACCGGCATCACCGAAGACGTTATTGACATGATCGAAAGCCGGCTGCCCCGCGAGGCCAAGGCCGCGGTCGACGAAATGATAGACTACTACGACAATGAACAGTACCCCCGGATGTCCGCAGAGTTTGCCCGGGAACACCACGTGGACATGCCAAAGGAGCAGCGGTACTTCCCCATCCAGAACTTGGACACGAACCGCGCAGAGAACGCGGTGATGTCTGACCTTATCGCCCGGTTCAGCGCCCGCAGCGCAGCGACCAGGAAGGGGATGACCAGAAGCCGCGTGCATTCGAAAGCACCATTCAAAGAGCTATCCTACTTTAAGACGGTCGTACGCAACCTGCAGCAGGTGGAGCACTACCTGGCCTTCAATGATCCAGTGCGCAAGGTCAACAGGTTCCTGAACAATGCGGACATGAAGGATACCATGCAGGAGAAGAGTGAAGAGGCAACCGGCCAGCTGCAAGACTGGCTGCGCAGCGTGGCATACGGCCGCGTGACAGGATCCGAGCAGGTAGTAGATAAGGTATCTGACTTCCTGCGGACCAACTACGTCACGGCCGTCCTGGGATTCAACCTGGTGACCATGCTGAAGCAGCCTGCATCATTCGCGCAGGGCCTGCGCCGGCTGAAGCCTGGCGATGCCGTGCATGCGGCCCGGTATTTCATTGCGCACCCGAAGCGCACCATTAAGTTTGTCCAGGACCGCAGTGTAATGATGAAGAACCGCATGACCAGCGTTGAACGTGAGATAGCGGAAATCCTGGAAAAGGGAGAACCCAAACGGATCCTGGGCACACAGAGCAACATCGACAAGTTTAAGGAACTGTCAATGGCACCGATCCAGCGCGCCGACCAGATTACCACAACCATTCTATGGTACGCGAAATTCCGGGAGCTGGTAAACGAAGGCTCGAGCGAAGCCCAGGCGGCTGCGGCCGCTGACAAGCTGATACGGCAGACGCAGCCCATGGGTGGCATTGTGCACCTGGCAAAACTGTACCGCGGCGGTGGACTGGCCAGGGCCTACACGATGTTTACCAACCAGCTGAACCAAAACGCGAACCTGGTTTGGGAAATGGGTGCGAACTACCGCGGACCGAAAAGCACGCTGCTGGACATCGGCATGTATATGCTGGTGCCGTCCATGCTGATTTACATGGCGTCTTCAGGCGGCCGTCCGCCATGGCTGGATTTAAAGGGATGGGCCAAGGCGTTTGTCAGCAACATCACCGGCGGACTCATGTTCCTGAACAAAGTATTCCAGGCGCTCATGATGGCACTGACAGGTGAACGCCGCGGTGCCAGTCTGCTGCTGGATCTTACGCCAACATCATTCAGCGGGCTGGAGGATGTTATCATGGCGATCGCGCAGGCGAACCCCACGCAAGCATTCGACGCCATGACAAAACTCACCGGCCTGCCATCGGCGCAAGCAAAGCGCGCAGTCCGGGGGATCCAGGACTTTGTGGACACGAAAGACCCGCGGTACCTGGTCTGGTCGAAGTTCGCGCTGGAAGGCCCAAGCGGCGGCGGTGCCAAGGGATCCAGGCGGAGCCGTCTACGGGCAAGGAAGCGCACCAGGTCGCTGGATTAAATTTCAAGCGCCCCCGGAAAGCCCGTAAACACGGGGCTATATCCCCGCAGATTTCTGGTTGACATTTCATTGCCCCGGGTCTACACTGCTGAAAACTGGGGCAAGGCGAAAGGGAACGCCTACCACGAAGGGGAATGGTAATGAACAGTCCGAGCGACGGACATACTGGTGACAAAGCTGGCACTCCAATACCTGAAGAGTACCGGCCAATCCTACATAAAGCAGCTGCGACCTGCGCGGCATTTACCAAGGTCATCGACTCCTACAAGATGCTCATTCAAACTGAGCGCGATGATATAAAGACCATGGGCGCAACCCTGGCAACACACCTACTGACGCTGGACACGATCGACCAGCAGCTGGCTGCTATGGGTACCCTGATACTTTCGCTGCAGAACGACTTGGAGAAAGTACTACCAGAAGACCCAAAACCGGAGAAGCAAGATGAAACTGAATGATATGGTGAACGTGGCGGCTGCGGCGTACATGGGCGTCTACACAGAGTGGGACCGCACCACTGGAACACCGCGCAAGGGGCCAGTCCAGGATCAACTGGGCCGGCATATCGTAAACACGATCATAGATATCTATGACCCCCAGGCGACCACTGCCAAGCAGCTGGCCGACCTGCGGCAGGCGCTGGCGATGACAGCCATGCACGTCAACGTAGTAGCAACAGCTGTGCAGCACTGCCTGCACCAGACACTGAAGCATGTAGGATTTGAAGGAAAGGGGGAAAGCCTATGCGATAGTAGTCCCACAGTGGAAAGGGAATCAGTAAAGAACCTGTAGTAAAAGCCATAGGGGCCCCAGCGCCGCGCTGGGGCCCCACCTAAGCAAGAGGCAAGAAGAATGACATACGACAAAAGAGAACACTTTGGATATCACAGCGCAGGCGTGCAGGCGAACAGCGACATGATGGTACTAACAATTAACGGCGTGCCGTATGATGCAGAGTACACAGTATGCCCGACCTGTGACGGCCGGGGTACGCACGTAAACCCGGATATCGACCGGCACGGACTGAGCCACACAGACTTTGACCAGGATCCAGACTTCCGCGAAGACTACATGCGGGGTGTCTATGATATCGAATGCACAACCTGCAAAGGCCAGCGCGTTATCCTGGTCCCGACCACCGCACACGGGAAAGCAGCACTCGAAGCTGCGCAGGAAGAAGAGCGGGCCTACAGGGCTGAAGTGGCAGCAGAAATCAGGATGGGCGCATAGATGACTACACCTACCGAACAGCAACATACAGTAGATATCGAAGTGGCGGCCCTGCGAAAAGGTGACCGGGTAGTAACCGTGGATAATGAGATTGTGACGGTCGAATCAGTAAAGCACCTGTCCCCTGAGTTTGTTGAAGTAACGCAAACGGATGGCGACAGCTACGAAATCAACCCGGATTGCCTGGTACCCAAGGTCCTGGAGCCAGCGCTATGATTACTTCCGAAAGCACAACCATCCAGCTGCATGAGCCGCTAGAGGTCCTGGTGGCACAGTACGAAGCCAGACGGGATGAAATCCAGGCGGTCATCGACGCGGCAAAAGCCGCAGAGCTGGAGCTGAAAGAAGACTACCTGGCGAGGCATAAGCAGGACAGCTGGCTGCAGCTGCTGGGCAAGACCGGCGCAATGCGCTTCATGTCAACGAAGCGCCAGAACGAAGTGAAGGCCATGCTTTATGACAGCCCCGGAAAACTCCCGGACTTCACTTATGATGGCCTATGGAATTGGCTGCGCGGGCTCATGGAGGCAACGCCAGAAATCCTGCAGGAAGCCTGCCGCGAGGCATTCGAAATCCTGACGCCACAAGCGGGCTGGGATAGCTATGTTACGAATGAAAAGTGCCGCGAAACGCCGGCGCCGGGAAAGGTGATTATCGGCTGGATGTGCGAAAGCAACCAATTCACCACACAGCCGGAAGTGAGCTACCGCGGCCAGGAACGCCTGCGCGTACTCGACAGGGTCTTTTCTCTCCTGGACGGGAAGGCGACTCCGGACTACCCGCATGACTCTGTGACAGCCTGCAAGGAAGCGCGCCAGGAACACCGCCGCACCGCCGAAACCGACTACTTCATAATGAAGATGCACCTGAATGGCAACTTGCACCTGGTGCTGAAAAGGGCGGACCTGGTGCGGCGTCTTATTGACATCGCTGCTGGCAAGAACATGACCACCCAACAGGCTGGATAACCGAACACAGGAGAGAAGAGAATGAAGATCATCATTGAACAGGCGGAGCTGCTGGGGATCCTGAAGTTTGTAACTGAAGCGGCCGACAAGGAAGGATGCACCATACCGATCCTATCGCACGTGATCATGCATTCCGGGGAAGACGTGCTGAGCTTTGAATGCAGCAACGCGCAGCAGCACGCGACCGCGCTGTGCGATACCTGTGACCTGGATGGTACCGGGAAGCTCACGCTGCCAGCAAAGCGCTTCCTGAATATCGTGAAGCAGGAAAAGGGACGCATCACGATAGAGAAAAAGGGCAGAGGCAAAAAGGTGTCGATCAAATCGGACAGCGCCCGCTACAAGCTGGACAGCCTTTCCCCTGACGAAGCGATCCCATGCCCCAAGGTCGCCGGCAGCAAGACCGGCGTGGCGATGTCTGGCCTGGTGGCGGCCCTGGCCAAGGTCGCACCGGAAATGTCCAGTGACGAGACCAGGCCAGCCCTATGCGGGGTACACCTGCATAAGTCATCACCGCACTACATACGGGTAACAGCATCGGACGGCCGGCGCCTGGCAGAAGATGCCGTGAGCTTCAAGAAGCCGTGCACCGTCACGAATGCAATCATGCCTGCAAAGGCCGTGGCCATTATATGCAAGCATGTCCCGGCCGACGCGGACGGGGACATGACACTGCGCCACAACAAGAAGCATATGGAAGTGGTATGGCCCAACCGGATCCTGGTCACTGTGCTCATAGACCAGACCTTTCCGAACACGGAAATCATCCTGGCCCCGACGCGGCCGCTGGGAATCACGCTGACCCGGGAAGCATTTGCCGAAGCGCTGGCCAAGGTCAGCATCATGCTGGACAGCAATGCGAATTGTGCCAAGTTCCAGATAGTCGAAGCCAAGACGGCCGAAGCGCCAGAACCCGTGGTGCATGTACTGGCAATCAATCCTATCCTGGGGGAAGCCGTGGTGGATATCGTCGCCGTTGAACTGGGCAAGAACACCGACGCGAAGAAGGCTATCGAGTACGGCGTCAACCCGGACTACGTCCTGGATATCCTCAAAGTACTGAGCGAAGACAAGGTGACCATCACCTGGAGCGATGGCCAGGAGAGCGGACTGAAGATTACGGAAAAGACGTTTACGGGAATCATCATGCCGATGCGCCTTGGCAGCGCAGAAAACGGAAAGGACAAGAGCAGTGGAACTACTAGCAAAGACACCTGACGGACAGCAGATCGCAGTACTGAGCACTGAAGAAGTGCAGTACCTGCAGCACCGGGAAGAAAGAGAGAGCAAGCTATATCGCCTGCTGGACCTGGTACAGAGCCTGGTCCCATCGGCAGTGAAGCCGAAGCCGCCGAAGCCAGCAACGCGCCCGGCCAAGAAGAAAGCCAAGGCCAAAAAGAAACCGACACCGAAAACCAAACGCGCGCCAGCATCGACCACAAAAGCTGCGATCGCACCTGAAGCCCACGGGGTCCCAGGTCCTACTTCTATTAGAGAAGGGATCATGCAGGTCCTAGCGTGCTCAGCGGACCCGCTCAGCTGCGAACAGATATATGAATGCCTGAAGCAACGCGGTGTGGTAGTAAGCGCGAAGGATCCCGTGAAATCTATTGGGATCAACATTGCAACAAGCGATGAATTCACCAGGGCAGGAACGGTGCCGGGCACGCGCAAGGCAACCTATGAGCTGAGCAAGGCCGGCAAAGAGATTATGGACACGAAGCTGGACGGGGCTGACCGCCTTGCATTCCACGAAGGCCTCATTAAACGCGCACTGAAGAAAGTTGATAAGACACTAGGGAAGAGCTGAAGGAACAGGACAGGGAACTACAACAGGGATCCGGGGGACGAAAGAAAGGAATAGGAACATGCCAGAGAGACTAGCAGAAATCGCAATCGCAGACCTGATACCAACCAGGTTCAATCCGCGGACAGTAAAAACCGACACGGATGAACACCGGGAGCTGGTCGAATCCATTAAGCGCGTGGGCGTTAAGGTCCGCGTGATAGCCCGGCCACACCCGGGGAAGACCATGGCAGCAGGCGGCAAGCTTGAGCTGCTGGCCGGCGCGCGGCGCACGGCCGCCGCGAAAGACGCCGGGCTGGCGACCATCCCGGCTATTATCCATGATGACATATCGGAGCAGGACGCATTCGAAATCACCTTTCATGAGAACTACGGGCGGAAGGACCTTACGCCGATCGAGAAAGGCCGTGCCGTCTATCACCTAATGACGGTCTACAAGAATGACTGCAGGGCCGTGGCGGCCAAGCTGGGCTGGTCAGAGAACGCCGTGCGGGTGCACGCCTGTATCGAGCAGCTGAGCGAGAAGTGGAAAGAGGAAGCGGAGAAGACCAAGCAGGTCACCGGGATGATGTCCGCCGCGCACCTGGGGCTGATTGCCAGGCTGCCTGAAACGTCCCAGGATGCATTCTATGCTGATAACGATGGATGGTTAACGGACACTTGCACTGACGAAATCCCGACCACTCAAGAGCTGAAGCGGATCCTGGCGGAATTCACCATGCTGCTGAAAGCCGCACCATTTGACACCGACTCCTGCAAAAGCTGCAGGTACCGGTCGGATGCCACCGCACAGATGGGACTGTGGGGAGAAGAAGACGATGGGAAGGACCTGGCCAAGTGCCTGGACCAGGCGTGCTGGCGCCAGAAAGTCAAGACCCACCTGCTGGAGCAGTACAAGGAACTGAAAGCGAAGTATCCGGATCTGGTCCTGATATATGGAGAAGACCAGGCCAGCATGAAGCACCGTCTGCCAAAGGGCATGAAGGGGATCCTGAAGTCATGGAAGTGGGCCCCGGCGAAGAAGAAAGAAAAGAAAGCGCTCCCGGCCCTGTATGTCAACGGTCCCAAGGTCGGGAAGATGATATGGGTAAAGCTCCATGACTACGCGGCGCAGCAGCAACAGCAAACTCCGAAGAAGAAGCAGCCGCCAAAGAAAGAACGGCTGAAGACACTGCAGCGGGACCTGGACATTAAGCGCTGGGAAAAGGTCCGGGCTACAATACACACCAAGGTCAGCCGCGCCGCATTGCCAAAGATCCAGGGAATGCCGGAAGAATTGGGCCTGCTGGCCATGGCAACAGCATTTGGAATCCGGACACCAGGATGGGCCGATGCGCCACGCTTCACGAAGCTGCGTAAATATCAGGCGAAAGGCGGGAAGGCCGCGATGCTGAAGGACCTGAACGTGATGGTGAAGGCAGCCATACTGAGGGCGGTTCCAGACCGGATAACGAGCTTTGACTTCACCGACGCCCGCGGCGCCGTTGCGAAAGCGGCAGAGCTGTACGGGATCGACCACAGGGCACTCTATAAGGCTATCTGTGAGACCAAGGGCTACACGGAAACCAAGGAAATCAGGCAGCTGAAAGAAGAGATTGCCCTGGTCCCGAAGAAGAAGCCAGCGGCCAAGAAGAAAGCCACGAAGCCGGCACCGAAAAAGAAGGCAAAGAAAGTAGTGAAGCGAAAGAAGAGCTGACGCCATGCCGCCCACCGACCAGGTCCAGTATGATATGTTCATCCCGGCGCACGAACAGGCCTTTAACGCCTGGAAGGATACGCCGGGTGGGGGCATGGTACTCAGGGCCTGCTACAGAAAGGCTGCGAGGTATGCGCGCCGCTATAAGAAGTATGGGAAACGGGTAAGCATACGGCTGATATGGGAACTGGTCCGGGACCACCTGGACCAGGTAAAAGCCGAAGCGAAGGCTGCGGGCCGGCCGCTGAAGAAAACGAACGGGTACGCGATGAATGATCACTTTCATGCATACGCCAGGCGTCATATAGAAGAGCGCCGGCCGGACTGGAAGGGCATGTTCACAGAGAAGCGCAGCGTGGGTAAGAAGCGCGGGGGGAAGCGCGTCATCATCATCGAAGACAAAAAGGCAAGCTGAGAGGGGGACCACGTGAGACCGACACTGAAAGATAGACTGCTGCTGGGGATTCTGGATCAACACCGCTGGGTCGACTACGAACTGGCCAAGGAAATCATGGTCTGGCGGATCCTGGGGATAGTCATGCTGCTGATTATCGCCGTGGCATTTGTCTCATTCATGCTGAGCAGGGGGATCCCGGTATAATGGGCATCATCTACAAGCCAAGGGGGAAGGCCCAGGAATACGCGGAGTCTGCACCTGGGAAGAATGACGGGCTGGCTATCAACCTGTTCAGCGGGTGCCGGCACGGGTGCCGCTATTGTTTCGTGCCGCTGATACCGCCATGGAAGATGATGGAGCACGGCCGCGCCAAGTTTCATGAACGGATCCGGCCGCGGAAGGACCTGCTGAAGCTGCTGGAGCGTGATTGTAAGAGGCGCGCCGAATCCACGCAGCCCATTCACCTGTGCTTCACCTGCGACCCCTATTGTAGCCTGGAGAACGGCAAGGTGAACCCGCTGGTGCGGGAAGTACTGCTGCTACTGGAAACGTACCGCATGAAAAACGTGCAGATTCTGACCAAGGCCATAAACGGGGCCAGTCGGGACTTCGACATCATTAAGCGCAACGGGTGGATGCTGGGCAGCACGATCACCTTTATTAGGGAAGAGTCACGCAACAGGTGGGAGGGCCGGGCCCCGTCGATCGCAGACCGCATGCTGGGGATCCAGGGTGCCCATGACTACGGGATATTCACCTGGCTGAGCGTGGAGCCTGTCATCTATCCAGCAGAGGCACTGGCGGTCATCGAAGAGCTGCTTCCTTATGTAGACCTATGGAAGGTCGGTAAGATCAACCACGGAGAAGAGATAGGCCCGGACGTGGCAAAGCTGGAAAGGGACACAGACTGGGCCGACTTCAGAGAGCGGGTCACGCAGCTGCTGGACGGCCGCGAGTACCTGCTGAAGAAATCACTGCTGAACTGGGAAGGGGCTACATCATGACGGGGTACTTGATTGCAGTGCTGGTGATGATCGCATGGGTCGCCGCGGGATCCTTACGGCGCCGGGAAATGATCCGACAGCTGGAAGCGCAGCGCGCGCAGCTGGTGCTGGACCATAAGCTACAATCCGGACGCCAGCGGGAGAAGTACCTGCAGGCCCTCATGAACGCCGGCAGGATCGCGGATACGTCCAGGGATCAGGCGCAGAAGCTGCAGGCGCACAGGATGGAGGTCGATCGCAACGCCCATGACCTACTGACCATCTACGATCGCCTGGGGACATACGGCTATAAGAACAAGAAGGGCGCCCTGCGAGACAACAACCAATTTAAGAAGATGGGCCGGCTGGTGCATGACCTGGCCAGTGAAGAAAGCGGGCAATGAAAGCGATATCCCTATGGCAGCCCTGGGCTACATTTTGGGCCTTGGGCATAAAGAAGAATGAGACACGCAGCTGGCCATGCGCCTACCGGGGGCCCATTGCGATACATGCCGCCCAGCACTGGGACCAGGACCAGCGGGACCTTTTTAAGGAATGGCCATTTACGGAAATCATGACCCAGGATCCAGCTATAGAATTCCCCCGCGGCGTCATTGTCGGGCGCGTCGACCTGGTAGCCTGCCACGCCACGGCCGAGCTGGTTGCCGCCAATGGCCTGAGCAAGCGAGAATATGCCCTGGGCGGATACGGTCCGGGGCGGTATGCCTGGATGGGGGACAATCACCAGCTATTCGATGCCACTATTCCCTATAAGGGAAAGCAGGGCTTCTTTAATGTCCCAGCCACGGAGCTGGGAATGGACGAACCACAGGAGCACTCAGGCCCCCAAAGGGGCACTCAGGGCGTGCTCCCGGGCTTTTGAGGCAACTTTGTTACTTGACGGATATAGTCAATTAAGTGTTTACTGGGCAAGTGGAGCTC
>Ga0180432_10002627_pt1 | contig 26818 bp, 36 predicted proteins | sample SS_ome_10_FD_132414 | JGI IMG/M metagenome (GOLD analysis project Ga0180432, IMG submission 132414) | Hypersaline lake sediment archaeal communities from the Salton Sea, California, USA - SS_1_MS_2 metaG | ecosystem: Environmental > Aquatic > Non-marine Saline and Alkaline > Hypersaline >... | reverse complement strand
GCTGGCTGGCGACCTTACTGTTACCGGCAACACGATCTCGAACGATACCGGTGCGGTTATTGAGATGACGACCGGTACTCTAAACACGGCGCTGGCTGGCGACCTTACTGTTACCGGCAACACAATCTCGAACGATACCGGTGCGGTTATCGAGATGACGACTGGCACAGACGATGTCGCTTTAACCGGCGATCTTGGTGTTGGTGGTGACCTGACTGTGACGGGTAACACAATCTCAAACGATACCGGTGCGGTTATCGAGATGACGACCGGTACTCTAAACACGGCGCTGGCTGGCGACCTTACTGTTACCGGCAACACAATCTCGAATGATACCGGTGCGGTTATTGAGATGGATACAGGTACGCTGGACGCTTCGTTTGCAAACGACGTCAAGCTATCGTCCGATGAAGCGAAAGTGTGGATTGGCACTGACCATTCTGCTCGCGGCTATTTGTATCTGTTTGGTGACAACGATGCCGACAGCCCGATTTTGCGTATGTATAACGCTGCCAACGAGGATGGTGTAGAAGACTATTGGACGCTATCGCCGGAAGGTGCAGCGTTTCATCTTGGCCCGACATCTGATGCTGACGAATTCATATTTGAGAACGATGGCGACTTCATTATGGGCGGCAATCTGACCGTGACAGGCAACAACATTTCTGATAGCGGCGGCGTAGCTTTAACCTTTGATGGAGCCGGTAGTATGACTGTTGCTACCGACCTTACAATAGCTCTCGGCGCAAACCAAGATTATAAATTCACAAATATCGGTGACGGGCTGTTGATTCAAGGGCTGACAGCTGCGACCGGAGCTGGCGTATCGTTTATGACCGCGGACGGTGACGGCACAGATAACTGCCTATTTCAATTTTGGGGTGTCGGCACACCGGGCGATACCGCAAATCGTGAACGGTTGCGGATGGGTTGGGATGCGGCGGTATCTCGATATAATATTTACACAGAAGAAAGTGGATCGGGTGTGCTTCGGCCTCTGTATTTGTTCACCGAAGGCAATGAAGAACAGCTTGTGCTGAACACCGATGGTAGCATAAGCATCTCAGATACAATTGAGCACGGCGTAGCGATCATCTCGCACGATATCACATGGGATGGTGGAGCGACACAAGCTTGCGCGACAGTTGCAGATGGATATGTGGTGCAAGATGTCTATATTGAGATTACGACAACATTCGACGGTGACGCGGTTGTGACGGTAGGTGACGGTGGTACGGCAGACGGGTTCTTGACCGATGCCGGAATCAATCAAGGCGTTGCCGGATACTACGGTCAAGATGTAAGTGCTCGTGGCGCGTATATTGCCAACGGCGACCGGAAAATATATACCGGTGCGGATACAGTTGACGCATTCGTGACAGAGACAACGGCTACACAGGGGGCTGCGACGGTATATGTAGTCATACAGCGATTGAAATAGGAGGTATGTCATGACATCTGAGACGCGACAGATAATACGTCGATATATTCTAAATGATTTCACCGGATTTATTGATCGGCTGGTAGCCGCGACAAATCTGGCGACGTTCAAACAAGAAGAGTTCCGGCTAGCACAAGAGATGGAACAGCGACGTCTATGCAAACTGGTTGAAGCTGCCAGACTTGAACTGTCTGAAGAGTCTATGATGACGTTGCACGAAGCGGATTTGCCGGAGCCGGAGCCGGAGGAATAGATCATGGCTGAAGGTATCCTCGGTCGTGACCTATGGGCGGAATCGTTATGGGCTGGTGAACGTATCGGCCCGACGATGCTGGCTGAATTCCGAACGGTTGAATATCAGCTCGAACTTCGTACCAGCGCGAATGCTCTAGTGTCGATATTGCGAAACTTTGACAATCCCGAATGGACGCTGGAAGTCAACCGACCGGACTCGTTGACGTTCACATACCCGGCTCGAGACGATGACGTTCAATACTTTGCGAAACCGTACCAGATATGGTTACGTGATAGTGTGACGGGTACGCTGTTGCAACGGTTCAAAATCATTCACGCCGAAGTTAGCGGCGTCGCTCCAGACATCGTTAACGTTTTCTGCCAAGACTTTCTAATCCAGTTGGGTCAAGAATGGATCGAATCGTACGTCAAAACCGTTACTGACGGGCTAACATTCCGTCAGATTCTACAAGGGTATCTCGACCATCAGGCGAACACGAACAAACTGTCTATCGGCAGTATGTCTTCGACTCTTGCGAACCGGCAGACCAATACAAACGCTACCAACAAAACTGTCTTAAATGCTATCGAGACTATTCACAATACCATCGGCGGCTTCTATCATTGTAACTGGGCGCGGCGGATAGATTGGAAGGTGCGGCTTACGCCGAATCGAGGTCAACAGTTCCGACGTCGCAAGAATATGAAAGGTATTAAAGCCAAGACGCGATACGACGAGATAGTTAACCGGATGTACGCTTACGGCCATGGCTCCACTCGGTCAACCCGTCTGAACCTAATCGATGCCGGTGAAGCGAACGAATATATTGATGACGCTGCAAGTATCGCTGCGTATGGTATTCATTGCGGGTCGCTGCGAGATAGTAGTATCGTCAACGCGGCTGAACTGTTAGCAAAAGCGCAAGCTCGGTTAGCTATCAAAAAAGATCCGCGAGTCGATTATACGATTGATATAGTTGACCTGTCACAATCGGCGCTCAATGAGTTGGCATACGAAGAAATCTATCTTGGTAGTCCACGTCGAATCATCGATGAAGAGTTAGGCATATCGACGTTACAGAATGTTGTGAAGATCGTACACGATCTCAAGAATCCGTTAAATGTTCGAGTTGTGCTGGCGAACCTGCCGCGCAACATTACGGCGTTGTGGAAACGGGTCGTCCGCGAACAACAGCTTGCACAAGAGGACGCCGAATCACCGTATACGGATACCGACGCTTTTGAAGAAACGCTTGAAGATGTGTTGAGCATAACAGATGCACCGACAGAGATTGCGACATGGGAATCTGTAGGCGATACAGGTACGCTGGACGGGTTGATGGTAGACGCTATCCAAGCAAGCGAACCGACGATGACAGGGCTCGGCGATCTGTGTGTTTGGGATGAAGTTGGAAATGACGGTAACCTCGACGAAAAGATCGAGGATGTACTTGCGATAACCGATACGACCGAAATCTGTACATGGGAAACTGCCGGTAACGTCGGCAACCTCGACAACAATATGCTCGATGTGCTTGGCGTAAGCACGCCGGGCATAGCCGGACTTGGAGACGTGTGCATCTGGAACGATGCTGCCGAGACCGGCAACCTCGATACGCATATAGCTGATATGATGAACCACGATCAGACGCCGGTGTTAACAGCAGTTCTATTACCCGCTCCTGACACTGCTGCCGGCGCAATTGGCACTGGCACACGGGGCGCCCGTGACGATCATGAACATCCGCGAAGCACATTGTATCCTCGTATGTATCGACAGACAACAGCCCCGGGCGGTACTCTATACGGCGGCGATTTGTGGGAAGATACGAACGACGGCAGCGGTCCGAGCGGCGAAAACCAGATATATATTTATGAAGCTGGTAACACTTCGTGGGTTCCGTTCTTGCTTCTAACATGAGATCGTAACATGGCGTGGGCTTATACAAATAATCCGGCTGGACGGTACTGTACGGACATAGGCTATATTCTTTCAGAGATTCTGTACGCAATCAACGAACGTCAACACATGATGGGAGTTACGATATCAACGTGGGGCGCGTATGGTTCATATCCCGCCCACAACGCGTTTGCCGGACAGAAGCGAACGGTAGCTCATAGCATGATAGATGCTGCCCGTGCTGCGTTTGTAGCGAGTCTGCCGTCTGGTGAATCCAATATCATAAATAAAACCGCAACGGCGCATACAACACACGAAATGAGAGCTACAAATGCGGCATGGACGGCGTACGGCAATCTTGCGACTCTTTACAACGCTGCGATGGGTGCTGGCACAACGTGGCAGACGGCAGACCTTACGGGTAAGCCTGTTGCAGAGCTAACAGTGGCGCTCGAAGAACTAATGAAATGTGTCGAGCTTTTGAACTACTGGGAGTGGAAAGATAGGGATTTCGGATTAGCCGGAAACGATTGGCATTATATTTTCGATGCGGGTCCTGAAGCGGACACCGACGATATACATGCCGCTGCTATCGCTAACGGAATTGGGAGTGGGAGCTATCATGCCGGTTGGGAACAATGGGTGTACGCTGAAGTCAATTATACTGGTGTGGCATATACAGATTATGTGAACCAGTTACGTACATTCAAGTTCACGAAAGCACCTACATCGGCACCATATCCTACAGTCAACGAGTTTCGGATTGCATATGATATAATCGATGTCGGCGGGAATGCTACAGACGATCTCGACTGGGAGTTGAGAACCATATCAAACGCCGAATACGTGACAACAGCGTGGGCTGGTGACGGAACGCTACGAGATTCCGTGACATTCAATGCGGCAACGACAGGCGCTTATCTTACATACGCGACGCCGGGCTGGATTGTCGATGGTACGAATTTCTGGTTGCGGATGGATCAAGGAACAACAAACCCATTTCCAGCCGATCCCGGCAACGATAGACTGACATACGCATTCGAGGGCGCAGGCTTTCCTTTAGCCGCAACTGGCTGTTTCCGCATCCGACAGAGCTACAACGGCTGGACGTACAACTGACTTGAATAAATCGGCGGGAATAGTGTATACTATGGACGGAGGTGATATGTATGAGGTATCGAGCATACAGTCTGGTTGAATTTCTTGTTGTAGTTGCAATTGTGAGTCTGTTGGCGACAGCGGCAGTCACCATTCGTCCATCACCGATACGCGCTCGTGACAGGGCGGCATCGCTGTTGCGTCAAAGCATCCGTGCGACACGCTCGTATGCGATTAGGAATAACACGGTTGCGGAAATAGATTACAGTAACATTCAGTTCGGCAAACACGTTACGATTGAGCGACAACGGTGGCAAGACATTGAGGCAAAGTTTAATCCGTCTGGCTCTATTATACAGATACTATATGGACATTGGGTCAGGGTGGGACCGGATGATTATAATTGGGAAGAATACGATACGCCACGAGAAGTGCCGGCATACGGCAAAATGGAATACCGTGTCCATGACGACCGGCTATCCGGTTACGTGCCGGTGAAAGTATCCAACGCTACGGGCATCGTGAAAGTAGGAGGGGTTGTAGAATGAAACATGTCAGATGGTATCTTGTAATCCCGGCTGCTATTGTTCTGGCAACTGCGATTTTCAGCTATGCTGTGCTTGCAATGTTCACGCCAGAAGAGTATGCTCAGTTTGGCTGGTTTTTGATTGCGTGTAGCGCGGTCTCATATATCGCGCTGCGAGTGAGAGATGCTGAAAGGGCACAAGACAATGACAAATGAATCGAAGACAGTAGCGTTTCCGCCACCGTCTGGACTAGAATGGTTCCGAGTATGGCGCAAGTTGCGGGCTGGCGGTAAGACGGCAGGACTGGCTGGCGTGATAGCTGCCGCTCTCCTGTGGGTGTTGCAACGGGTAGCGCCAAGCGCGGCGGACCCGACGTTTGCAGCCTCGTTTATGGTCGTGGCCGTAGCCGCAATCAACGGCGGTCTGAACGCACTTGCAAACTGGATGAAACATAAGGATGACATCAAACCCCAGAAAGGAGGCTAGATCAATGAGAACACGTCAAATTTGCGCTGTGCTAGCCGTTCTCTGTTTAACCAGTTGCTCTATAGGGTGCGCATCCTTATCGAGCGCGTTACCCCCGTTTGTGGACGTTCTGTCAGGCGGACGGCCACTCGGGTTGAGCGCCGAGTACACGACCGTCGAGAAGCATGTTGTGGACGGCGTTGAGAAAGAGGTTGATACTACAACACGCGGTGTCGGGCTGAACCTTGGCTTTCAGGCTGAAGATGAAATGGATTAACCTTTTTGAACGTAGCCTGCCATTCTGTCTCGTCTGGTACTGTTGCTGGTAATACAGGCACCCCACCCTTGATTGTAAGTAACGTCGGTGCTTCTGCCATATGCTTCCAGTGATTACCGAGATCGGCATGTGCCATTAGCGTGAGATGGTCACGTCCGATCAGTTCGTCGTAAGTACCATCGTACATGTATTGATACGCTGCTCGACCAAAAATCAGGTTGCCGTTTACCCGTACACAAACGATATCACAATCTCTCATTCTTCCCGCGCCTCCCTATACCAGTAGATTCACCCATCTGGATTAGCCTCCCTCGCGCCGCTTGATTGCGGCTAACGCCGTCAATACCTCACTGCCTGTACCAGCCGACGTTCTACCGGATTGACTGTATTCATCTACTCGCGCTTGCACAGCATCCCGCAACACCCGGTACGCTTCAGCGCAAGCGGGGCAGTGGCCGTCCTTAATGCCACATATCAGGCCGCTGTTATTACCGCGCAATTGAGATATCCCATATGACTTGCCACACCCGCCGCGCTTACTCATCGTCTTCGCCCTCCACCGGCTGCGCGGTCTCGATTGCATCCCAGTGTTTCAACATTTGTTGTGGCGTCCAAGGAACTCGCTGTGCGGCCGGCGATAGTGCTACTGCAATTTCTCGTAACGCCTCCCATTGTCTACTCATCTTCTGCTCGCGTTCCCGCAGCCGCTCGTTCTCCGCTTCGAGCTTGGCTACACAATCGGAGCAAAGAACCAATAACACTCGCGCTGTTCCCGTACGTATGCCCTCGGGAACATGACCGCAATGTACATGTATGAATTCAGATCCCTTTGGTTTCGATACATAAGGACTCTTTATCGTTCCAAAAAACTTCCCGCACCCGTCCATCTCACCCTCCTTCGCGCTTTGCTTTCCAATAACAAAAGCTACACCTATCACCCACATAATCGCCGGGCTTTATTTTCCGTCCACATTTAGAACATTTCATTAGACAGGTGTATCCTCCCACCTTGCGACAATATTCTTGCCACTTTCATCGACAATAAACATGTCGCCAGTTTGACACAGCAACCGAATAACCTCGTTATGATCTTCGATATTGCAACTTTCAACAGTGCCGTCCTTATTGTGTTTGATATGTCTGCTAGCCATCTGACATAGACTGTTGTGGAACTCGCTGTATAGCCGCCCGACTGCTTCTCTTACTGTTGTCATTGCGCATATCCTCTAAAGTAACGTTCACGAACTTCCTGTTCGGCCCTATCCAAATCCTCTTCATAGCAAGCTCTCAATGCCCTGTCGAGCGCTTGTATTTCTTCTGTATGTTCAGATACACTTAGCTCGCCCGCGTCAAAACGTCTGTCTAGTTCGTCATATTCTCGTTCCCACCCTTTCATCTCGCCCTCCTTCGCGCCGCTCGATTGCTTGCGCCCGTTCTTTCGTCATCGTCCACCTCCTGCGTTTCGCCGTACATAGTTGCCGCTTCATCCATCGTTACGCTCCCAGCACCGCGTTGTGATTTGCCGCACAAACCATCGCGGTTAGGCGGCGATTCTGCGCAGCCCTAGCCGCAGCACTAGCCGCAACCCTAGCCGCATCCCAAGCCGCAGCACTAGCCGCATCCCAAGCCGCAGCACTAGCCGCATCCCAAGCCGCAGCCCTAGCCGCATCCCTAGCCGCAACCCTAGCTGCATCCCAAGCCGCAGCCCTAGCCACAGCCCAAGCCACAACCCTAGCCGCAGCCGCATCCCTAGCCGCAACCCTAGCTGCATCCCAAGCCGCAGCCCTAGCTACAACCCCAGCCGCATCCGCAGCCGCATCCCAAGCCGCATCCTTTGCCACAGCCAATTCTTCGTCTGTTGTCTCACCTTTCATCCATTGCCGCGCAACCCTGATCGCGTTCCAACACCGCTCATCTTTTACATCTGCAACGCGCAACGCATCTTCGGCCACACGACATGCGAACTCGCGCAACAATATCGTACCGTCAATCCACCACAGCGTTTTTCTGATATTGCCAACTAGTTTGTCGTCCTGCTCAATAATATCCCCGCCGATTTCTACCCGACAGACCACAGGACCGCAGGCATAACTAAGTGCGTCAACTATCCGGCGCGATCCATGCAGGCCGTGACTACACATTACGGGCTTACCATCCACCCGCAATGTGCGCCCCTTAACCGCCACACGCTCGTCACCGTAACCCAACTTCCGATCCGCTCTCATAAAATGCCACGCTTTAATCGGCTTCATTTTGCGCCCACTCCTATCCATTCAGCACCGCGTTGATCAGCGTCTTATCCTTAATGCGATCCCACAGATGTACGAACGCCACCGCTGCAACCACAGGGACAACGGCGTTTCCAAGGGCGCGAAGTCTGTCCACCCGTGAGGCGTTCCCATCAGCCATTCGACGAATAGCGGGTTGAGTTTGCGGCTCTTGTTTGTTCTCACAGCTTGTGCGCACAAGGGTGGAGCATTCTTCCACCCCCCCCGCATTTCTTGTGTTGGTATTTCCTTGTGCATCGTAAGTTGATGCTGTTGTCCACAGCTGGTGCGAGTTCTGGCCATCGGTCGAGCACGTATCGCCATGCGTTGGCGTCCGAAGGACTTGGCGGCCAAGCAGGGCGTTCGTCGGTACGTTCGCATCCGCACACGCTCCGTCCTTGTGATCTCGGCTGGTTGGGGTTGCCCAAAACTTCGGGTGGTTTGGATTGACCACCATCTGCGCCAAACTGCAAGCACCCCCTACTTTCATCCTCCGCAAGATCGTTTCTGTACTCTGTTTCATTCGGTCTGCTACAGCATCGAATGTCACGGGAGTAAGCCAGAAAGAACAACCGTTCACGCCGATGTGTCGCGCCAATTTCAGCCGCGCTAAATGTGTCCCATTCCACCCGGTATCCGAGGCTGCACAGTTCGGGGTGGACGATGTCCCTGAACCCAAGTCGAGCGTGGCCTGGCACGTTTTCGCAAAAGAGCCATCGGGGTTCAACCTCTTCAACGATTCGTCGTACATGAGGCCACAGATGTCGAGGATCTTCGGTTCCACGCCGTCGGCCGGCGAAACTGAACGGTTGGCACGGGTATCCGGCAGAGATGAAATCCACTTTGTCACGCCACGAGCTGCCGTTGAAGGTTCTAACGTCAGACCAGATAGGCGCTTCATCCAAGGTTTCGTCTTCCATGCGCGTTCTAAGGATCGCCGCGGCATAGGCTTCCCCTTCGACATAACACACGGTTCGGTATCCGTCGCCAAGCGCGATTCTGAGACCGAGTTCAAGTCCACCGATCCCGGCACAAACAGCCAGGCCATTCATGCTATCCCCATCGCAGCGTTGATCACCGTCTGGATGTCTACCGCGTTTGGATGTCGTACAGGTTCTCTGTCCATCAACGCCAGAAACTCTTGCAGGTCGCCGGTGTTAACCGCGCTGTCGCCGGTGAAGTCCGCCCGGGCTTGTGACGCTTTCAGCCGGATATAATCAAGGTTCGGTGGAGGTGCCGCAACGCCAACCACCTCGATCATAACCAGCGGAGTCGCGCTCGACTGACCGTCCACGTCAACCACATAACCCCGGTATTCATAGAAGCCCGGCTCAGGTACAGAGTCAATGGGGATCGTGGCTTCTATACCACCGTCCAGCGCACCCGGTTCAGCACTCGTAATCATGCCGACTACAGTCCAATCCGTCTCGCTGCTTGACCCGGCCTGCCGCCGTTCAATATGCACAAACGCGATTGACCTCTGCTCCGGCGAGATAGCCGACATACCAATCTCGATTTCGTGAGCCGCCGCCGCCCACACCAGATTTTCGTCGCTCGGCGGTCGTGTACCTGCCGCCATTGCTACCGTTACGTAGACGGCAAGTGCAAGCACAACCACACCGACTATGCTTTCCATCACGTGCCGCTTTAGAAATGCCGCTGCCTTCATCCATCCGTTCATCGTTCGTCTCCTTTCTATTCCTCCACCTCGTTACCGTCCGCGTCGAAACCAACTAGCTCGTACTGCGCTGCCTGTGCTCGAACTTGCCACCACTCACATTCGTGTTGTGCCTTAACCTTGTTTTCAAAATACTGCGGATAATCCGTTGCGCCTTCATCACCGCGCCAAGGACCGCGCCAAGGATTTTTATCACCCGCCTGCACAAGCCGCACCGCCCACTTCACCGCTTGCGGCTTCTCTGCTGGCGGCGGGTAGGGGAGGACTTTAAGCCCGTATTTTAGAGCGGAATAGCAACACTTAACCGCAAACTCGTCAGCCTGTTCTCTTGTCATGGCAACCGGGGTTTCATTTCTACCATAGTTGACCGGCTTACCCTTTTGAGAACTAGTGGTTGATCCGCGCCCCCTTGGATTGATATAGCTAATGTTGCCGCGACTACTTTTAAGCCTCACACACCACAACTTCTCAGGCTCAGGCCACGGGCGGACTTCGCAGTGCCAGCCATAACCTTTAAACGCAGCATCTACCATGTTTCGCGCCTTACTTTCAGTGTTGAATGTGACACGAGATTCAAACCAGATGCGTCTTGTCTCCGCATGAGCCGGACTCCCGTCCAGAGAACAGTTATACACATACTTCTTTTCACTTCCCGCAGCTTCCGCGCCCAAGTCCACCACAACGTACCGCTGCTCAGGCTCATCAGGTTGTGGAAACGGAAGGATTCTCGCGTCTGTCCAATCCTTTACTTCCACTATTAACTCGCTCATCTCGCTGCCACTCCTCGTGCTTTGTGCCAGGCGATCACCCGCACAGTTGCGACCGGGATACCACACAGCCGGGCCGCTTCTTCTTTTGCCCTTGCCCGTGTAACCGAGTCTAATCGCCTGTCCATACACTTTTCGCCAGTCCACGAATCATCATAGAACATAAACCATTCACGGCTTGACCCCGTTGGACTGGCTTGACCAACTCGCACATTCATTGCGTGTTCAATCATCATTCACACCCTTACACTCACCACTACATCGCCTTTGATAACTTCCACGCCCGGTATCACAACACACTCAACATCTATGCTCATTGCTCTTTCTCCTCTATTATCTCGACCCACATCACCCAATCATCTTTAGCTTCTCTCGAATCGCAGTACAGAGCATATACCGGCCCTCTGTGTTGACCAAACAGCAACCAGGCAAAGCACGCATGACGTCCGGCATGTCGTACCTCGCGCGCCCATTCTCGAATCTGGCGTGGTGTCAATATGGCACGTACTTTACATTCGATATACCAGCGGTCGAGCAGATCCTGTGCAACCTTGCCAGCCGCGTCACACGGCACAATATCACCGCGATGCTGTTTACCGATTGAGCCAGTCCGTTTGAAATGATCGTGATCGAGCAGCCCCGGTAACAATCGACAACACCGTTGCTCAAACCGTTTACCTCTATCACGGCTAATCTTCGCCCGCCACGTCTTATACATAGCTATCAATTGAGCGACCTTACCGGGCACGATACACTCACGAACCTTTGGCTTTTTTAGAAATTCCGCGAAGCTCATTACTTGATTCCTTCATCGGTTGCAAGCTCCGTCTGTTCAGGCTCTTCGCCCGGCTGCCGTTCGTGCTGTTCACTTGTCGCGCTTTCGCCTGTACCGTGCATCTCGTCCCATCGCGCTTCGACATCATCCGCCGTAGCCGGTTCCTGTAAGTCCAGCTTGACCGCTGCCACGCTTACGTCGTCGAGAATCGTATCAGCTTTGCTTGGCTGCGGTTCCGGTGTGACGTCGATCAACTTGTCGGCATGGATACCCGCCTCGGCATTATCTTCAGATTCAATGGCGCGGGCAAGTTCCGGCGACATCGGCAGATATTTGAGCAGCCGGCGTACAACCGTCTTTCGTCGCATCTCGTCGGTATCCGTAACCCACGGCCCACTATTCTTTGCCTTGCTCCGGTTACGAATCTTCTCGATATCCTCATTCGGCATCCACTCAAACTGCCGAGTTCCGTCCGGCATAACTGCTACGGCATAGCTGCCTATATAGTCGCCGCATTCGCCTTTCACTCGTGGTTCGTGATATATCCGTTCTTCTGTACCTTGTACGACCTTAAAATCTTCCGCAGCATACACGTTACGCGCCCACACCGCCATTACATCACCGGACCGACGCGCCAGCCCTATCAGACCTCGGTATCCGGGAATCAATACACACTCTTTGCCGTATGGCACCGCGTATGCTTGCCCCATAGCTCGGCTGAAATCAAGGCCAAGCGTAGCGGCTTCCATCACCGTGCTGAGAATCGACAGCCCCGTACATTCATATAGCTTCGGGTTATTCACCGCTGCCAGCATAAACCCCCGCAACAGCCGTTCGATGCTCTGATCTTTCGGCAACACTGAAAGAAACTGTGACCGCGCCTTTTCGAGTGTATCCTTTAACGCTTGCGGTTTCGTCAACTGCTTCCCGTTTTCGCCCGTCATAGTCTACCCCTCCTGTTGTTCAGTCAGTTTCGCCAAGAATCGCCGAACGCCCGGTCGTACAGTAGTATACTCGGCTATCTGCTCTTTCGTCGCACCTGCGGCTTTTGCGACCGCTTTCCAATCGGTTTTGCTACCATCCTTGCACCGTTTATACGTCAGTTTACCGTTATCAAACACGAGACCTGCCGCATCACCGATATGAAATTTGAGCACATTTTCAAGTCGATTCATCTCTGCAACGGCCACGTCGCGGGCGCGTCGATACTGCCAGTATTCGTCATAGAGTTCGCGTTGTGCATCGGTCGCTACCAGCAACATATCAGTGTGCGTCGGGTACTGGCGTTTCAGATATTCCGTCACGTCTTTTGATCCGTCCATCTTCGGCGGCTCAACCGGCACAACATACTTATCCCAAAATGCTTGCGCCACACCGATCAACCGTTCATCGAGATCCGTGTTACGTTCGATCTTGAACTCTCGATAGTCGCTGTTGTCGATTAGCACCGCCAGATGCCATGTCTGCCAGTCCATCAGCGCCATATACCACTCGCATTGCAGATAGTGGTGTTTCGGTACATCGTCTGTACCCTGTTCGCCGAAGCCCAGCCGGGCGGCAGCCCATGCGCCGTGTGTCTTAACCTCAAGGCCCTGCTCGATGTCATGTATCAGATAGTCTGGCGTGCCGACTATAAGCGGGTTATCTGGATTCTTATATGTCGTAGTGTTCATAGCCATGTCGAGAGCAAAGTCTGGATGCGCTTGCCGAAACTGTGTCGCCACAACCGGCTCAAGGATCAACCCCCATCGCATCTGCGGTGTCTCTTCGATCGGTTCAGCCTGCTCTGTCTTTTCAAGCCATACCCGAAACGCCGTCTTGTGCGGGTCGATCCCACAGATCGCCGCAATATCTGTACCGCTAATTCCGCTCGCTCTTACTTCTGCGTCCATATCTACCCCTCCTTTGATTGGCGTTCGTTGCACTCTGGGCACAAGAAACTGTGGCTCATACGGACTTCTTTTGCGACACGTTGCTTGCCACATCTTGTACACTTGCCTTGCTCAACCCGCTCACTACAAAGTTTGTGATAATCGCCAACTAGCTCACCTTCGGCTAATGTCTTCCCACACATGCCACAATGAGTTGGCCGTTGCCGTTCTCGCCTCACATCTTCTGGCGTCTTAGGCGCTGGCGGCGGTTCATACGAAATCCAATCGCGCCAGTTATTGAACCATGTCGACCCGTGCTGAATCTTATCAGGTGCACGAGCTTCGATGTCCATCTGTGCTTTAAACGTGTCAAGCGCCGCATTGATAGCTACCAGATCGTCCTCGGTTTTCACCGACGCTTTAAAATGTCTGAATGCTTCTTTTCTGCCAAGCCGTCGAGGATACTTTTTCCAGAGTATATCAAACGCATCATCCACACAGGTGGTTATATCTTTAGAAGATGAAGAAGAAGATGAAGAAGAAGAGTTCGTGTTTGGTTCACGTTTGGTTCCAACCATTTCCGAACCACCCTTAGCACCAGCTAACTTCTTATCACGCCTAACTTTACCAGACTTTCGACCTCCAGCAGCAGACTTTTCTTTCCATTCTTTCTGCTTCTTCCGCTCTTCTAAGAGCCGCGCATTATATATCCTTCCACCCTCCGAAAAGAAACATTGACGAACCACACTTGAACCACCGTTCAACCACCCTTCACCAAGCCGAGAAAGGATAGCAAGCTTTTGATCATCGTCTGGAAGGCCACAATCCTCAGCGCCCCATGCTATTGCCAGGAGCCGTATATATGCACCTTCTTGTGCTGGCGACATTAACATAACCTTCTCCGAACTCAGCCAATCGCCCGGATAGAACTGAAACGCTGGCGATTTTGCCATAACCACATCCTTGAAAGGGGAAAATCACACTCCCAGCGGTAACACGTCTTGCGCCAACCTGCGTACAGCGATCTCACAATACTTCTCTTCGATCTCGATTCCGATAGCGCGACGGCCCAAGTGTTTCGCCGCGACTAGAGTTGTACCGGAACCCATGAACGGGTCAAATACCACATCCCCGTCGTTCGAGTGGTCAACCATCAAAGGGCACATGAGGTTGATCGGCTTTTGAGTTGGGTGGACTCGGTACTTAATGTCCTGCTGTTCTGTGCCGAATAGGCCAGCCCATTTCACCCGATAGATCCGCTGTTTGTGTCTCGTCTTGCTCCATATCAACTCGAAGCAACTGCCGAACATCTTGTCACTGGAATCGGTCAGCCGCTTATCCCACACATACCACGATCCCCCGTTCTTATTGGGTATTCTCTCTGCATAATAATGTGCGCCGAACCATAGTTGCTCTTGAACGCCCTGCATGGCGGCCATGATTGGGCGAGGGTCAAAATCCCTGTCATCGTTTACCACCTTGTCATATCGCCGCCCCCCGCACATCGACCAATCTGCCGTGAGCCTCATCCCATACGGCGGATCGGTCAACACCAAATCCACCTTGTCTAGCTGCGGCAACACGTCCCGACAGTCCGCGTGGTATATCGTGATTCCGTCTCGCTGGTAGTACGGTTTAAGCATTCCATATGCTCCATGCTATCGCACACTCTGCACATATGCAGCCAGAAGCTATCTGTTCGCGCGTGTTATGCGGCCGAACGAACGATGTTATCTCGATGCTATCATCACCAAGGCTCCAACATTCGTCGCCGCACACAGCGCATTTCTCGTAGTCTCCGTTGCATCTGTTGTCCCATCGGCGCTGACAATGCGGACACTGGTTGACCTCGTATCGTTTGTCGTCAACCCAAAAGTAGGTTATCCGCACGTTACTCGGCTCGACGGTCCTGCTGCACATATTACACTGGACTCTTTTACGCTCATCAGCCTGTTCCGCTTGCCAATCCTGCTCGGCAAACGTGGCCGGCTCGTTATATCTGTTACGGTACGCTCGGTCTGTCATGGTGTTCATTGTCTATCCTCCCTTACCCCTACCGAAATAAGTTATAATTACGTGCCGGGGCTATGCTGATTAAGGTTCAGAAAGTTGCCAAGAGTGGTGCACTACAACATACACTACCACGAAGCTGTATTGCCCCGGCATTAGTCTAGTCGTTTACCTTCATCGCATCACCCCCTATCAGCTTGGCGCGGGTTGTCGCGTATCCGTTTCGGTATTTGTTCAGAACGGACATAAGCGTCTGTTTGCACTTGTCGCAAAGATGCTCGTACGCGTCGTCCCATACGGTTGTGCCGGCAAAGACGATATCCATACTCGTATCGCACCAGCTTATTCCATCTTGCATTACGCGGCAGCATCTGTCACATAGGATCTGCTCTCTCTTCATCATTTACCCCTCCTGTTCGGTTCCTGCTGCTTGTTCTATTTCCACCTGACTGAAACAGTCAGAACATATAGGCGTTGTCATCACACGATCCTTTCAGGTAGGGCGGCAGAGACGCGAACCGGCACACGGGGGAACACATGCCGGATAGAGCAAGGTCTAGCAACCGTGAGGAACATCGGGCGGACGTGCTGAACGGTCGCTATATTGTGCATCTCTGCCGCAGAGGATTTCATTAGGAGTCCTTGTGCTGACGATTGCAGACGCGACAACTTATATTCCGACCGTGGTGCATTCCCAGTGCCAGAAATGCGGTTCGCGCATCTTTTCTTGTTGCGGCCACAACTGTCTGGCTAATACCAATCTGTTGGCGCCCGTGAGGATACCTCTTATTAGGCATCCACGCATAACATCTCCAAAGCTTCATTCTCTTACCCTCCCTTTGTAAAGGTGGCTGCCCGCACAGGCAAGGGAGGAGAAAGGATTGAGGTGAACCTGTACGAGCAGCCGAATCTGTGTGTTTGTCTGAAGTAACATATCCAATCTCCTTATCCTGAATACAAGTATAGCACATATTTATTCAGATTTCAAGGGGAAAATACACCTATTTCAAGCTACTTGACATTATCTTGCCTATCTGGTATACTTAGATACACTTAGGGATATGGTGTATTGTGTCTTTTATCTTAGTGTGGTAGAATTAAGATATGGCTAGACCTAAGAAGCAGATTGACGAGAAGAAACTAGTTGACCTCGCCGAAATCGGATGTACGTACAAAGAGATGGCCGCTTCGCTCGGTTGTCATCCTGATACCCTCCATAACCGTTTTTCTGAACAGATTGAACTAGCTCGTGGTACAGGAAAAACTGTACTCCGTCGTGCCCAGATGAAGCGAGCCCTTGCTGGCGGTGATAAGATGCTTATCCATCTTGGCAAACACATGTTAGGACAATCGGATGTCGTCAAACACGAAATCGAAGCGCACGTCCAAACAGAAGAAATTAGTCCCGCCAGAGATAAACTGGAACGTGCGCTCGCTGGACGCTTTGCCGTCACTCGTGCTAAAGGCGTGGCTGGCGGATCTAACGGAAGCTGACTGCGAAGCACTTCTATACGACTGGCGGTTCTGGGCACGGCCTGAACAGGTATGTCCTGCCGGCAACTGGAACGTATGGTTCTATCGCTCCGGGCGTGGTAGCGGTAAGACACGTACCGGGACAGAGTTTGTGCGCGAAGAGATCGAACGATGGCCACGAGGTGCTCTTATAGGCCGGCGAGCGGCAGATCCACGTGACGTGTTGATTGAAGGGCCGTCCGGCCTGCTCAACATCTTCCCGCCTCATCAACGGCCAAACTACGAACCGTCTAAACGTAAAGTTACGTTCCATAACGGGGCCGTAGCTCACATCTATTCTGCCGAAGAACCCGATCAGTTGCGTGGCCCTCAACACGGCTGGGCGTTGTGTGACGAGCTAGCTGCATGGAAGTATGCTCGTGAGACGTGGGATAATCTTTGGTACGGGTTACGAGAAAGCTCTCATCCTCGTGCGATGGTAGCCAGTACACCTCGGCCAACGCTGCTTGTCAAAGAGATTCTGGCCGATGTCTCTACGGTAATCTCAACCGGCTCGACATACGATAACCGTATGAACCTACCTCGCGCTTATATCGACATGATTCGCACAAAGTACGAGGGGACAAAACTGGCTCGACAAGAGATATACGGTGAAGTGATCGATGATAGCGTTGACGCGCTGTGGACGCGAGCCATGATTGATAGGTATCGGCAGACAAAGCGACCTGAGTTTGGGAAGATTGTTGTCGGTGTTGACCCGGCTGTGACGGCGACAGAAGAAAGTGCTGAGACGGGTATCATTGTTGCTGCTCGACAGGGTGGCATACATGACGGTCACATCTATGTGCTCGACGATGCGTCGTTACGTGGCAGTCCGCACGCTTGGGGCTCTGCTGTAGTTGCAGCGTACCATAAGAATATGGCTGACATCGTAATCGCTGAAAAGAATAACGGCGGCGATATGGTCAAGTCTACAATTCAAACCGTTGACTCGAACGTACCGGTTGAGCTAGTCCATGCCAGCCGTGGAAAAAGAACACGAGCGGAGCCAATCTCGGCGCTATACGAACAGGGTCGCGGCCATCATCTCGGTACGTTTGCAGAGCTGGAAGATCAAATGTGCCAATGGGTGCCGGGCGATACAAGTCCTGATCGGCTGGACGCTCTAGTCTGGGCCTGTTCATCGCTAATTGAGAACGCACCCTTGACACAAGAGCGTGTTGTGGTGTATGATGCGTTTGCGGATATGGGCGGGTTGGTAGGCGGGTTTGATAAGATGTAGGAGGACTTATGCTCTACGTCGTGAACGTAATCGTGGTGCTGCTGGGATTGGTCGTTATGGCAGGCGGAGCGATATGGTGTTATCAGCAGCCTGAAGAGCGAGACAGCGATTGAATATACGTATACGGATCGAAATCTATATACCTCTAGACCTGAAAAGGCTAACCCATGCAGGCTGAAACCGATCAAACTCTGAACGAGCCGAGGTATAAACTGCTTGGCGGAAACGGCAACGACGATGTGCCGTGGTATGAAGATGCAATGAACGTCGCTATCCGGCAAGTTGAGCGTGAAGATATCGCGGGCCGTCTCCTCAAATTGTCTGAAGCCGAGTTTATGTCGATGGAGTTGTTGAAAGACGACGCCGGTTGGCAACGGCTGTCTGATGCCAGTAACCTCGATATGCCCGACGCGTTACGTGTGGGTATCGTGCATCGAGCACGTCAATACGCTCGACACGACGGGATTGTAAAACAGACGGTATCTCTATATACGAACTTCGGTGTTGGTACAGGCTTTGCTGGTACGGTTAACGAGGAACACGAAGCGGCTGCAACCACGCTCAATGCGTTTATCAAGTCTCCTGCTAACCGGCAGATATTTTCGACGCAGGGACAACGGAACTCGTCAAAGGCATTGCTTACAGACGGTGAAATCTTTTTTGTACTATTTCCATCCGATCCGATGAAGATACGTACCATTGACCCGCTCGAAATCGTGGCTGTGGCAACCAACCCGGAAGATAAAAGCGAACCGCGTATCTATATTCGCAAATACTATGTCGGTAGCCAAGAACACACGAAACTATATCGAGACTGGATGTGGGATGGAGAGGGGGGCGCCGCAACAGCGCAAGGTAAGCTCGTAACCGGCGATCTCGAAGATGCTGTAATCTATCATGTCAAACTGGCCGGGCGCGGATTGCGCGGCGAATCCGGGCTGATAGCCGACATGGATTGGGCTAAACAATATCGGAAGTTCATGACAGGCCGGGCCGCCGTGGTTCGAGCGATCGCTATGTTTGCAGCCAAACTCAAAATGCAGACCGACGCGGCTGGACTGGCAGCAGCAGCAACGCAGCTCGGTACGGGCTTGAGCCAATCGACTAGCGAAACTAACCCGCCGCCTGTATCCGGTTCAACGATGCTCGAGAACGCCGGCGCAACATATTCGACTGTTCGACAAGAAACCGGGGCAGCATCTGCTAAAGTTGACAGCGAACTGTTTATGCAACAGGCGACTTGTGGTAGCGGTATGTTTCCACATTACTATGGTCTCGGCAATTCGTTCAGACTGGCAACTGCCGCCTCTATGGAGCCGCCTATGTTCAAAGCGTTCACCGCTTATCAAGAGCTATGGCGTGACGCATACGAACTCATTTTCCAGTATGTGTTGGAACAGGCGAACGTACCGGACGAGCAATGTGTAGTGAACGTGAAGGGTCAGCCGATTCGTGAACAGGATATAGGGCCGTTGATAGATGGTATCGAGAAAACTGTACGCACGTTCTCGACACTGGCAGCCAGTGATGATATAGCCAAGTATGCGTTAACGTTGCTTGGTATCAGCAAACCAGATGAAGTTCTGGGGCAGTTGGCTGAGACGTACAAGGATGTACCCGGCCATAATGTTGCGGCGCTGGTATACGGATACTTGCGGGAAGTAGTGAAACAAGGTGGAGTACAGGAGGGGTGAGAGATGGGCGATATGATGGTTTCAACTTGGGATATGGAAACCTCAGTATATACTCGGACTTAACCATATGCACAGCCTCTTGACACAGTACGAGTATCTGCACGACCAGCAATGGCATCCGCAGTTGTGCCGTCTGATCGAGCGGTCTGCGGAAGCTGTGAACAAAGCTAACCGGCTCGGGCCGCAGAGTCCTGAAGGTAAACGGCTTGTCGTGCAGATGGAACGTAAGGTACTGGCATGGTTTCGGGCACAAACTAAATCACTGCCGGTCGGTCGTGTATCTGCTCTGTATACCAAGCGGCTGAAAGCGATGGAGGAAACCGCTGTTGACGTAGACGAATTCTTTGTCACGTTCACCGAATGGTTGGACGATGGTATCGAACAGTTTGAGGTGTTGCTTGCATCGAGTATCGAGGACGGTCTAGCTGCTGGATTTGAGGGTGACTTGCAGGCATGGATTGATGAGTTCAAGCTTAAAGCTCCGCCGTTTGACGCTGCGGCTATGTTGCCAGAGTCCGTTATCAAACAGGCTCTCGAACATGCTGGCGAACGAGTAAAGGGTATCGTTGAGGATACGGCTGCACAACTGTCAACCGTGATAGCCGACGCTCTGGAAAAGAATCTCAGCCCGGCGCAACTTGCAAAAGAGTTGCGTGATCGGTTTGAAGAGATCGGTAGCGTTAAAAGCAAAGTGATTGCGCGTACAGAGATGGGTGAAGCGGTTAGCGAAGGTGCATTTCAAGCGAACAAAGCTGTGGGCGCGGATACAAAAGAATCGATTATGACGACCGATATGGATGATATCTGTGTGGTGAACGAAGCCGATGGACGCATACCAATCGATCAGCCTCATTCAAGCGGCGACATGCACCCGCTCTATCATCCGAACTGCATGTGTACAGAAGCGTACTTCGGCGCGACAGAAACCGGGGTTGCAAAACTGCTGGGATTGTAGGAGGGGCAAAACGTGGCAAGATTCCGTATGGTAAATGTGGCATGATTGATGCGAAAAGCAAAGCGTTATGGTTAGGACTTCGACAGGCGTTGTTAATGGCGCTGGGAGTGATAGAGGAGTTTCTTGGAATGGCACGAACAAAACCGAGAATGGCACGAACAAAACCGACACGGCACAATAAGGAGGGGTAACAGTATGGCAGACAAATCTCAGATGACTGTAATGGTGAGCGGTAATAAACCGCGACTGAGCGTCAAGTACGAAGGTGAACGGCTGGTGGTTGATTGCGCCAAGTGCTTCGCGGGGTTTTTGCAACAGTGTCTGCGAGCGGTCGAGAAGAAACCGAACCGGGCAACCGGCCAGCCTTACGAGATGCCGTCGTTAGCGTCGGCAGACTGTCAAGGCTTTCACGGTCATGCGACATTCCCGAAAGAAGCGTACGATGTGATTGTCGCACATGCCAACCGCAAAGATGGAGACCCTCTGATTGATATCCCGTTGTCGTTACAAGCCGGGGTCAAAACCGAGACGCCCATTCCAACATCGCAAGCGGATATCGAAGCTGTTGCGAAGAAAGCTGTTGCCGACGCGCTTGCTAAACACGCTGCCGTACAGGCGGCACCGCTTGACCCTGCACTAGTAGGCGACGATCGACAGTTCGGCGAACTTGAAGGCAACGAACCTACTCTCGACGAGATTCTGGCTGATGACGATAAGGCTATGGACGACGAGTTCGGGCCGCCGAAAGATGTGATACGACGGGACGATGATGGTGCTATCAAAACGGCTCCTGAGAAAGTGCCATTGATCAACGCATCGAAACGGGCGAAGGATTTGGCGAAACGGCATGGTATCGATCTGGCGACACTAGCGCCGAACGTTGCTGGCAAGATAACCGTAGTTGCTGTACGTAAAGCGGTGGAGGCAAAAGAGAGTGGCTGAAAAACGGAAGGTGTTTGCTATATCGTAAAGCCAAGCGTGTGAGCATATAACCTTACGAGGACAACTAGAAGCTACGTAACCACAACTGAATAGCTACTGAGTTTATCTCTGCGGCACACTAGACGGGCCACTGTAATTGCGGCCTGATGGTGTGCCGCTTTGCTTTTTGGAGGCCAGATGCCGTATACAGTAGATAGTGCGAATCTACCGGCTAACGTTAAGGCGTTAGGCGCCGACGCTAAAGCTCGATGGGTTGCAGCATGGAATTCGGCGCATGAGTCGTGTCAGAAAAAGGGCGGTGACGATTGTGAAGCGCAAGCGTTCAAGATAGCGAACGGTGTGATTCGGGAATCTGATGGTAAAGCCACAGAACAGACTGCACAGGAAGCGCTCGACGATCTGTTGCTGTTGTGCACCGAACGGGAAGTGCCAGAAGGCTACGACGATATAGTTGCTACGCTAATCGAGCATCCGTCGCCAGACGATACGGCGCTTATCCGTTCGACGTATAAGGCTATTCACGAGGCCGCTGCCATGAAGACTGAGAACGGTCAGAAGTTTCCGGCTGCCGCGTTTGCATACGTTCCCGATCCACAAAAGCCATCAAGCTGGAAGTTGCGGCTATGGGAAACACCAACATTGAAAGTTACACGGAAACAGTTAGGCGCGGCAGCCGCAGCATTTTCGCCGGGCGGTCATCGGGGTCAACCTGTTCAGTTGCCGAGCGGCGAAGTTGCTAAAGTGAAAGGTCGTATTCGAGCGGCGTACCGATCGCTCAAAGTCGAGGACAAGAACATACCGAAAAGCGTACAGGAGGCAGAGCCGATGAAACGATTATTGGCGCGAGAAGCATCTATGCTCGATGAAGCTGGATACGATGCCGATACAGGTGAGGTTGATGTCACGATAATCAAGCCCGGATTCAATGTCAGCAAAAAGCGGTTCTATCCGTCCGCGACGTTGGCTCGTGACTATAAGGTGTTTGAAGGGTTGAAGATGTTTGCCGATCATCAGACGCCGGCGGAAGAACGAGCGCAACCTGAACGGTCAATCCGGTCGTGGGTAGGTTCGTTGAAGCACGTGTTTGTTGCCGAGGACGGTAGTATCAAAGGACGGGCGGCTATCATTGAACCGTGGATGAAAGAGAAACTATCGAACCTCAAAAAGGCCGGGCTGTTACATGAGATGGGTACGAGTATTGTAGCGTCCGGTGAAGGTAAAAAGGCTGAGGTTGAAGGTGTCAAAACGGATTTCATCGAGAAGCTGGTACATGGCCGGTCGGTAGATTTCGTGACGTATCCGGGAGCTGGCGGCACAGTCGAATATTACGAGAGTGCACGACCGGAAGACGAATACGATGTGGATGTAGTTACTGTTGAGGGGCTAAAGGAACGGCGGCCTGATATTGTCGAGCGAATCACCGTCGAGATCAGAGAGTCGCTCGAAGCGGAGGTATCCAGTATGACGGAAGTTGAAACGGAACTGAAAGCGCTCAAAGAGAGCAACGAGACTCTGACCGCCGAGAATGACGGGCTGAAGACGAAAGTTGCGGCTGCGGAAGCGGAAGATGCGAAGCGTGAAGCGGCAACGGCTATCACAGCGTTGATCGACGAAGCCGAGCTACCCGACGCGACCAAGGCTAGACTGACCGAACAGTTCAAAGAAGCGGAGTCGGTAGACGGTGTAGCTGAAGCGATTGCAGCGGCCATAACGGAAGTGGCGGCATTGAAAGAGGCCGGGGTTATCAAAGGTCTCGGCAACACAACGCCAAAACCGCCAGAAGACGGTGACGCTGCTGCTCGGCTGCTCGAATCGCGGAAGGCACACTATATCGAGCAGGGTGAAACGCCAGAAGTGGCCGAACGTATGGCCACAGACTATGTGAAAGGAAGATAAACAATGCCAACATTTGCACCAGGAGGCGGATATGCGGCGGATATGGTAGCTGGCTCAGAATGTTCCAGCACATATGAAGGCCGACATATCAGCATACTCGAAACCGATCTGACGCATCCGGCAGTCGGCGACAATCTTGTGAACAAGGGCGACCCGGTCATTTTCAACGATCTCGGTCAGTCCAACTATACCGGTGTCGGCGTAGCGTTTGAAAGCGCCGCCGCCGCGACCGATTATGTCGCTGTGGACACCGAGGGTATCTGGTATCTGGACGTTGTATCAAGCGACGATCTTGGTAACAGTGACATCGTGTTCGGCGACCAGATCTTTATCAATGTGACAACCGCTGTGTTGTCGAAGATTCGGAACGCGAACACGAACCGACCGTTTGGCTACGCGCTGAACACGGTCACAATCGCTGGGGCCGGTACAGCATCGGTCATCCCGGTCAAAGTCCATTGGGATCCTTACTGGTCGGTCGTTTGTGAACCGCTGTGTGGCGTCGCTGGCGCACCGTATGTGAACGACACAGCGAACACGAGCTTTCGGCAGTTCCGATATGACTCGGGCGCAACTAGCGGCGACAATCGCGGCGAATACCTCCGGGTCTATTATACGGGTGCTGGTGGTGGTGGTGACTGTATGCGGCTCTATGCCGATGTTGTCGGTGTAGCGGCAGCTAACGTGTTCGGTCTGCATGTAACAGCCGGGTTTGGTGAAAGCACGACAGGCGGTTCTGTAACAGGACTTGCCGCTGGATGCCGGGCACAAATCGGATTGCCGGACGTTGCTATGGCAGCCGGTGGTACATATACGGCTGTTATGCCAGAGATATATTCCTATGGCGCAGCATCAGACCCGGCAGCCGTAACCGACCTATCGTTTATCCGATGTACCAACGCTGGCAATGCTGCGGGCGTAGCAGACGTTGACGACAAAGCGTATCTGCTAGAACTTGTTGGCGGCTCGATTGCTGGCGGTAACATCGTCGAAGCGTCCGTCACAGAAGCTAATTACGCATGGTCTGCTCGGTGTCTGTTGCCGGGCGGTCAGGTAGCTTACATGATGTTCGCAAACGCAGTCGGCTAACGATAGCCAAACAAGGAGGGGCACAGAACAATGAAAACGATCAAAGTAAACAAGGTTATGAATTACCGAGGCGGTCCGTTCATGGTGCCGACGTTCGATGAGATGGGCGGAGCTATAAACGAACCAATCGTCGGGCCGGATGGCAAGCCGTTGACAGATCCGTCAGGTCAACCTGTCACACAGGACGTGTTGATACATGGCACGATAGTTGACGTGCTCGATTGTGTGTTACGCGACTTCCCGCGTTCAAGATGGACGATGTCGAATATTGCGCAATCGACGAAATTACTTGCAGTGTTGACAGCATGCCGGGAAGACGGTCGGTCGGAGTTTGACATTGAGGACGAGACCTATAAATGGTTGGTATCGATTCTCAAAGATGACGAGATCGGCGTACCGATGTTTACGCTAAACCTCGTAAACGTTCTGGCTGCGATTGGAGCAGACATTGAATAAGGAGGGGTAAACGAGTGAGTACAGATACGATGCTGCAAGACAGTCTGACAAAACGGCGTGAACAGTATATGGGTCAGCTGGCTATGCTGTCACGGAAACGAGAAGGACATCGACGAGCGATCGAGGATATTGACGCTAACATTGTAGTTCTCGAAGCCAGTCAAGCTGAAGTCAACCGTAGTCTGAGCGACGTTGAAGCGCAGAAAGCGGCTGTTGCAGCAGAAGAGACAAAAGAGAAAGGAGCATAACGAATGCCTCCAGAACCATTGATGCTAAAGGACATGACAGAAAGTGCAGACTGGGCTGGCTATCGCGAGAACCATTATGCGCGAAATAACACAACCGCTCATCTCGAAAACCTCGAGCGGTTCAACGCGCTGATGGAAAATCGGGACGGGTTACCGTCACACCGCTGGCGTTACGAGTTGCAGGAAGCCATGACAACCGACGACTTCCCGCTTATGTTTGGCGATAGCGTGGCTCGTGAACTGTTAAGCCACTACAAAGCCGTTCAGCCGAAGATGATGCAGATACTTCGGAAACGAACGCCGGTTGACGATTTCCGCACGATCAAGACGTTCCGCAAAGGCGGATACGCTACAATGCGATTGCAACAGGTTGGCGAGAAAGGCGAATATCTGGCGCAAGAGTACGAAGAGGATCGGACGCAGTATAATCTGGCGAAATGGGGCCGCCAGTTAGACTTCTCGTGGGAAGCATATCTGAACGATGATCTCGGGATGTTCTCCGAATGTGCTCGGGATTTGGCAACGGCTGTCCAGAATACGATCGAATGGTATATCACATCGTTGTTCTGGAACGCTGCCGGTCCGATAGCAGCGAACTTCGGTAACGCTGCGGCTGCAACTGCCGGTCTGTCGATCGGTGCGTTGGAAACCGCATACGAACAGATGATCGCGTATCGACATCCTGATACGAACGAACCGATTATGAACGCACCTAAGTATCTGGTGGTACCGCCAGCTCTGAAGTTCACGGCAGAACAGATCCTCAAAAGCGTGACAAAACAGTGGATGAGCGATCATGCTGTCGCAGCCATGTGGGGTACACATCGCGCGTTTCCGACAACGAACGTAATTGCACAGCAGGGACTCGAACTGATTGTCAACGAATGGCAACCGTTTATTGATACCACGTCACCGACAACGGCATGGGCTCTGTTCAGTGATCCGAAACAGATTGCTGCCGGTGAGATATCGTTCCTGAAGGGACACGAGACGCCGGAAATCTGTATGAAGAGTTCGGACAAAGTTGGCGTCGGCGGTAACGGTCTACTCGATGCGTTTACCGGCGACTTCGCCACTGACAACATATTCTACCGAGTCCGGCATGTGTTTGCTGGTGCGGCTGTTGAAACCCGAGCGTGCTGGGCGTCTGACGGCACAACGTAAGCGCAGTATACCGCAGTAGGCCGGGGGCTACACGCCCCTCCTGCCGCATTGTGCGGTCGCTGTTTTGGCAGCTAAAGGATCTGTAGCCCTCGGCCCCGCTGGATAAGGAGCGAGACGAATGCAACTGACGCCGCAAGCGACCGCCATAATCATCGCGTGTGCAACGAACATCGGTGTGCTGGTATGGAACACTGCCTCTCAACACGTTCGACTGACAGCGATTGAACAGGCGCTAAACAACGGCATATCTGACGAGGTGAAAGAACATGGTGAACGGCTGTCACGAATCGAGGCGACTTGCGAAGAACG
>Ga0180432_10002625_pt1 | contig 26830 bp, 25 predicted proteins | sample SS_ome_10_FD_132414 | JGI IMG/M metagenome (GOLD analysis project Ga0180432, IMG submission 132414) | Hypersaline lake sediment archaeal communities from the Salton Sea, California, USA - SS_1_MS_2 metaG | ecosystem: Environmental > Aquatic > Non-marine Saline and Alkaline > Hypersaline >... | reverse complement strand
TTTAGGCTCGAAACAGGCACGACTCAGGCACAAGAAATAGTGTCAAAATGTAGCCAGAAACAGGCTTGACATTCCCCCGAAAATGGTGTTTACTGCTCAGTTGGGTTGCTTCGAAATTCTGGCATCTAGCGTGAATGTAGCCAGAATCGATGCATCTTGTTTCCTTCGTGGATCCCTCCGTTTTGTTCGTGTCTTTCAGCCCTTCGCTGGGGGAAGTTCAGTTTATTGAACTCTGCATACTGAAAGCAATAGGCTCGTGCATCTGCTGACTCACAGTAGCTTTGCATTGTCTATCCAGACATCGGTATGAGACCATTGATAGGACAGCCCCCCGGGGGTTGCAGCGGGGCACTGCACTCCCGGGGGGCGAGTCGAAGGGACTATTCATACCCCCTTTGGGGTCGGGTATTGGCTGATTCCTAGGCTTTGCTCACCTTACACAAGAACCCTCTGAACTCGGGAATACCCGTGTTGGGGTCGCCGACGCGTGGACTGAGCTGGTTGCCGCTGTCGCCCGTGGAGAGCCCGCTATAGCCCCAGTTCCAAGGGAGAACCACGTGGTGGACCTTGGTGCCGTTGATCTGTGCCGGCCGCAACCGACTGGTGACCACGGCTGTGCCCCTCGCACTCCCGCGAGTTGACTCTACAATAACCTCGTCGCCACTATTGACGCCTACTTCCTCGGCCAAGGCTGGACTCATTTCGACGAACATGCTGGGCTGCAACTCCAGGAGCCAGGGCAATCGCCTGGTTATAGCGCCGGTATGAAGGTGCGCCACCAGACGGCTCGTGGTGGTAACGACGGAGTAGTCCGGGGTGGTGCCCTTCTGCTCCGTCTCCCAGATTTTGATCAGCGGGTCGTTCTGTTGAGGTGACATGGGGTTGGATACCGGGCTTTCCCAGGGCTCGTAGTGCTCGGGAAACGGTCCGTCGGCTCTTCCTGGACCGAACAGATACCCGCGCCCCTCCGGCTTCATAACGAAGGGATATCCGCCCCCTTGGTCTATAGGGACTGTGCTGCCGTCGGGAACATCGCCCACAAAGCTGCCGTCAAAGGATAGTACGGGATGCACCCGGTCCCAGGACTCACCAGCCAAGTTGACTGAGGCTCGGTTGTACATGATACGGCGGTTAAGCGGCCAGGCCTTGCCCCACTCGGGAAAGAGGCCGATCAACGAGGGATCCGTTGGATTGCGCCGCTTCATCATGTTCCCGTCTTCGGTGTACATCCCACACCACAGCCAGTTGCCGCAAGTCGTCGTGCCGTCGGTCTTGAGTGAGCCAGGGCTTGTCAGAAGCTTGCCTGTGTTGAGATCGTAGCCGTTCATCTCCTTAGCTACCTCGTCCACGTCAGGGGGCTCGCTGCCATACCCCGTGTAGTCCCACGTCAGCTCGTTTATTGCCGCAGCGTTCTTGGCGGTCTGGCCGGCATAGAGTTCCTTCAGCTTCAGCATAAGCTTGTTGATTATGCACAGGTCGCTCCTGGCATCGCCGGGAGGTTCTGCTCCTTTGTAGCGCCACTGGTTCCAGCGACCGCTATTGCAGACGCTGCCCTCTTTCTCGACCGAGTGCGCCGCCGGCAGCAAGAATACTTCGGTGGCACAGTCCTCCAACTGCCATACATTGGCTGTCTCTGTTTCCCAGAGATCAATGACGACCAGCCATTTCAGCTTCCTCAGGGCCTGGCGGGCAGAGACGCTGTTTGGCCCGCTCACCGCAGGGTTTGTCCCCCAGCAGATGAGACCCTCTATTGTCCCGTCGTCTATAGCCTTGAACAGCGGTTGCCAGGAGTAGTCGCCATCTCTTCTGGGGAAGTACTGGTAGCTGACGCTGGGGTCCTTGCCGCGATACCAGGTCTTCAAGATGCTGGCGAAGCGGGCCTTGTTCCCACCGTAGTCAGGGAAGTTCGGCTCGCTGGCCTTGGGCGGGCGAACACTGTCGGCCCCCGGCCCCCAGTGGTTCACCAGGCCCTGCAGTGTGCAGCCCAGGCCATTCACCGCCCCGGTTATACCGTCCAGCCCCCCACCGGCCACGCCCATGTTGCCGAGGAGGAGCTGCAGGATTCCCATGGCCCGAACCAACTGCGTGCCTGTGCTGTGCTGGCAGGCGCTGGAAGAGAAGACAATGGCCCCTGCCTTGCCTGTCTGCCCCGTAGCGGCGTAAGTCCGGCATATCTCCTGAAAGGTGGCCTTGTCGGTGCCGGTGATCTCCACCACCTTGTCATCCGTGTAACGGGCGAAGTGCTTCTTCAGCAGTTGAAAGACGCAGCTCGGGTCGCTGAGTGTCATGTCCTTCAGTATGTTCCCGGTTCCGTCCTTCTGCCATGACCAGGTGGTCTTGTCATACTGCTGTGTGGTGCTACTCCACCCCGAGAACAGCCCCGTCCCCGTATCGGCCGGGCCTTCAAAGGCGGGATCGACAAGATAGGCGGCATTGGTGTACTGCTTCACGTATTCCATGTTGTAGTTGCCCGGATTGGCTTCCATATCAGCGGTCACGTACCTTATCATGCCACCCAGGAAAGCGATATCAGAGCCAGGTCGTACGCTGGCGTAGAGGTCAGACTTGGCCGAGGTGCGGGTGAAACGTGGGTCCACGTGGATGATCTTGGCCCCATTCTGCTTTGCCCGGGTGGCCCACTTGAAAGCAACAGGGAAGGACTCAGCAAAGTTGCCGCCGAGTATCAGAATGCAGTCACTGTTGCCTATGTCTATCCAATGGTTAGACATAGGCCCCCTGCCCACCGACTCCGTATCCGCCGCTACGGCCGCCGACACGCATATCCTGGCCTCGTTCTCAATGTAGACGATGCCCAAAGAGCGTAGCATCTTGCCCATGAGGTATGCCTCTTCGCTGTTGGGGAATACGCTCCCGAGCGAAGCTATGGCCATGGTGCGATTCACGAGGTTGCCGCTGCCGTCGGTCTCGTCGAAGTGGGTGTCGCGGGTACTCTTGATCCTGGCGGCAACCTCCGCTATCGCATCGTCCCAGCTAATGTCCGTCCACTGCGCTGCCCCTGAGGCACGATGCTTGACCCTGGTCAAACGCTCTTCGTTGTTGGCTACCTGGTACAGCGAAGCGCCCTTCGGGCACAGAGAGCCCTCGTTGATCGGGCAATCCGGATCGCCCTCCAGGTTGACCAGTTTGCCTCCCAGCTCTGACATGATGGCATTGCAGCCTACCCCGCAGTACGGACAGACGGTTGTTATTTCCCCTACACGTTTCTTCAGTGGTATGGCCTGGTGACCGGCCAGTACCTTCCCCGGTGTGAGACCTGCCAGCACGGCGAAACCACCGGCAGTCGACACCTTGAGGAAATCCCTTCGACCTAAGTCCATGTATTGCGCCTCCTTCTTCTGTTAAGCCCTGTGACGTGCTGGCCCGCGCGTGATAGAATGAAGTTGCTTTGACGCGAGCCCTCTTGGGGTTATACCCTAGGGGGGTAGGGTATGTCAAGGCGGGTGGGGGCCGGATCGGTTCTTTGGAGGAGACAGTGACTCAGGAAGTATCGAAGGAACTCCTTGTCAATCGCTTGAGGAGGATAGAGGGGCAGGTACGCGGCTTGCAGAGGATGATCGAAGAAGGGCGCGACTGTGAGAGCATCATGACACAGTTGGTGGCTGTCCGCGGGGCGATCGAAGGCGTGGGCACGCTGGTCCTCAACAACTACATGCACCTCTGCTTCTCGCACGCGGGTGAGGACGCTCTAACCGATTCGCTGGCACGCGCCATAGGCATCTGGGGAGGCACGCACCTGGGGAAGGGTTAGCCCTGTTCCGTTAGTTTCAGGGCAAGTACCCTCCTCTGGCAGTCGAATTCTCTCTGAAGCCTGTCCCTGTGTCTCCGGTACGCGTCCCGGTCAGTATTGCCACGCACTCTGGTCACCACATCTCCCCCCGGTCGGCCCCCCAAGGGTCTCCCCCTGCCTCATTCGTTCCGTGGTGGGCTCTCATGGTGGCCGCGGCGCTTGATATTTCTGGCCATGCCGCGGTGATGAGTGCCGATGGTAGCTTGCAGTCTCATGGCGGGCATGGGCGGCAGGCTCAGCCTTCGATCATTCTGTCCACGGCGGCACGCGCCCGGACGCGGATATCCTCAGGGACACGGACCTCGGGTGCCAGGCTCTCCAGGCTTTCCAGCACCCGCTCCAGGGTGATCAGCTTCATCTGGGGGCATATGGCCTGCTCGGATACGGCAATGAATGCCTTGTCCGGGCTCTCTTTGCGAAGCCGGTAGATGATGCCCACTTCCGTGCCTACGATGATCTCCCTGGCGGGGGTTGACAGGGCGTGCCGGCACATGCCGCCCGTGCTCAGGACAACGTCTGCCAGATCAATGACCTCGGGGCGGCATTCCGGGTGTACCATCACCTCGGCCCTGGGGTATTCCTTCCTCAGCCTGGTGATATCCGCAGCACGTATCCTGGCGTGGGTCGGACAGTAACCCGGCCAGAGCGTCATCTTCCTTCCCGTCTTGACCGAAACGTAGTGACCCAGATACTGGTCGGGAACGAACAGTATGTCCCTATCGCCCAGTCTCTCCACTATGCGCAGGGCATTGGCAGAAGTGCAGCATATGTCCGACTCGGCCTTCACCTCGGCCGTGGTGTTGACATAACATATCACGGTGGGGTTGCCAAGCTCGGCCTTCCGGTTCCGCAGTTGTTCCGCGGTAATCATGTCGGCCATGAGGCATCCAGCGTTCATGTCCGGCAGGAGCACCTTCTTCTCGGGGGACAGAATAGACGCCGTCTCGGCCATGAAGTGTACGCCGCAGAAGACGATCACTTCGGCCTCAGACCTGGCCGCGACCTGGCTTAGCTCCAGGGAGTCTCCCACGTGATCCCCTATGTCCTGGACCTCGCCCAACTGGTAGTTGTGCACCAGGATCACCGCCCTGCGTTCTCTCTTGAGTCGTGCGATCTTCTCTGCCAGTCCTGCCCTGTAGTCATCCATCGTCCCGTATCCTCCAGCTTTCCGAGTAGACGTTCATCCTGTTGTCCCTGGCAAAGCCAACCAGCGTAATCCGCAAATCTGTGGCCCAGCTCACAGCCAGGCTGGTGGGCGCGGATATCGAGACCACGATGGGAACGCGTCCTCTGGCCGCCTTGAGCAGCATCTCTGAAGAGACCCTGCTGCTCAGCACAAGCAACTTGTCATCCGTTGTGATACCGTCCAGCATGCACCGGCCCATTACTTTGTCCACCGCATTGTGCCTGCCTATGTCTTCGGCGAAGACGAGAATCCTCTCACCGTCCGAGAGGGCGGCACTGTGGACCCCGTGGGTCGCCATGTAGACCTCGGAATGGTGCTGGAACTGCTGCACAAGGTCCATCACGGCCCGGGCAGTGACCTGGACTGCGGACTGCGCCCTTTCCAGGCCGTGGGGCATGCTGAGGGTTACGGATGTGGTCGCCCTGGCGCTGCCGGAGGTGACCACGCGCCCTGCCGGATGCATGGCTTCAGGAGGCCGGCCTTCCCCGGTGTGCAGGTGCACCACGCCCTGTTCCCTGTCCAATGACAAGGCCGTTATCTCTGACCTGTCCCTCAGCAGTTCCTCAGAGAACAGGTAGCCAACTGCAAGGGGCTCCTGCCAGGTAGGAGAGCATAGCAGGGTGACGACCTCGCTGCCGTTGAGCCAGACCGTCAGGGGCGACTCGGTCACCACACGGTCGGTGATCTCCTCCCTGCCCACTCTTGTCACTCTCAGTATGGAGAACTCCTGTGTCTCGTCCATGATCTTTCCCATGCTGCCCTCCCAACCTTACAGGGTCTGGCCGCGGCACTCCTATCGCTGTGCAACCGCTGTCAGATGGATCGACGCCGGCCTGCGCAGTTCACAGGGCATACAGGCTTCTGAGCCTGGCTACGATCCGGGGCAGCACATCCAGGACGCGCTGCACGTCCTCCTCACTGTTTGACCTCCCCAGGGTGAAGCGCAGCGAGCCTCTTGCCATGTCCATGGGCAGTCCTATTGCCTGTAGGACGTGGGACACGCTCGCCACCCCCGAGTTGCACGCTGAGCCGGTGGACACGGCGATGCCCTCCGCGTCGAGCATTACGGCCATCGATTGCCCCTCTGCGGAGTCCACACCGATGTTGACGTTGTTGGGCAGCCGGTTCGAGGGATGGCCGTTCAGACGAATACCCTCGATTTGCTCCAGGAGCCCTCGGATCAGCCTGTCGCGCAGGGATGCCTGCCGCGCCGACTCCGCAGCCATTTCCTCCCGCGCCAGAGCAGCAGCCCTGCCGAAACCCACAATCCCCGGTACGTTCTCCGTACTGGACCGGAGGCCAAGCTCCTGTGCCCCACCGTGCAGCAGGGGCAGTATCTTCGTTCCCCTCCGTATGAACAGCGCCCCTATCCCCTTGGGGCCATACATCTTGTGGGCTGACATGGCCAGCAGGTCAACGCCGGACTCGCCCACGTTGATTGGCACCCGTCCGGCTGATTGGACTGCGTCGGTATGGAAGCAGATACCCCTTCTGCATGCCATGGCCGCGATCTCTTCGATCGGCTCGATCGTACCGATCTCATTGTTGGCATGCATCACCGACACCAGGATAGTCCTGTCCATGATGGCCGTTTCGATATCACCTGGGTCCACCACACCATAGGCATCTACTGGAACGTGATCGACCTCATAGCCCTCGTCCACGAGGGACTGGCAGGCCTCGATTACAGCATGGTGTTCGATGGTGGTGGTGATAATGTGGTTGCCTCTATCCCGATTGGCCCGGGCTATGCCCTTTATAGCCAGGTTGTCTGCCTCGGTTCCCCCGCTGGTGAAGACGATTTCCTGGGGTTCACAGCCTATCAGGGAGGCCACCTGCCAACGTGCTTCCTCCACTGCCTCTCTTGCTGCACGTCCCTCGGAGTGCAGGCTGGAAGGGTTGCCATATGTGTCGGAGTAGTAGGGGAGCATGGCCTCCACCACTTCGTGGCGGGTCGGAGTTGTTGCTGCGTGGTCAAGGTATATCCGTGCCATCTAGTCCTGCTCCCCGAGGGCGACAACGGTCACGTCGCCCCACATCCCTATCCTGTCATCCTTGATAATGAGCACTCCCTTCAGCCCGCGAAGGCTTCTGGCGAACTCGATGCCCTGGCTGATGTCACATGCCGTCTGTATCAGGTTTCCCACCGCCGTCGCCGCTGCGTCGGCCAAGGCGGTCGACGCAGACACCGCGATGCAGGCATCGGCCTGCCCCAGGCTGAGCGAATGCCCCACGGTGCCCGAAGAGGTGCATATCCCCAGGGGAGTGTCACCTGGCTGGATTTCCAGGGCCAGATTGTTGGTGAATGGTGAGTCGCCTGCATAGATGCCCACGAGTCTCCGGTGCTGGGTGCTCATGAATATGTCCCCGCCGTTCTCCACAATGACCTCCCGGGAGAAGGGGAGGAGCTGCCTTCCCACGTATTCGGCGATTGCCCCGGCCACTGCTGCCATGGGCCCCACCCCTGTGGCGTATGCGGCTTCGGCCATCGTCCTGACAACCCGGGGGCTGTCTTCTCCGACTGCTACCGGGGTTAGGGAAGACAGGAACTGAGGATGGCGGGCGACGTAGGCTTCCAGCGCCCCACGGTACTTGAGCACCTCCCGTTCCGCTTTCCTCCTCAGGTTTCGCCTTGCCAGTATCTGAAGGTCCGTCTCCTTCAGCACCACGCTGAAGGAGACCAGGTCCCTGTCCGACGTCCAGCTTCGGTAGAAACGCGGCTGGTACATCTTGCTGTTGCCTTGCAAACAGGGCGATCGTTCCCAGGGTCCGGCCCCGGCTTCGGTCACGGCATGGGGTCTGTCCTTCATGGTTGTCATCTGAGCGTCACCTCTGTGACCTTGCCGCCCCCTTGCGGCCGGTTTCTCTTGCTCGAGTCGACACTGGAAGAATCCCAACCCGCATAGCGAGTGGTCAGAAGCGCATCTCCATGGCCCGTGCTGGGCAGGCCTTGATGCACAGTCCACACGCAATGCACTTCTCGTCCAGGAATCCAACCAGCCTGGTGGATGGATCGACCACAAACGCGCCGGTGGGACATATGGTCACGCAGGCCCCACAATGGGTGCACCGCTCCTCATCTCGGTACATGTCGCGGCTGAGCGGCTGTACCTCCAGACCCACGTCGGTCAGGTAGTGCATGCCCCTGTCATAGTCGTCCTCTTCACCGCTGAGTTCCAGTACCATCAGTCCCTCTTCCTTGGGTGTCACTGACGCCTTCAAGATGTTGAACGTCAGGTCGTAGTCCTTGACCAGCCGGTAGATGATCGGTTGGTCCACGGACTGGCGAGGGAAGTGCAGCACGATCCTCTTTGACACAGTCATTGTCGTCCCCCTATGTTGGGCGTTCCTTGAGCGGTCTGACGGTGACCCCCGACTCCACACCTGGAAGCGGGGCTACGGGTTCGGTGAGCAGGAAAGCTCCCTCGAGTATCCACGACTTGAGCGTCTGGGCGATCTCTACTGCCTTGGGGTAGCTGGAGAGAGAGGCCGTTGGCACCTCCTGGCCCTGGAGCCGTATCCTTCCGCTCTTGAGGTCGGCGTAGCTGACCTCTCCCAATGTCTCTGGCCTTCTGTTGGGATAGGCGTCGCTGTAGTCCAACACCGGCGCAACGATATCCCTATCCGTCACCGCGGTGTACTGTAGAATCTCCTCCGACACTATGGGTACGGGCAGGCCGATACCGACCATGAGGCTGGCACCATATCCAAGAAAGCTGACCCCTCGCAGCCACCGCGATTCCATCTGTTTAAGGTCGCCGATCAAGGCCAGGGTGCCGGCCCCTTCCTTTGGCACACCCTTTTCGGTTCGAGGAACGCTCGGATTGTGCTGAGTGCCGTTCCAGGCAACATAGCCGATGCCCCCGCCCAGGAATACCCTGGTCCCGATGCCGACGGTCTTGTAGTATGGGTCGTTCAGCAGCGGTGACAACTGCCCAGCCGAGCTGTAAGTGGCATTGCCCAGCCTCGGCTTGAGCACCCCCATGTAGGTGTACATGGTCCGATCGGACAGGTTCACCGCAACGTTGTAATTCTGGTAGGCGTTCCTGATGTTGAACAGGACTGCGTCATTAACGTCCCTGATGTTGATCAGCGTGTCCAGCTTCTTCCTGGGGTAGCAGTCAGTCCCGTACGGGCTGGCTGTCAGCCGCACGTCGTTGCCGGCGACCAACTCTTCAATCACGTGGCCGCCCCCGTAGCTGAACTCCCCTGGATACACCTTGTTCCTCGGATCGTAGTCGGGAATGGCTGTAGCGCCAATGAAGATGTCCACCGCAGCCAGGCCGGCGTAGGCAGGGACTTCGTTCAGATACACTGGCCCGCCGCCGAACCTTATCCGGGGCGTCGCGTGCCCAACATTCATATAGGCCCCGGAGGAGCACATGGGCCCGAAGGTACCGGTCGTCACCACGTCCACTTCCTGCGCGGCCCTGGCCGTACCTTTCTGCCTCACAACGTCAATTATCTCCTCGGCCGTCACCACGACAGCCTGACCTTTCCTGACCTTCTCGTTAATCTCAGCGATCGTCTTCGTCATTTGAACCTCCCAGCAGGCGTATCCAGGCTAACAGTCCTATTTCCATGTCCTTGCGAGCATCCCTCGACTTGCACTCTGTGAGCCGCTTGCCTATGCTCTCTCCGAATGCCTTCTCTCAGCATCCAGAGCGCTCTCCAGCTCTTCTATCCGGTGCCAAAGCTTGTCCTGTTCCTCCAGGATGTTTCTGATAGCTTCGTTCACGGGGTCCGGAAGCCTCCCGTGTTCCAGGTCCACAACCGGCGGCCGCTTCTCCTCAACGACACGCCCAGGCACGCCGACCACAGTCGCTCTTGGCGGGACCGACTTGACCACCACTGAGTTCGCCCCAACCCTGACCCCATCCCCGATGGTGATGGGACCCAGCAGTATCGCCGCAGCACCGATGACCACGTTGTTCCCTATGGTAGGGTGCCGCTTGGTCTTCTCCAGGCTGGTGCCCCCCAGTACAACGCCCTGGTATATCAGGACATCGTCGCCGATCTCTGCTGTCTCCCCGATCACCACACCCATACCGTGGTCGAGGAAGAACCTGCGGCCGATGCTGGCACCCGGATGTATCTCTATTCCCGTCAGAAACCTGTTGATGTGCGACAGCAGGCGGGCCGGGAAGCGCAGCCTGTGCTGCCACAGGAAATGCGCCATGCGGTGGAAACGGAGAGCGTGGAAGCCAGGATAGCAGAAAGCTACCTCCAGCATGTTTCTCGCCGCAGGGTCACGGTTGAAGACCGTTCGGATGTCTTCCTTCAGTAGTTGAAACACCGGGGCCTATTCCTTGCCCAGAAGCTCCTGTGCCAGTTTGGCAGCCCTCTTCCCTGAAAGCAGCATGCCACCAAAGATGGCGCCCATTCTGGGTGAGCCCAGGACAGCGTTGGCTGCCATGCCCGCCACCAGCAGGCCCGGGTACACCTCTCGGGTATTGTCCACGATCTCCGACTCGCCCTTCTCCGCCCACATTGGTTTCTCCCCCGCCACTCCGCCTGTAGGGGTTCGAAGATGCGCTCCTATCTTCCTCTCTACGATCCGGCATATGGCGCAGTCGTGACCTGTGGCGTCAATCACCAGCCTGGCCCTGGCAGCCAGAGGATCGACGTGAAGGCCGGCGGCCGCCACGGCGCTCCAATTCAAGACCAGCCCGGCCACGACATTCCGGTCCCGTATCATGACATCCTCGACGCTGATCATGTTGAATATCTTGGCCCCTGCCCGTATGGCGTTAGAGCAGATAGTGGATACCGCTTCCATAGCGTCAGCCGTGTAGTACCCCTCCCGGTACGGGACAACGCGCACCCCGAACTCGTCGATTATCTTCTTGCCCTCTTCCTGAAGGACTATGCGGTTGAACATCATCCCACCGCCGGGCATGCCGCCTCCGGGTCGCAGGTGCTTCTCGAAGATCACCGTCCTGACTCCGGCTCTCGCCAGGTAGTAGCCTGCTATCATTCCTGATGGACCGGCTCCGGCGATGGCGACGTCTACATCGAGCGCCCTGATGAACTCCTCCATGAAAGTCTCGGTGATAGCCCTTGATATGGTCACCTCATCCATTGCTCGTCTTTCCTCTCGTTTCTAGCTAGATGACTGAAAAAGCCCCAGCGATAGGTAGCGTTCCCCAGTATCGGGCAGAATGACGACAATCAGCTTGCTGCCATAGTCGTCCCGCTGAGCGATCTGCACCGCAGCCCACACGGCTGCCCCTGACGATATGCCGGCCAGTATTCCCTCCTCGGCAGCCAACCTGCGAGCCATGGTCCGGGCATCCTCGTCGGCAACGGTCACGATCTCGTCGACGAGGTCCAGGCGCAAGACTTCTGGAATGAATCCAGCGCCTATCCCCTGAATCCTATGCCGACCGGGGCGTCCGCCCGAGAGCACGGGTGAAGATGCTGGCTCAACGGCGATGGCCCGGATGTCTGGCTTCCTGCTCTTGAGCAGTTCCGCCACTCCAGTGATGGTGCCACCTGTACCGACGCCAGCCACTACGGCACTGACCTCACCCCCCGTGTCCTCCCATATCTCCTCGGCCGTGGTCTCGCGGTGAACCTGCGGATTCGCCTCGTTGCTGAACTGGAGTGGCATAAAGGAATCCGGGTTTTGAGACAGTATTTCCTGTGCCTTCTCCATAGCCCCTGCTACGCCATCGGCCCCGGGTGTGAGTACCACATCCGCTCCGAAAGCGGCCAGCACCTGCCGTCTCTCCACGGACATTGAATCGGGCATGACGATCTTGAGCCTGTACCCCCTGGCGGCACAGACGAAGGCCAGGGCGATGCCGGTGTTCCCGCTGGTGGGTTCCACGATGACCGTGTCCTTCCCTATCAACCCGGCCTCCTCGGCTGCCTCAATCATGGCTATGCCTATCCGGTCCTTCACGCTGGACAGGGGATTGAAGGACTCCAGTTTGGCCACCACTGCTGCCTTCGTCCCCCGGGTGACCCTGTTGAGCCTGACCAGGGGTGTGTTGCCGACCAGGCTGGTGACGTCGGCGGCTATGCCAGGCTTCGTTCGTCGGTCCCTTATTCGCTCTGATGCTTGAAGCATTCACACCTTCCGGCTTCCCTCAAAGGGAACGGTGCTGCAGATCGACATGTCTGTATCGCACCCAGCACAACAGATGCACCTCACTGGAGACGTGGCAATAAGCCGCCCGTCGTCCAGTCTCGTTCAGGTCTGGCTGCAATAACAGCCCGGGCAACGAAGTTCCAGCCCCACTCGGTGCTAGCCCTTGCCTTCGCTGGCCGTGGGCGAGACTACCCAGATATTCTAACCACACGCCGTGCCTGTGGGCAATCTGGGTCTCCGGTTTCACTGTCCATGTCTGCGGATGCTGCATTGGCATCGGCAGGGACAGAGGCGAGGTCATGCAGGAACTGTAGCGCGATGCTGTCAGTTCGGGTGCTAGTGAAGAAACAGGGGATTACCGTCTGTAATGACCGTGTTGCCCTTGCCCAGTTCTTCTCGAATGTACAGCGGCATACAGAACATGCCCTGGTGAGAGATTCCGTCGTAGAACCTCGGCCTGCCCTGCACACGGCTGCTGATTCGGCTGTCCACTTCTGCAAGAGGCAGTACTGCGGGCCCCAGCCCCCGGAAGGCAAGGGCGAATCCCCACAGTCCCCCGAAGGAGGGCACATAGGCCTGATACGGGAAGACCAGAGGGAAGACGGTTGACAGGGTGCTGTTGATGGCAACGAACACGTCGAGGTCTCCCAGGCAACAACTCCCGGATTGAACGGCCACCACACCATCGTCAGTCAGTCTCTCTCCCACCAGGCTATAGAACTCTCGCGTGTACAGGAGATAGGAAGGCCCTCCCTCTACCGGTTCCGAGAGGTCGATGATCACCACGTCGAATGTCTCGTCGGTATTGGCCAGGTACTCCCTGGCATCCGCGTACACCAGCTTCAAACGGCTGTCGTCGAATGCACCCTGGTGCATATTGGGAAGGAAGCGACGGCAGATATCCACCACCTCCTGGTCGATATCTATCATCACCACCTTCTCCACGGATTGATAGCGGAGGATCTCCCTTGCCGTGGAGCCCTCCCCCCCTCCGGCCACGAACACCGTCCTGGGGTCGGGATGTACAATCATGGCAGGGTGTACCAGGGCCTCGTGATAGATAAACTCATCCATCTCGGCCGACTGGAACTTGCCATCCAACACCAGGCATCTGCCGAAGGCGTTGGTGTCAACGACTTGCGCTGACTGAAACCCGGTCTCGGCCGAATACACGGTCTCCCTGATACGGTGCAATTGCACAAAGTCAGGGTTTATTCTGTCACGAAACCATAAGCTAGGGTCAGATTCGTCCATGGCTCCTGAAGGCCTACACGGCCACTGGCGCGCGAATTCCCCTCCTGATCTCCATTACGACGGGGTCACGGCTCTCCAGTCTCTGGATCAGGAACTCGGCCGCAGCCTCTGTACTGACCGTATCGCCGCAGGTGAAGATGTCCACGGCTGCATAGCCGTACTCAGGCCACGTATGCAGTGACAGGTGCGATTCAGCGATGATTACTGCCCCACTGACGCCCTGCGGAGAGAACTGATGGAAGTACTTCTCTAGCACGGTAGCGCCTGCCTGATCGGCAGCAGTGAGCATCGCATCCTGCAAGTAAGTCAAGTCATTCAACACCTCCTGATTACAGTCCTTGAGTTCGAGAAGCAGATGTTTGCCTAGAGCATACAATTCACCTTCCCTCCTTGCGAGATTTGGCCCGCGCGCGCACCTGCATGGCTTCAGTGGCGTGAATTCCCATTTTATACAACCCCGTCACGCATTGGCAAGTCCGCGATTTCCCCCGAACCCGCGGACCGGTGCAGGTCGCGTGTTTGGAGCCTGTCCAACATGTGGGTATCGGGTCGGGTACTCGGGATTGCGCCCCAGTACTCGACCCGATCAGACAGCCTACTGTGGGAGAGCCTTTCCAGGCTCGATCAACCTTCGTCCACGATACAGGTCAGCCATAAGGTTGATGACGCTTGGTGATTCTCCGCCAACTTTTCGGCCGCACTTAGAGTGGGACCGAAGAACATGCTAGGCACGGTGATTCTTGGGATTGGCCCTACGCGTTTTGCCGCAATGAATCTCAGGCTATACTATGTGAAGGGGGTTCCGGATTTCGTCAAGATATGCCCAAACCGGTCGGTACCAGCTATGCGCATGCCTTCTGCTGAAGTAGTCTCCTTCGACATGAACGGGACTCTCACCCAGAACCATTTCGTTGAGGCGCTCTGGGGTGAGGCCGTGCCCCGGCTCTACTCGCAGGTGAGAGGGCTCTCCCTGGAGGAGTCCAAGGTGGAGGTGTATGCCGAGTACGACAAGGTGGGTGAGAGAAGGGTTGAGTGGTACGACATCAAGTACTGGTTCCGCTCACTGGGCCTGGGAGACGACTGGAGGGCACTGCTGGAGAGCCTGCAGCACCATGTGCGTCCCTACTCCGATGCTTCGTATGTACTCCAACAGTTGGGCCGACGGCACCGGCTGGTAGTGACCTCCAACGCCTCCGCAGAGTTCATAGAATTCGAGTTGGGTGCAGCCCGTCTCAGGGAGTACTTTGACAGCGTCTTCTCCTGCACGTCGGACTTCGGCGAGGTCAAGAAGACGCCCGACGTCTATTCCAGGGTGTGCAGCAGCCTGGGGGTAGAGCCCGAGCACATGATCCACATCGGCGACCACTTGCACTTCGATTACCTGGCCCCGCAGGAACTCGGGATCAGGGCGTTCTACCTGGACAGGAATGCGTCGGGTCGCACAGAGGATTTTGTCGTTCGGAGCCTCACCGAGTTCCTGGACCGGATCGCCTCGGTCTGAATGCCCCCCGGTGGTCTCCCTTCTTTCCGGCCCATCCGCAATGGGGGAGTACATCGCATTGACATCGTAGCGACGCCGGTGCTAGACTCGTGTGGCAAAAGGGGCAAGGTCCTGTCTGGCGCAGGAGTGGCGTTTGCTCTGTGAAGCAGGCCGGAGGGTCCTTGACCGGGGCCGACTTCTTGGGGGGTAGAGAGTCTGGCTTTTGGAATCGTTTCTATGCCACCCCGCGGGCGCCATGCCCGCGCGGCCTATCAATCCCAGTCACCCGGTAGAGCAGGATTCAAGTACGCGATCAGGCTGCTGGCAGTGAGCAGGGGACTACTCAGCATAAGCCAGTGGCTTTTGCTTTCTTGAGAGGTTACAGAGATGGCTGATCCGAAACCCAAACAAGCGTCTGAAAGGAAGCCAGAGTTCAGGACTACCGTCGGTGGCCTCGCGGTCAAGCAGGTCTACACTTCTGCTGATTTGAAGGGGATGCAGCAAGAGGACGCAAGCCTCCCCGGTGAGTACCCATATACCAGACACATCATGCCCTCCGGATACAGGGGCAGGCTGTGGACCATGCGCCAGTACGCTGGCTTCGGCACGGTGGAAGAGACCAACGAGCGATACAAGTACCTCTACGAGCAGGGCCAGACAGGATTCAGCGTCGCCTTCCAGTTGCCCACCCAGGAAGGGTATGACTCGGACCACCCTCTAGCCGCGGGGGAGGTAGGGAAGTGCGGCGTAGCTGTGGACTCGCTTCGTGACATGGAGAGGCTCTGGCAGGGCATTCCGCTGGCTGACGTCAGCACGTCGATGACCATCAATGCCACTGCGCCCATTCTCCTGGCCATGTATGTGGTTGCTGCTGAGAAGCAGGGCGCTGACAGAAGCAAGCTCAATGGCACCGTGCAAAACGACATTCTGAAGGAGTACATAGCCAGGAACACTTACATCTTCGCGCCGGAGCCGTCAATGCGGTTGGTGACCGACCTGTGCTCTTTCTGCGCCGAGCATATGCCCCAGTGGAACTCCATAAGCATCAGCGGGTACCACATGCGTGAAGCAGGCGCTACCGCTGCACAGGAGGCCGCCTTCACTCTGTGCAATGGCATTGCCTATGTTCAGGCCATGATCGATCGGGGCATGGAGGTAGATTCCTTCGCCCCACGTTTCTCGTTCTTCTTCGCGGCCTACACCAATGTCCTTGAGGAGGTAGCCAAGTTCAGGGCCCTCCGCCGTATCTGGGCCAGGATCATGAAGGAGCGTTTTGGGGCCAAGAACCCCAGGTCGATGATGCTGCGATACCATGTCCAGACCGATGGCTTCACACTTACAGCGCAGCAGCCCTTGAACAACATCGTCAGGGTTACCCTGCAGGCGCTCGCCGCTGTGCTCGGCGGCTGCCAGTCACTGCATACCAACTCCTACGACGAAGCACTGGCATTGCCCAGCGAAGAGGCTGTCCAGGTGGCGCTGAGGACCCAGCAGATCATCGCCGAGGAGAGTGGCGTTGCGGATACCGTTGACCCTCTGGGTGGCTCCTACTTCGTGGAATCCCTCACCAGTGAGCTTGAGGGTCGGATATGGGAATACATCGAGGAAGTAGATGGCATGGGTGGCGCTCTTGCTGCCATAGAGCGGGGATACATCCAGAGAGAAATCGCCGACTCCTCGTATGACTACCAGAAGGTCGTGGACTCGGGGGAACAGGTCGTGGTCGGCGCCAACAAGTACGTCACCGAGTCAGAGGTGATCCCTGGCACGTTGGAAATAGGCGAAGAGACCGAGCGCAAGCAGGTCGAGAGGCTGGCGAGACTGAAAGAGGACAGGGACAACAGCGCAGCCGCAGCCGCTGTCGATCGTGTCCGCTCCGTGGCCCTCAGCACGAACAACATGATGCCGGCCATAATTGATGCGGCGAAGGCCTATGCGACGTTGGGAGAGATAAGCGACGCCTTGAGGGAAGCCTTCGGGGAGTACAGGGAACCGCACATACTGTGATGCAGGGGACGCTATGGACAGAAGAGTACGCGTTCTTCTAGCCAAGCCCGGGCTTGACGGGCACGACAGGGGGGCAAAGGTCGTCGCCCGTGGCCTTCGAGACGCTGGCATGGAGGTAATCTACCTGGGCCTGCGGCTGACGCCCGAGGAAATTGCGGATGCGGCCATTCAAGAGGATGTTGATGTTGTGGGCTTGAGTTGCCTTTCAGGCGCCCACATGAGCCTCTTCCCCAAGACGGTCAAGCTGATTCGAGAGAAAGGTGGCAGAGATATCATGGTCCTGGGTGGTGGCATAATCCCTGAGAAGGATGTGGCTGAGCTCAAGAAATGTGGTGTGGCCGAGGTGTTCGGCCCCGGCACACCGCTTGAAGACATAGTACGACTTATCGAATCCGGCCTTGGAACCAGCAAGTAGATAGCGGTGAAACTGTTCGAATACGAGGCTAAGAGGTTGCTTGCGCGTTGCGGCCTGCCGGTACCGAAAGGCGAGGTCGCCGGTACCCCTGGAGAAGCTCGAGACATTGCGGCACAGATTGGCGGGCCTGTGGCAGTGAAATCGCAGGTCCTGGTGTCTGGGAGGGGGAAGGCCGGAGGTATTCTCTTCGCTGACACCCCTGCCGAGGCGAGCATGATTGCCTCGCATCTCATCGGCAGCACCATCAAAGATACGCCGGTTCGCTGCGTTCTCCTCGAAGAGAAACTGGACATAGCGGCTGAGTTCTACGCCTCGGTAGCCATTGACAGGGATGCCAGGAGGTATGTGGTCCTGGCTTCCTCGGAAGGTGGCGTGGATATCGAGGACGTTGCCCGGGATACGCCGGACAGGATACTGAGGCAGTGGATCGAGCCAGGGGTGGGTCTTGACGAGCCTGATGCTGAACGCATGCTGCAGCCTCTGGCTGCTCTGGACGATGGCCTGCGCTCACGCTTTGCCTCCTTTATCGCCCTCCTGTACCGGGTGGTGAGGGACTGTGATGCGGAACTGGTTGAGTTGAATCCTCTTGTACAGACAGCGTCGGGCGACCTGGTAGCGGCGGACGCGCGGATGATCCTGGACGACAATGCGCTGTACAGGCATCCTGAGTTCGAGGAGAGGAGCCTGGACAGGAGCGAGGATACGCCGAGGGAGGCGGAGGCCAGAAGACAGGGCCTGACGTATGTGGACCTGCCGGGCGATATCGGCATCGTCGGCAACGGCGCTGGGCTGGTGATGGCGACCATGGATACAGTTCACCACTTCGGCGGCCGGGCGGCCAGCTTCCTTGACATTGGTGGTGGTGCCCAGACAGATGCTATCAAGAGGGGACTGATGCTGGTGATGTCGAAGCCCGAGGTGAGGGCCGTCTTCTTCAACATCCACGGCGGCATTACCAGATGTGATGTGGCGGCAGAGGGAATTATCCTTGCCCTGCGTGAGGCTGCAATCAGGAAGCCTCTGGTCGTGAGGATGATGGGCACCAACGGGGAACAGGGCGTGAAGATGCTGCACCAGGCTGGGATAGAGGCCCATAGTGACATGGACGCTGCTGCAGAGGCGGTTGTCAAGCTGTAGGACCGGGGGTGAAGTTGCTGCGAAGCATAGTGGACGGCAATTCGAGGGTTGTGGTGCAGGGCATAACGGGCAATGAGGGGAGGTTTCACTCCGCCCTCATGCTGGAATTTGGCACGAATGTAGTGGCCGGCGTGACGCCGGGCAAGGGTGGACAGAAAGTCAACGGAGTGCCTGTATACGACTCCATGTCGGAAGCGGTGTCGGCCACGAGAGCAAACACGTCGATAGTGTTCGTTCCAGCCCGTTTGGCGGCTGGGGCCGTTCACCAGGCAATCGATGCGGGTATCGGGACGATAGTGGTGATAACCGAGATGATTCCCCAGAAAGACGCTATTGAGTTCGTGGCGAAGGCCGAGAAGGCAGGAGCCGTCATAGTAGGGCCGAACACTCCCGGTGTGATCAACCCTGTCGCAAGGACAAAGGTTGGGATCATGCCGAACCACATCTTCGAGTCAGGTCCCATCGGCATCGCAGCCAGGAGCGGCACGCTCACCTACGAGATCGCCTGGTACATGAGCAGCGCTGGGCTGGGCCAGAGCGTGTGCGTTGGCATGGGTGGAGACGCCATTGTTGGGCTCGACTTCACAGGACTCCTCGACATGTTTCGTGAAGATGAGCAGACGAGGGCTGTTGTGCTGATCGGCGAGGTAGGGGGGAGGGCCGAGGAGAAGGTAGCCGAGTATATCCGCTGCACAGACTACCCCAAGCCTGTAGTGGCCTACGTCGCCGGCGTGTCAGCGCCCCCGGAGAAGCGTATGGGCCATGCCGGTGCTATCATCGTGGGCAATGTGGGGTCTGCAGAATCCAAGATCAAGGCCCTGAACGATGCTGGCGTGCCGGTGGCCCGGAAGCCCAGCGATGTAGTCAAGTTGCTCAAGGCGGATCCGAGACTCGCAAGATGATTCAGGCCGTCCCCTTGCCGCCCGGGTTGCCTTGGCCGACGAAATGAGATTTCTTCCAGGGACCGCGCCTGGCTGGAAGGCTTGGCCACAGGTCACTCTTGGACGTCGGGGAGAAAGTGAGGGAACAATTGCGTTCCGCGTGACATCGACGACGGGCCTCGCCGATGTGGGGAGCAAGAGATGAGCAAGACTTCGAAAGACCTGATCCCTCCGGGGCTGTCTTACCTGGCCGACAACATCATGTCCAAACACAATATCCTGGGCGCCTCCAAGTCGTCCAGGGCCAGTTGGGCAAAGGGCCTCTCTTTCTCCAGCCGGCACCACACCATTTTCTTCGCCGGTTGCGGCTATCAGTATTCCAGTCAACTGGAGTCTCTCAGCTCGCTCATGAGGAGAATGGACAACAGCCCGATAGGTGCTGAACTCCCCATCAGCCTGGCCTCTTTGCCCAGGAAGGTGGGGGTCGACCTGTCGTGGGCATATCAGAAAGTGCTGGCCAGGGGTTCCCATTCTGATGGTCAGCCGTTGAGGGATGCCGTCAAGGTCCTCAGCAGCCTGGGACTCGAGTTTGGCTATCTCGGTGATGACGAGCCATGTTGTGGAGGACTCCTGTGGTATATTGGTATGCAGGATGAGTTCGCCAGCAACGCAAGGAACCTGGACGCACAACTCAAGTCGCTGGGAGTGAAGCACATAGTAGGCATGGTCCCGTCGTGCACCTACACCTTGCGAACGCTGGTGCCGGAATGCGTGAGTGGATATGATATCGAGGTCAAGCATTTCGTCGAGGTTGTCGCAGAGAATCTCGGGAGCAGGGAACTGCACTTCCCCCGGGAGGTCAGGGCAACCTACCATGATCCCTGCCAGTTGGCCAGGTATCTGGGTCTCGTAGAAGAGCCGCGCCGGTTGTTGAGGCTTGTCCGGGGTATTGATCTGGTGGAGGTTGATTGGACCAGCGGCGAGTGGGCGACGTGTTGTGGGGGTGGGGGTGGGTTCGAGGCGGTGTTCCCTGAGCTGAGCCTCATTGTGGCGATCAATCGAGTCAAGGAGCTTCTGGAGACCGACCCCCAGATGATCGTGACTCACTGCCCCGGCTGTGTTATGCAGTTGGAGGCCGGCCTGGCGGCGATAGGCAGGACCGATGTAGAGGTGCTTGATCTTGCCCAAGTGCTTGCTCTGGCAATGTAGGTATGTAGGATAGAAGAGTATGTCCGTCTTCAAAGACTACAAGAAGGAACTGATGGAGGCGGCTCATAACGAGCGGATTGGCCTCGCCCTGTCCAGGGCCATCAAGAGCTACAGGGCCAATACAAACAAGGCCCTGGAGATGTTCCCCCACACAATTGAGATGGCCGACGAGGTCAGACAGATAAAGGAGAGGTCTGTGGGCCAGATGAGGCAACTGGCAGAGCAAGCCTGTCTGGCCATCGAGGAGAACAAGGGTCATGCATACATAGCAGACACCGCGGGCGATGCCCTTGATATAATCGATCGTCTCGTGGGCCGTGGCAAGCTCATAGTCAAGGGCAAGAGTATGACCTCCGAAGAGGTGGAGCTGAGGGAACACCTGGAGGAACACGGCAACGAGGTCTACGAGACCGACCTGGGCGAGTTCATCATCCAGAAGCTGGGGTCCAGGCCGATGCACATTCTCTCTCCAGCGATTCACGTGCCCAAGGAGGATGTAGCCAAGCTCTTCTCCGGTATCACCGGCGAGAGCCTGCCGCCAGACGATATCGGCAGGCTGGTGGCGACGGCCAGAAAGCTTCTCAGGGAGAAGTACTTCGCGGCCGACATCGGCATGAGCGGCGCCAACGTGGTCACTGCCGATACCGGCACTCTATTCCTTATAGAGAACGAGGGCAATATTCGATTGGCTACGAGCGCCCCACCGATGCACATCGCTTTGATTGGAATGGAGAAGCTCGTCCCTACGCTCAGTGACGCCTACAAGGTTGCAGAGGTGACCTGGAGGTACGCCAACTACACCGTCCCTTCCTATGTGAGCCTGGTTTCCGGACCCAGCAAGACGGGCGATATAGAGAAGGTAACCACCTACGGAGCTCACGGTCCCGCTGAATTTCACGTCATCTTCATGGATGCAGGCAGGACTGCACTGGCCGAGCACCCCATTCTGCGCCAGACACTGTATTGCCTCAGGTGCGGCGGCTGTCTGTATGAGTGCCCTGTCTTTGCGGTCACCGCAGGCCATTTCGGAGACAAGTATTTCGCTGGGGTTGGGGCGGTGTGTGCAGCAATGCTCAGCAGAGACACTGAGAAAGCCGCATCGATAGCCTACACATGCTTGACCTGTGGCAGGTGCAAGGTGAGATGCCCCATGAGCATTGACAGCCCGCAAATGGTGGTCGAGCTGAGGAGGCTGCTCGTCCAGGGCGACGGGACTGCGACTCCGGTGTAGGAGGCGGGAAGCCAGAAGGGATCCCTGGCTCGGGTTTCGTAGCCGGCGGCGCTGGTCACGGGCCCGCCTGGTGGCTTCCTGAAACCTCACCCCCTGGGCTCGGTGACAGGCGCTACTCAGAGTACCGTATCACGTGGCAGGAGGATGGCGTTGACAGGACCAGCTAAAACCGATACTCAGGTACCTCTGGTTGATATATACGTCATGGGCAAGCGATATCGGGTCCCCGAGGGTCTGACCATCCTCACGGCCCTCGAGCACTGTGGATACAGAATGATCCGCGGCTGCGGTTGCAGGGCTGGCTTCTGTGGTGCCTGTGCGACGGTGTACAACTTCAAGAATGACGCTCAGCTCAGGTATGCTCTCGCCTGCCAGAAGACTGTAGAACCGGATATGTATCTTGTTCAGATTCCCTTCTTCCCGGCTGCCAGGGCGTCCTATGACCTTGAGAAGGTGGAGCCGACCGGAGAACAGGTGCTGGCACTGTATCCGGACCTGGTCAAGTGCTTCGGCTGCAACAACTGTACCAAGACCTGCCCCCAGGAGCTTGAGACCATGTGGTACATCTCGGATGCGCTGAGGGGTGATATCCGAGAGGTGGCGGCCAAGTCCTTCGGCTGCGTTATGTGCGGGCTCTGTGCGGCCAGGTGCCCCCAGGGTCTGGCCCAGTACAACATAGCGTTGCTCTGCAGGCGTTTGTATGGTCGCTATCTTGCGCCGCGATCGAAGCATCTCGACGATAGGATTGCCGAGATCGAGACAGGCAAGTTTGACGAGGACTTGAATAACCTGAAGAAACTGGACGGGCCCGACTTGCGCCGTCTCTACGCTGAGCGCGAAATAGAGCCTGCCTACTGACTTCCTGACACCGGAGGTCCATGATGTACCCTTCCTATATGGAGCAGAGCATACGTAAGGTGGAGAGCACCAGGGAGAGGCGTCTCAACGAGACGCTGCCGCGACTGACAGAGACGGAGAAGGGCCCCCTGTTGCAGGCCCATCATCCCGACTACATCAGCCAGGGGATGAGGGATCTTTCCGTCGGGCCCAACAAGGGGGATCGTGCTCCCCACGAGATGGCAGACCTTCTGGAGGGCAACAGCCGTGTCGACCCCGAACGGATTGACCTGACCAGGGTAGAGTATGACGTAGACGTATTGGTGATCGGGGGTGGTGGCGCCGGGGCGTCGGCAGCACTGCTGGCCCAGGAGAGCGGGGCCAGGGTGCTGCTGGTCACCAAGCTGCGCCTGGGCGATGCCAACACTGTGGGGGCACAGGCTGGCACCCAGGCGGCTGACAGGCCGGAGGACTCCCCCGCCCTTCACTACATAGACACCATGGGCGGTGGCCATTTCGCCAACACGCCGGAGCTGGTCGAGGCCCTGGTCAAGGATGCCCCTTCCGTCGTCAAGTGGCTGGAGATGCTGGGCGTCAACTGGGACAAGAATCCCGATGGCACGATGCATGAGCTTTCCGGGGGGGGAGCATCCCGGCGGCGGCTCCATTCAGCCCGGGACTATACGGGGCTGGAGGAGATGCGAGTCCTCAGGGATGAGATGAGGAATCGCAACATCGACTACGTGGAGTTCGCAGCCGCGATTGAGCTGATCATGGACGATCTGGGGCAGGTTGCAGGTGCAGTCCTGGCGGACATGGAGACAAACGAACTGATGCTGGTCCGGGCCAGGGCGGTGGTTCTGGCTACCGGCGGCATGGGAAGGCTGCACATCCAGGGTTTCCCGACCACGAATCACTACGGTGCCACCGCCGATGGCCTCGTGCTGGCCTATCGGGTCGGAGCGGAGATGCTCTTCATCGACACCATGCAATATCACCCAACAGGGGCGGCATACCCCGTGCAAATACTGGGGCAACTGGTAACAGAGAAAGTCAGGACACTGGGAGCGCAACTGGCCAACACCGACGGTGAGCAGTTCATCATGCCCCTGGAGCCCAGGGACGTCGTGGCCGCGGCCATAATCCGCGAGTGCCAGGAGCGGGACAAGGGTGTGCGGGTGCCTACGGGGCAGGTAGGCGTCTGGCTGGACTCTCCCATGATAGACATGATACGTGGTGATGGCACCGTGGCGCGTGAGCTGCCGGCCATGGTCAGGCAGTTCGGTCGGTATGATATCGACATAACAAGGGAGCCAATGCTGGTCTACCCCACCCTGCACTACCAGAACGGTGGAATAAGGGTCGATGTCCAGGGTGCCACACAGACACCCGGCCTGTTCGCTGCCGGGGAGTGTATTGGAGGGGTACACGGGAGGAACAGGCTGATTGGCAATTCTACGCTGGATATCTTCGTGTTCGGGAGGAGAGCAGGACGGGCGGCGGCAACTTGGGCTCAGGAGGCGAAGCAAGGGCAGCTCAGCCTGGAGCACGTTAAACGGTGGCAGAAGGAGATGGAAGAGGCTGGCCTAAGTGAGAAACGACCGTCATCGCCATTGCTGCTGCCGGACTACGCCAGACCTGCCCCTGAGTATATGCCTGAACACAGCAAGGAGACACTGGCCGCTCGAAGGATAAGACTGGCCTAGTGCCTGCTCAGGAGACCTCTGCGTTATGCCGCAGCCGAAGCAAGTAGACGTCAAGCAGATTGAGCCGATACTGAACCAGATTCTGAACACGCCGGTGCCACCCGTGGCGCGCTGCCGGCTTCTCTCCAGCGGGTTCAGCCCGGCCCACGCGCTCAACATAACTGAAGACATTGTGGGCCACAACGAGTGTCTTGCCTGTGGCAACTGCGTGGATGCCTGCCCGTTTCTAGCCCGCGAGCCCTACCGTAGGGACAGGACAGAGCAGCGCACATCTATGGCACTGGAGAGCATTGTGGGCGAGGACTGCGACCAGTGCTGCGCCTGCGTCCTGGCATGCCCTCAAGTGGATACCACGATCAAGCACTATGTGGTCAATCACCGCCTTGTCGAGGTGATGTCCCGTCTTGGCCAGAGGATGGGTGAAGAGGAGGAGCCGGATTTGGACCTCCTTGTGGAAGAGGCGATTGACCTGTATTGACCGGATGAGCGGCAATGGATTTTAGCCTGCCTGAAGATGTCAAGATGGTCCAGACGCTGGTCGGGGACTTCGTCAATGACCAGCTCAGACCCCTGGAACGGGAACTGCTGGGGCGAGCCGCGGACTCGAGCGATGCCAGGGTTTCCCTTCCACGGGAAGTGGAGGACAGACTGGTGGCCATGGTCAGGGACATAGGACTGTGGGGCATCGGTGTGCCCGAGGAGTTCGGAGGGGTTGGCTTGAGTACCCTGGGCAATTGCCTTGTGGAAGAAGAGCTCTGCAAAACGATAGTCCCCTTTGACCTCGGCGACGTCAGCCCGGTCCTGTTTGACTGCACTCCGCGTCAGAGAGAGGACTACCTGGTGCCCGTGTTGGATAGACGGAGGACTGCCTTGATTGCTCTGATGGAGCCGGGCAAGGGGGCCGACATCGCCGACATGTCCACAATCTACAGGCGGGAGAACGGCACCTACCGGCTGAACGGCGCAAAGCTGTGCTTTCCCAGGCTGGACCCCGCCGGGGACTGCTTCGCCGTGGTTTTCGCGGCCGGGATGGGCGAAGGTGCGGCTGCCGGACCCTCTTGCTTCCTGGTGGACAGCGGCACTCCCGGATTGAGCGTGGGGCAAGGCGGGCAGAGGGTGGGCTGGCGTACGCAGTTGCGGGAGCCCGTATCAGTAGTCCTCCAGGACTGCTGCGTGACCCCGGACAGCCTGTTGGGACAGGAAGGGGGAGCATTCCATTTGGGCAGGAAGTGGCTCCCTTCCAGGCGGCTCGTCAGGGGAGCCCGGGCAGTCGGGGTAGCCGGAAGATTGCTTGAGGAAGCTGCCACTCAGGCTCAATCGTGGCAGTCCTTCGGTCAGCTCATCTGTGGACGCACCAGCGTCGAGGCGGCTCTTGCCGATATCGCCGTCGGTGTACATGCCTGCCGGCTGATGGTCTATGAAGCTGCCAGCAAAGCTGACGAAGGACAACCAGTCAAGCGCGAGGCAGCCATGGTGAAGCTGTTTGCCACACAGATGATCCGCAGTGCCGCCGACAGGGTTGCGCACGTATTCGGCGGTCCTCCACACCTGGCAGGTCTGCCTATGGAGCGCATGTGCTGCCATGCTCTTGCCACCAGTGCAACGGATTTGGCCCTGGAGCTGCAACGACACATCATTGCAGCAGACATCTTGAAGGGTCTGACAGTCTAGACTGGACTTCCCCCCGGATTTAGCCTCGAAACAGGCACGACTCAGGCACAAGAAATAGTGTCAAAACGTAGAGTGAATACGGACGGATGCAGCAATTGACTGATCGTGTTATAATCGACATATGATTTCATGCACGCAGAATCATGCAGGATCGATGCTGAGAGTCCTCGTACTTGTCCTACTCCTGTGCTCAATGGCGTTTGTGGCCTGCGGCAACAGCAGTAGTCCCTGGAACGAGATGAGCATAGGCACCGAGCGCCTCATCCATGCTGTGTGGGGCACATCATCCTCCGACATTTTTGCAGCCGGCGGTGAGGGCACCATCCTGCACTGCGATGGAGCGCTTTGGCATCGGATGAGTACAGATGGATTAGTACTCGACGGAGTGACACTGAGGGCTGTCTGGGGTAGTTCTTCTTCAGACGTCTTCGTGGTGGGCGATAAGGGCACTATTCTGCACTATGATGGGAACATGTGGATGTCGATGGACAGCGGCCACACCAACGCACTCTGTGGCGTCTGGGGTAGTTCTTCATCAGATGTCTTTGCCGTGGGTGAGAATGGCGCTGTCTTACACTACAATGGGGCTGAATGGGTCCACATGACCAGCGACACCTGGGATTGGATCAATGGCATCTGGGGTAGTTACTCATCTGACATCTTTGCGGTCTCTGCCTATGGCACTATCATGCACTACGGTGGCAGTTGGACCATAATCGCCAAGTTCCCCGATACTGGCTTGATCGGTGTCTGGGGCAGTTCTTCGACGGATGTCTATGCTGTGGGGCTTCATGGCACAATTAGGACCCGTCATGAAATAATATTCTCAAGTTGAGGCATGGACGGACCCTGATAGATGCCCTCACCTTCGGATGTCCTCAGTCTTCCCTCTGCGCTGCCGAGATGCTTTCC
>Ga0180432_10002624_pt1 | contig 26831 bp, 19 predicted proteins | sample SS_ome_10_FD_132414 | JGI IMG/M metagenome (GOLD analysis project Ga0180432, IMG submission 132414) | Hypersaline lake sediment archaeal communities from the Salton Sea, California, USA - SS_1_MS_2 metaG | ecosystem: Environmental > Aquatic > Non-marine Saline and Alkaline > Hypersaline >... | reverse complement strand
GATGTACTTGCGGTACTCGTCCACGGTGGTGGCGCCGATGCACTGGAGCTCGCCGCGGCTCAGGGCGGGCTTGAGGATGTTCGAGGCGTCGATGGCGCCCTCGGCGGCGCCGGCGCCGACGATCGTGTGCAGCTCGTCGATGAAGAGGATCACGTCCTGGCTCTTGCGGATCTCGTCCATCACGGCCTTGATCCGCTCCTCGAACTGGCCGCGGTACTTGGTGCCGGCGACCATGAGCGCGAGGTCGAGCGTGATGAGCCGTTTGTCGCGCAGCAGCTCGGGCACGTTGCCGGCGACGATCTGTTGGGCGAGCCCCTCGACGATGGCCGTCTTGCCGATGCCGGCGTCGCCGAGCAGCGCGGGGTTGTTCTTGCGGCGGCGGCACAGCACCTGGACGACGCGCTCGATCTCGTCGTGGCGGCCGATGACGGGGTCGAGTTTCTTCTCCTCGGCGAGCTCGGTCAGGTCGCGGCCGAATGAGCGCAGGGCCGGGGTTTTCTGGCCTTTTTTCTCGCCGGCGCCCTTGCCGGGGCCGAGCGAGGGGGTGAAGCCGGAGAGGATCTGGAGGATTTCCTGGCGCACCTTGTCGATGTCCACGTCGAGGTTGCGCAGCACCTTGGCGGCGACGCCGTCCACCTCCTGGAGCAGGCCGAGCAGGATGTGCTCGGTGCCGACGTAGTTGTGCTTGAGGTTCTGGGCTTCCTCGGCGGCGATCTCGTAGACGCGCGTGGCCCGCGGCGTGTGGGCGGGCTTGCCGATGACCTTGGTGCTGGGCCCGGCGCCGACGAGTTTTTCCACTTCGAGCCGGATGGTGTCGAAGTCGAGGTCGAGCTTGCGCAGCACGTCCACGGCGACGCCCTGGCCGAGCTTGATCAGGCCGAGCAGGATGTGTTCGGTGCCGATGTAGTTGTGGTTGAGGCGCTGGGCCTCTTTTTCCGCCAGCTTCTTGACTTGCTTGGCGCGGTTGGTGAAGCGGTCCCACATACGATTCGCCTGTCCTTGGCTGTGCCGTTGGTGGTCTGTGTGTTGCGGCGCGCTCCCCCTGGAGGCGGCCTATTTCTCGAGCAGCCGCTGACGCAGCAGTGTGCCGCGCTCGACGTCGCGGACCGAGGCGTCGAGCGTCTTGCCGTAGATTTTCTGCAGGTGGGCCGGCTGCGTGAGGATGAACAGCTCGTTGACGGCCTGCCGGTCGAGGTCTCCGACGAGGCTCATGTCGATGCCCATGCGCAGCGTCGAGAGATGATCGATCGTCTCGCGCGAGGTGATGATGTGCGCGTTGCCCAGGATGCCGGCGGCGCGCCCGACCTTGTCGTAGAGCACTGCCGACTTGGTTTTGAGCAGCGAGGTGCGGGCGGCCTTCTCGCTGTGCATGACCTGGCGGATGACCTTCTCGATGCTGGCGATGAGCTCTTCTTCGCTGCGGCCGAGGGTGACCTGGTTGGAGATCTGGAACAGGTTGCCGAACCACTCCGTGCCCTCGCCGTAGAGGCCCCGGACGGCGAGGCCCAGCTTGATGATGGCCTGGAGCACCTGTTCGATCTGGCGCAGCAGGATGAGGGCGGGCAGGTGGAGCATGGCCGAGATCCGGATGCCCGTGCCGACGTTGGTCGGGCAGGCGGAGAGGTAGCCGAGCCGGGGCGAGTAGGCGTACTCGAGCCGGGTTTCGAGCTGCTCGTCGATCTGCGAGGCGATGGCGAAGCACTCGCGCAGCCGGAAGCCGGAGAGCAGCACCTGGAAGCGGATGTGGTCCTCCTCGTTGATCATCAGGCTCATGCTCTGGTCGGGCGAGATGACCACGGCGCTGCCGGCGCCGCCGCCGGCGAGCTCGCGGCTGATCAGGTAGCGCTCGGCCAGGAACTGTTTGTCGAGCTCCTCGAGCTCGTCCATCTTCAGGGTGAGGCCGTCCTTGAAGTGTTCGAGGTCCTTGACGGCGGCGAGGATGCGCTCGAGCACCTGGGCTTTCTCGTTGGGCGTCGCCCGGTTCGGGAAGATGTTGTCGGCCAGGTTCCTCGCCAGGCGCACGCGGCTCGAGAAGACGATGTCGGACTCCGGGCCGTTGCCCTGCATCCAGCTATGGCTGCTCGTGACCAGGTCGTCGAGTTTCATGTCTCGTTGCCTGCGGGTCCCTGGGGGTGTTCGAGTTGTTTGATCTCGTCGCGCAGTTGGGCGGCGCGTTCGTATTCTTCGTTTTCCACGGCGTGCTTGAGCTCGCGGTTCAGCTCGCCGAGCCGCTTGGTGGTCGTGTCGATCATGGCGCCGGCCGAGGGGCTTTTGCCGACGTGCTCGGTGTTCTTGTGCACGTCGCTCAGGATCGGCTCGAGCTGTTCGTAGAACGTCTCGTAGCAGTGGGGGCATCCGAGCCGCCCCACCTTCTTGAACCGGCCGAAGCTGAGGCCGCAGAAGTCGCAGGTGAGCTGTGCCTCGGGGGCCTCCTCGGGGGTTGCTTCCGTCAGGCCCTTGAGGATTTCGGCGACGCTGAAGTGCGAGGCCACGCCGAGGCCCTTCTCGCGGGCGCAGTTTTCGCACAGGTTGAACTTGGTGAGCTTGTTGTTGACGATCTCGGTGTAGTGCACGGTGGCCGGGTGTTCGTGGCACACGTCGCACAAGCGCGGTTTTGCCATGGTGCGCCTCTATTGCGTTGTCCGTGGGGGCTGCGCGGGCCGGGCCGCGGTCCCAACTTCAACACCATCAACTTCGGTCAGTTTGCGGAACGCCTTGATCAGATCCAGCGTGATGGGTCCCGGCGCGCCGCTCCCGATAGCGCGCCCGTCAATCTTTATAACGGGGATGATCTCGGCGGCGGTTCCCGTCAGGAAGCACTCGTCGGCCGTGTAGAGGTCGTGCCGGGTGAGGCGGGCTTCGGCCACCGGCAGGCGGCGCTCGGCGGCCAGGGTGATCACGGCCTGGCGCGTGACGCCTTCGAGGATGCCCATGTCTGTCGAGGGGGTTTTGAGGGCGCCCCGTTTGACGAGGAAGACGTTGTCGCCCGTGGCCTCGGCGACGTAGCCCTCGGCGGTCAGCATGATGGCTTCGGAGTAGCCGCAGTTGAGGGCCTCGATCTTGGCGAGGACGTTGTTGAGGTAGTTGAGCGACTTGAGCCGGGGATTGACCGCCTCGTGCACATTGCGCCGGGTCGGGATGGTGATGATGTCCATGCCGTTCCGGTAGAGGTCTTCGGGGTAGAGCGTGATGCTGTCGGCGATGATGATGACCTGCGGCTGCTCGCAGTGGTGGGGGTTGAGCCCGAGCTTGCCCACGCCGCGGGTGACGATGAGCCGGACGTAGCCGTCGCGCTTGCCGTCGGCGGCGACGGTATTCACGACGGCGGCGGTCATCGCCTGCTTGCTCATGGGGACATCGAGCAGGATGGCGTGTGCCGACTCGTAGAGGCGGTCAATGTGCTCGACGAGCTTGAAGACGCGGTTGTTGTAGAAGCGGATGCCCTCGAACACGCCGTCGCCGTAGAGCAGGCCGTGGTCGAGGACGCTGATCTTCGCGTCGGGCTCGTCGTAGATTGTCCCGTTGATGTAGATCTTCATCCGGTACGCTCCAGGGGCCCTCGCCCGCCCGGCGGGCCTTTACCCGCCCGGCGGGCCTTTGCCCGCCCGGCGGGCCTTTGCCCGCCCGGCGGGCCTTTGCCCGCCCGGCGGGCCTTTGCCCGCCCGGCGGGCCTTTGCCCGCCCGGCGGGCCGTGGTCCGTCGGCTCAGGGCGGCGGGCAGTGTCGTGTCCCCGTGTTGTGTGCCTTCCCGATACTGTTACGCTACCCCAGTGGGGGCGGCGGAGTCAAGGGGCTCGCCGGTGTCGCGGACCACCCCGTCCACCATGTGCAACACGCGGTTGCAGATGCCTGCGAGCCCTTCATCGTGCGTCACAATCACCATGGCCTGGCCGCGCTCCCGGCTGATCTCCTTGAGCATCCGGTGGATGCCTTCGCTGGTGGCGGTGTCGAGGTTGCCGGTCGGTTCGTCGGCGAACACGATGCGCGGCTCGTTCATCAGCGCGCGCGCCACGGCCACGCGCTGCTGCTCGCCGCCGGAGAGCTGCTGGATGCGGTGATCGAGCCGCTCGCCGAGGCCCACGCGCTCGAGCAGCTCCCTGGCCCGGTCCCTGATGGAGCTTTTTGCCCCACCCCGGCGGCCGATTCTTGCCGGGACGAGCACGTTCTCGAGCGCCGTGAAGTCGGCCAACAGGTGGTAGAACTGGAAGACGAAGCCGACCTCGCGGTTGCGGAAGGCCGAGCGGGCCGCGTCGGTGCCGCCGGCGACGTCCTGGCCGTCAAAGAGCACTGTGCCGGAGTCGGGGCGGTCGAGCGTGCCCAGGATGTGCAGCAGCGTGCTCTTGCCGACGCCGGAGGCGCCCATGATGGCGAGCATCTCGCCCTCGCGCACCGAGAGGCCGGCGCCTTTGAGCACGCTGAGCCGTCCCCGTCCAACGGGGAAGCTCTTAACAATATCTATGCCAACGAGGATGTCGCCCATAATTGGCCCTTTTCGTCGGCCGCCGTTGTGCGGGTCATTCCCATCGCAGTGCCTCGGCCGGGTGGAGGCGTGCCGCGGTGATGGCCGGCACGACGCTTGCCAGGATCGAGAACAGGATCGTGAAGCTCCAGATGAAGATGAGGCTGGGGAGCTGCACCGAGATGGGGATCGTGTCGTATGGCGAGAAGAACTGGGGCATCAGCCGGTCGCGGATGGCGTTGAAGTTGTACGAGAGCAGCAGGCCCAGAAGTGTGCCGAACACGGTGCCGAGCACGCCGATGACGAAGCCGCTGAGGCCGAAGATGGTCGCCACGCTCGTTGCGCGGGCGCCCATCGCGCGCATGATGCCGATCTCGCGCTTTTTCTGCACGACCGTCATGCTCAGGGCGCTGATGATGATGAAGCCGGCGACCACCACGATGAGCAGGACGAACACCCCGGTGATGATCCCCTCCTGCTTGACCAGCCGGAACAGGTCCGGGTTGAGCTCGCTCCAGGTGTGCACGACGAACGGCTCGAAGAGCATGTCGCGGCACAGCCAGCGGACGCCGCCGGTTGCGCCGTCGGCGTCGGCCAGTGCGTCCTCGACCGCCGTCAGCTCCGCGCGCAAGGGATGGGTCTCTTCGAGCGTGGCCTCGAGACCGATGACGAGCGAGAGCCCGGCCAGCAGCTTCTCGCGCACGTCTTCGATGGCGGCGACGGCGGCCTCGAGCGGGGCCGTGTCGTCGAGGCCGAACGCGTCGTCGAGGCCGAGGGCTTCGCCGAAGCCGAGGGCCTCGCCGAGGCCGAGGGCTTTCTCAATCGGCGGCTTCGTCTTCGCGAGCGCGTCGGGGAGGTCGCCAAGCAGGGTGACGAGGGCTTCGAGCCGCTTCGCCTGGTCTTCGTCGAGCTCTGCGTCCGAGCCCTTCTGCTCGAGGGACGCCGGTGCACCCTCGAGCGCGGCGATCGAAGCGTCGAGCTTCTCGAGTCCATCGCGGAGCGTGGCGCGGTACTCGGGCAGGAGGTCGCGCTTGCGCAGCTCCTCGATCTTGGCGGCGAGGCGGGGCTTGATCTCGTCGGCGCGCTCGGTCTCGGTGAGCTTGATGCTGACGCGGTGGACGTCGCCGCCGAGGCCCTGCAGGATCTGAGCGGTCTCGATCGAGGTATAGGCGCTCATGTCCTGCTCGATGTTGCCGTACCTGAAGATGCCGGCGACGTAGGCGTTGAGGCTCGTGCGCTGCCGGGCCACGCTGCCGATGCCGGTGGAGGCGATCAGCAGCTCGTCGTTGAGGCGGAGACCGAGCTTGTCAGCGATCGGCTTGCCGATCACGATCGCCACGTAGTCGCCGTCCCGCTTGAACTTGAAGTCGCCCTCGAGGAGCTTGTTGCCGGAGAGGATGGCGGACACCTTCGGCTCGCGCACGGGGTCCACCGCCCGCAAGTCGGGGAAATAGCTGAGGCTTCCGACCTGTAGCGTCACCCTGCCGTAGATGAAGGGGCTGATCGCCTGGATGTCCTCGACCGCCTGGGCGGCGCGCTCGATGACGGCCACATCTCGTTCCCTCAGCAGGTCGAATATGCGCCGGTCTCCCTCTTCCTTCTCCTTGTAGGCGACGAGGTCTGAGAAGTAGCCCGTGTAGGCGTTGGTGATCTGGTTGCGGAAGCCGGTCATCACGGCGATGACGGTGATGTAGGTCATCACCCCGACGGCCAGGCCGAGGATCGAGAGCAGGGTGCTCACGGAGACGAACAGGCGCCCCCGCTTGGGCGCGAGATACCGCAGGCAGACGGACAACTCGAAGCGCATCCGGGATGTTCCTCATCCTGGCACGAAAAAAATGACGGGAGGCCCTTGCGGGACTTGCGGCTGTTCCCGCCGGCGCTCCCGTCAATACTATGCTGTCCGGCTCGCGCCCGTGTCAAGCCGATTGCCGGGGGGCCGAAGGGCGATTTCTCGGTGCAAGCGCGCCTGACCACGAAACCGCGCGGGGGCCTGATGCGTAGAAAGGTGGTTCAGGGCGGACGCCTTGACCCTGAGAACGAGACCGTGTAGGATTCGCGCCTTGCCCGGCGCCGCGCGCCGGGACGCGATCCATTTCAGCGAACAACTTGATCACACAACGCTGCTCAAGGGGGGGACGCCGTTGCGTCACGATAAGTCAGCTGCCGGGGCCATCATGCGAGACATCCTCACCTGCTGTGTCGCCGGAGTCGTTCTGGTGTGTCTGTGCCCGGTCTCCTACGCCCAGAGACCGGAGGCGACACCCAAGGAGCCGCCCTCGGTGGCGTGGGGCGACTACAGGGTCGAGGTCAACGAGCAGGGCAATCTCGGGCGCATTTACCTCCAGCGGGGCTACGGCGAGTTCGACGCCATGCTCCGGCGCGCCGAGGCGAGCGGCGTGCAGCCCAACGTGTGGAAGGTGGCCCTGCTGCTGGTGCCGACGTTCGACGTGACGTGGAAGGACCATCGCGGCGAGGAGCACCGGACGGTGGCGACGCTCACGCCCGAGCAGATGGAGCACGCGCGCGAATGCTTCAGGACACTCTCGCAGTATGCGACCGCCTATACCGGCGGCCACCTGAAGTTCGCCACGACCGAGTTCGTCTTTCCTGAGCCCGTCGTCCTGGTCACCGGCCCGAACCAGAAGGGATTCTTTTTTCCGCCGCCACTCAAGGAGCAGATGATCGAGAGCTTCCCGGACTGGAGGCCGGAGGAGTTCGACAGCGTCGTGTGTATCTTCCCGCCCGGCGACATGCCTACCGACGCCTTCGGCCGCTCGTGGGGCCAGCTCCACGGCCCGCTCAAGGCGGGCAACGCGAACATCGCCTACGTGGCCGAGCGCATCGCGGCGGGCGGCCACTTCTCCATCGTGATGCAGCACGAGTGGCTGCACCAGGCGGAGTCGGTGATGACGCAGAACCTGGGCTACCTCGGGCTCCCCAACCTGCACGACGCGGGCCTGTGCGGCTACCGGCCGGGGCAGCTCGACCAGCCGCAGTGGCTCGCGTGGAACCGCGACTTCATGTTCCGGCTGTACCGGCCCGCCATGTGGCACAAGGCCGACATGAACAGCCGCTCGTGGAGCCGGCCGGCGCCGAAGTTCGACGGCGGTTTCCTTCGCCGGTGGCTCGTGCGGGGGCCGTTCCCGAACGAGGAGAAGGCCGGGCTGGACGTGGACTTTTTGGACGGCGAGGCCGACGTGATCCCGAAACCGGCCGGCGAGACGGCGTTTCCTATCGAGGACAACACCGCGTGGCACGCTGTGGATGCCCCGGCGCTGTTTGCGCCCCTGGCGGAGAATGCGACCGAGGAGCAGCGCGAGCAGCGCGCCGAGCAGGAGGACATCGTCAACTTCGCGCGCGCCTTCAAACCGAACGCCAACTCGGTCGCCTACGCGCACGTGTACGTGCAGGCGGAACGGACGGAGGAGGCGCTCTTGTGGCTCGGCAGCGACGACGGGGTAAAGGTCTTTTTCAACGGGCTGGTCGTGCATCGCCACCGCGTTGACCGCGGCGTGGCCAAGGACCTCGACCGGGTGCCGGTTATGATGAAGAAGGGCTGGAACCGGCTGCTGGTCAAGGTGGACCAGGGCGGCGGCGGCTGGGGCTTCTGCGCGCGCCTCTCTGCGCCCGATGGCCGGCCGATCGAGGGGCTGACCACCGCGCTCGAACTGCCCGAGGGCGCCCGCGTCGAGGCCGGCACGCTGGTTCCCGTCGAGTGGGACGGCAAGCTCTACGCCTGGGACGACGTCAAGGACGATGCGTGGGGCAGGCTGCCGCAGCTCGACCAGCAGATGCTGCGCGCCATGACGGGCCTCGATGAGCTGGCGATCGAGACCGCCCCCGGCGTGCTGTGCGTTGATCCGGGGACGACATCCAGCGTGCGCAGCCCGGTGCTGGGCGAGCTTGACGCCGGAGACGGCCGGCGTGACGCCGGAGAGGCGCGGCTCAACAACCAGCTCACGTACGCGAACGAGTCGCTCGCCTGGATCCGTTACCGGGCAAGAACGAACGATGAACGCTTCACGAGCAGCCGCCGTGACGTGCTGCTGGTCCGTTGGGACGTGATTGACCCGTGGATGAGCTGGCTGCGGAGCCGCTCGTCGGTTGCCGCGGGCCGGTCGCTGGCCGGGTACGTGGCGGTCAACAAGCAGGTGGCCTACGTCGTGTACACCGACCTCGGTGAGCGCGCGCCCGGCAGGGAGCTCGACCTGGTGTCGCCGGAGGCCGGGGGCATCGCGGCGTCGGTGTCGCTCGAGCGCGCCGAGTCGCTGACGGCGAAGGAGGTCGGCGCCCATCTCGACATCGAGAACACCACGGCGGAGCGGGTCAAGTTTGATTGGCTGACGGTCGAGTGCGAGGCCGACGACGTGGAGACCGTCGGGTGGTCGGCGAAGGTGGCTCTTGACCGCGGCGGCCGGCTGACGAAGGACGTGCCGCTGCTCCGGGTGGCGCGGGACGCGGCGCCGGGGCTGAAGCCGGTGCGCGTCCGGCTGCATTTCTCGACGGCGGAGGGCCGGGTGGTGCTGGAGAAGTGGCTTGCCGTGCGCGTGGTGCAGCCCGTGGGGGTGGCGCTCGTGGTGGACGGGCCGAGCATCGTGAGGTCGGGCCGCACGCGGAAGGCGACGCTCGCGTTGACGAACAACGCGGCGCACCTCGGGACCGTGGCCTGGCGTGTGAGCGGCGGCGGCATCAAGGCGAGGCCGTCGTCGGGGCGGTTCATCATCAAGCCGGTGCCGGACGTGAGCATTACGGACCTGGCTCTCTCGTTCAGCAGACGGAGGCGCTCGGGCTACACGGAGCTCTCGACGAAGCTTGACGTCGCCGAGCGCACGGTGCCGGACTCGCGCGGATCGCAGCGCGTCTACGTCGGCGGCAAGGACGGGCTGCTGCGGCACGACTTCCGCAGGGACCTGCACGGTTGGCACAGGCGCACGGGCACGTGGTCGGTCGAGCGCGGCACCGAAGGCGGCAGGCGCCGCAGGGGCCACGCGCTGATCAAGGACGGCGGCGGCGCCAAGTTCGGTGCGGTGGTGATTTTCGGCCCGGCCGAGGGCGAGGAACGCGACTGGGACCTGGCCTACAGCAGCGACGAGTATCCGATGCTCGAGTTCCGGATTGCGGCGAAGGACACGGGCAACACGGCGCTCATCGTGCTGGCGGACGGCGCGTGGTATGCGCTGGTGCTCACGGGCGAGTTCATCGAGCAGTGGGGCACGCGCAAGGAGCTCGGCAACCTCGGCCTCGAGCCCGACGGCGAGGCGCACGAGATCGCGTTCAACCTGGATGAGGCGCTCGACCGCGTCGCCGGCGAGGGCGATCACGCCGTCGAGCAGATCTGGATCGGCGACACGCGGACGCATTCGTCGAACCAGTGGCGCGGGCCGGACGTCGGCACGATCACAATTGATGGGTTCACGATCCGTTAGGAGAATCAGGGACAGTCACCTATTTTTCAAGGACATAGGGTTCAGAGTGTTGGCGAGGTTGCAGAAAAATAGGTGACTGTCCCTGATTTTCACCAGTGTCTGGGGGGTTGACGAACGCGGAGAACTTGATTAAGTTTCGCGGCCATGATCAGCGTCCAGAACGTGACAAAGCGGTACGGGTCGGTCGTCGCGCTCGACGGCATCAGCTTCGAGGTGAGCTCCGGCGAGGTGCTGGGGTTTCTCGGGCCGAACGGCGCGGGCAAGACGACTACGATGAAGATCCTCACCTGCTTCATCGTGGCGAACGCCGGCACGGTGAGCGTGGCGGGCTACGACGTGATCGAGCACTCGCTCGACGTGCGGCGCCGGGTGGGCTACCTGCCCGAGAGCGTGCCGCTCTACGGCGACATGCGGGTGATTGACTATTTGCGGTTCATCGCCCGGGCGCGCGAGGTCCCGGCTCGGGAGCGCAAGCGCGCCATCGGCCGGGTGGTGAGCGACTGCGGGCTTGGGCCGATGCTCGGCGCGGGCGTCGGTGAGCTGTCGAAGGGTTACCGGCAGCGGCTCGGGCTGGCGCAGGCGATGATTCACGACCCGGACATCCTGATCCTCGATGAGGCGACGAGCGGGCTGGACCCGAGCCAGATCGTCGAGATCCGGGCACTCATCCGCGAGGTGGGGCGCGAGAAGACCGTGATTTTTTCGACCCACGTGCTGCAGGAGGTCTCGGCGACGTGCAGCCGCGTGCTGATCATCAATGAGGGCCGGCTCGTTGCCGACGACGCGCCGGAGGCGCTTCGGGCGCAGGCGAGCCGCGAGCAGACGAGCCTCGTCCAGATCAAGGGCGCGGGCGGCACGGAGATCAAGCAGGCCCTCGATGCCCTGGCGGAGGTCCGGAGCTGTCGCCTGCTGGGGGCGGGCCCCGGCGGGTACCACGAGCTGCGGGTCGAGTCGGACTTCGGCGTCGCGATCGGCGAGCGGCTCTTCAAGCTGGTGCGCGAGAAGGGCTGGACGCTGAACGAGCTTCGGACCGAGCGGGCCACGCTCGAGGACGTGTTCCTGGCGCTGACGAAGGGTGAGGGCCGCGGGGGGGGAGGAGCGACGGTATGAACCTGCGCGCGGTCAGCACCGTCTTCCGGCGCGAGCTGGGGTCGTACTTCAATTCGCCCATTGCGTACGTGTTTCTCGTGGCCTTCGTGCTCATCCCGAACGTGCTCTTCATGTTTTTCTACGAGGCGCAGCGGCAGCTCTCGATGCGCGACTACTTCGGCCTGCTGCCGTTCGTGTTCTTGTTCTTCGTGCCTGCGATCACGATGCGGCTGTGGTCCGAGGAGCGCCGGGCCGGTTCGATCGAGATTCTGCTCACCCTGCCGGTGCGGGTGCGTGAGGCGGTGCTGGGCAAGTTCCTCGCCGCGTATGCGTTCTTGACGATCGCCATCTGCGCGACGTTCACGATTCCGGTCTCGATGACGATGTTCGGCCGGCCGGACTGGGGGCCCATCATCGGCGCCTACCTCGGGGCGATTCTCATGGGCGGGTTGTTCCTGGCGCTGGGCGCCTACATCTCGAGCCTGAGCACGAACCAGATCGTCGCGTTCATCCTGTCGGTGTCACTGAGCTTCATGTTCATCCTGACCGGCTTCTACATCGTGCTGCGGGCGGTTCGGGGGGTCTGGCCGTTTTTGGCCGACGTGTTCTCGTACCTAAGCGTGCTGACGCATTTCGGCAACATCGCCAAGGGCGTGGTGGACACCAGCGACGTGATTTACTACGTGTCGTTCATTATCCTGTTTCTGTTCCTCAACGTGTACGCGGTCCAGAGCCGGCGGTATGCAGGCTAGGCGAGGGCGCATGAGCCAGAGCATGACGAAGCGAAAGACGCGCTACCGGGCATCGTACCTGCTGATGATCCTGGTGGTGATCGCCGTGCTGGCCGTCGTGAACGTGCTCGGCGCCGTGCGGTTCAAGCGGCTCGATCTGACCGAGGACAAGATGTTCACCATCTCGCCCGCCCTGCGCGACATCCTGCGCGGGCTGCCCGACGTCGTGAAGGTCACCTACTACGTGAGCAGGGAGCTGCCCGAGGAGTTCCGCGGGGTGCGGCGCGAGACGCTCGACCGGTTCCAGGAGCTCGAGCGAGCCTCGGGCGGCAACTTCCAGTACCGGATCGTTGACGTGCCGCGCGAGATTTTCGACGAGGAGAAGCGCGAGAGCGACGCCGACCTCAAGCGGCTCTTCGAGGAGCTGGAATCCGAGGGGATCCCGCCGGTGAACTTGGGTGTGCAGCGGACGGCGGGTGCGGAGCAGGCGCTGATTTACTCGACGATCACGGTGGCCTACCTGGACAAGGCCAAGGAGATCATCTACCCGTACGAGGAGCCGCTGGGGCTCGAGTACGAGCTGGCGATGCGCGTCGTGCGCGTCTCACAGGAGTCGAAGCCGGTCGTGGCGTTCTTCGACGGCAAGCCGATGATGAGGGAGGTTCCTTCGCGCTCGCCCTTCGTGCCGCCGCAGCGCGTGCACGAGTTCACGCCGCTGGTGGGGATGATGGCGGAGACCTTCGACGTGCGCGAGATCAAGCTGACCGGGGAGAGCCCGATCCCGGACGACGCGGCGTGCCTGATCGTGGCGCAGCCGAGCAATCTGAACGAGCGGCAGAAGTACGAGATCAATCGGTACGTCAGCGGCGGGGGCAACGCGATCTTTTTCGTTTCCGAGCAGGCGGTGGATACTGCGAGCGGCCAGATGCCGTTCCCGCTGGAGCCGAACACGCCGAATCTCGGCGATCTGTTCGAGACGTGGGGGTTTGGAGTCGGGCCGGACCTGGTGGCGGACGTGAGGACAGGCATCTCGCGGACGATCTGGACCCCTTCGGGCCGCGTGATGCGGGGCCAGCGCCAGTGGATGCCGATATTCCTGGTGCTCACGGGGGAGTACCTCGACCAGGGCTCGCCGCTCACGGCCCGCCTCGGGGCGCTGTTCTTCCGGAACGCGACGCCCATCGAGCTGGACGCCAAGCGGCTCGAGCAAAACGGCATCGAGGCCGAGACGCTTGCGGCGAGCTCGGCCGATTCGTGGCTTCTGCCCGTGGGCGATGCCCCGTTCTTGTCGCCTTTCCTGTTCAGTGAGCCGAAGAAGGACGAGTTCAAGGGGCCGCAGACGCTGGCGGTTTTGTTCCGGGGCACGTTCCCCTTCAAGTACGCGGGGCAACAGGTCCCGGCGTGGCCGGCGCCGCCGGCGCCGCCGGCGCCGGTCATCGGTCCGGAGGGCCCGGTCATCGGCCCGGGCGGGGCGGCCCCGTTCTCGGTGGCACCCCCGCCGGGTGGAGCACCTTCCGAGTCCAATGGGCCGGAGACACACCCGCCGCTGACGATGGCTGATGAGGCTCCGGCTGACGAGGCCCCGGCCGATGAGGCACCGGCCGACGAGGTCGCCGACGAGGTCGCCGATGAGGTCGCGGATGAGGTCACCGATGAGGCGGCGGCCGGCGAGGTCGTCGTCTCCGACGAGGTCGTCTCCGACGAGGCGGAAATGGCCGGGCCGGGCGAGGGTGAGGGCGTCGAGCCGGCTACCGAGGAGGAGGCGGAGCCGCGAGCCGACGCGCCGGTGATTGCGCCGGCCCTCGAGGCCAAGCCCGCGACCGTGCTTGTAGTGAGCACGGTGGAGCTGATCAAGGTCAGCGAGGAAGACCTGCGCGGCAATCCCGCGCTGATCGAGAACCGGTTGCGGTTCTTCAGCAACGCGGTCGAGACGCTCGCGCGGGGCCGGGACCTGGTGTCCATTCGTGCCAAGACGCTCACGAGGAGGCCGTTCGAGCACGGCTCCAAGGCAAGGATGACGGCGTACAAGCTCATCAACGTGCTCGCGGTGCCGGTGGTGGTGGTCGCGCTTGGCGTGGTGCGCTACGTGATGCGGCGGCGCTCGAGGCGCGTGTATCGGGAGAAGGGGCTGTCGTGAAGGCGAGGCAGATTCTCATAGGCATCGTTGTCCTGGCGGTCGCCGGCGTGCTGCTGCTGGTGTTCGGCAAGCCGCGCAGCGCCTCGCGCGGCATAGAGGAGCTGGTCGGCACGCTGGTGGTGCCTGGGTTTGTGCCGGAGGAGGCGCGTGCGATCGAGATCGCCAAGTCCGGCGCGGAGCCCGTGCGCGTGCGCAAGGGGAGCGGCGGTTGGGCCGTCGAGAGCGCCTGGGGTTACCCGGCCGACCCGGCCCGCGTGGACACGCTGCTGGAGGCGATCACCGAGCTGCGTGTGCGCCAGGTGCGCTCGACGCGTGAGGCCAGCCACCCCGATTTCCAGGTGGACGAGGCCGAGGGCGTGTGGGTGCGCGTGTACGACCGGAACGACACCACCCTGGCCGAGCTCTGCGCCGGCAAGACGGTCTCGTATGACCGGTGCTTCGTGCGGCGGAGCGGCTCGAGCCGCGTGTTCGAGGTGACGCCCAACCTGCTGCAACATGTCGGGGCGACGGGCGCCGATCGCGTGCCGCGCCCGACGTTCCTGGTGAACCTGAGGGTGCTCAGCCTCAAAGGCGACGACGTGCGCGCGATCACGCTGGAGCGCGAGAGCGGCAAGGTCGTGCTCAGGAAGACGGAGGTCGAGGCGCCGGGCGTCAACCCCGACACCGGCGAGGAGGAGACGACGACGGTCACCAGGTGGATGATCGTCGAGCCCGAGGAAGAGGAGGCGGACGAGAACACCTGTCGCATCGTTGCCGGCGGCCTCACCGGTATGATGGCGACCGAGATCGCGGGCGAGAGAACGATTGACGAGTGCGGTCTCGCGCCGCCTGCGGCGACGGTGACGCTCGAATTCGGCGAAGCCGTTTCCGGTGAGGCGACGTCCGGTGAAGCGGCCGCCGAGGCACCGCCGGTCACGGTGCTTTTCGGTGACAAGGAGACCGATAAGGACCGCTACTACGCCATGACGGGCGAGCCGGGGGCACGAATCTTCATTGTCTCGAGCTACTACCGGAACCTTGCGCAGAAGGACCTCAACGAGTTCCGCAAGGTCAAACACGAAGAGCCCGCCGAGGAGGCACCGGAGGCCGCCGAGGAGGCACCGGAGGCCGCCGAGGAGACAATGGAGGCCGCCGAGGAAGAGCCGGAGGCGACCGGTGAGACACCGGAGGTCGCGGACGAGGCACCGGAGGCGGGGGAAACGGCGCCGGAGCAGCCTTCTGAAAACGCTCCGGGGTCTGAAGAGGCGCCGCCCGAGTCCGCGTGATCGGTTTTCCCACCCACCTCGATCCCGGAAGGCCCCTTTCACCGCCGCGCATTCGCATTTCGCTTGCTCAACGGGGTTCACATCATGCTCTGGGTGTTGCCGGACGGCCTGTGGGCGGGTCTGTGGATAAGTAGTTGACAACGCGGCGGGAATGGTCCGGCAAGGCCGGCTCGATTCCTAACAACTTCTCCCACAGCGTATTATAACCTAAGCCTCAACAGGCACCTGAGGTTTTTCGATTGTGGATAGTCTGTGGGTCGGCGGTGTGATGGAACGTTTCCACAGCGCTATTCTCTTGAGGAGAAGGGTATTAGGGGGACAGTCCCCCAGCGGCCGATGCCTGTGTGGGTGGCCTGAGTAAAAAATAGGGACAGGCACCTATTTTTCTGCGCCAGGGTGGATCAAATGTGTTCGGCACCCACAGAAAAATGGGTGCCTGTCCCTATTTTTTCCGGGCAAAAAGAAAGACAGGCGAGGTACGTGCCGCCTGCCTCTCCGGTTATGATAAGTTCTGCCTAGGTGAAGCAGAATTCCACGCTAGTGTCCGGCCTTCGGCCCGGAGATCTGGTTATTGATCATCATGACGCGCTTGACGTCGTTGGCGATGGAGATCATCGCCTTCGACACCTCCGAGGCAAAGACGGAGAAGCCCTTGAGCAGCTCCTTCATTTTGTCGAGCTTTCCTCGGAGGTAGAGCATATTGACGTCGAGGATGACGCTATTGGCGCGTGCTTCAAGTTCGCTGTATTTGCTGTATAGGCTGATGGCCTGATCTAACGTGAGCCTGTTCATCCGAGCTCATCCCCCTTCAAGGCTGCAAGTGCCGCGCTTGGTGGTGGTTGAGGCGTCTCCTTTCGCCTGCACAGATAGTATACACCGGAAGTTGCGTTTTGTCAAGGCGCCAAGTGCCTCTAAATCACCACCACTCGGCCGGTTCGAACGGGTCGTGTCCTCCTGCCTTGAAGGCTTCGTGGTTTGCGTCTCTCACTTCCTTAGACGTGGTCCGATCACGGTTCCTTCAACGCGGTGTTGGCCGGGTCGGTTCCTGGGCCGGGTCGGGTGGGGAAGGCTGTTCCAGGCGGGCCAAGAGGGCTTGAAGGGGTTGAAGAAGGGGGTCAGTGCGCCTCGACAACGCGTGCGCGGGGATCGCCGAACTCCTCGGGCTTCGCCACCTTGTTGACCGTGAAGACCACGTCAATCTCGTTGCCGGGCTCGAGCGGGTCCTCGAACCGGAACACCTGGGCGGCCCCGAGGCCGCTACGCGGGTTGCGCCTGTAGGGGAGCTGGCAGGAGACCTTGGCCGAGGTCACCGCCTTGGTGCCGTTGTTCCTGATATACACGATGACCTTCAGGCTTTTCGACGAGGCGAGGTAGTGGGGATTGGTGTCCGTTATCGGCACGCGGACGCTGAGCTGGTCGGCGAGGCCCGTGTCTGAGCCCCGAACGGTGGGCCCCCTGGACTCCGAGAGGTTGGACTCCGAGAAGCTCGCGCTCTCCTCGGTGTCGTCGGACCCGCCGGTCCTGTCCTTGTTGATGATCGTGATGACGCAATAGAGCCCGAAGGCCACGACGGCGAGCGCGAGCAGCGACGGCAGGATGGCCTTGTACCACCTCGGGATGGCATGCGCGACGATGAAGCCGAGCACGCCGATCGCCACGATCAGCCACGCCAGTAGGATCTCCGTGCTGAGGACCATTTCCGCAATCGGCATTGTGCTGTCACCTCCTTGATTGTCCTGGAGTATTCGAACACAGCCTGTTTAGCAGAAGTGCTGCCGGACCTCAACGTTTCCCTTGAGCGGGCGCGTTTCCGGTCGTCGCTGCAGGGGGGCACGGTGTGGCACGTCGGGGGAACGGCGGCAAGGGGGCAGGAGGGTGGCGCCGGCGTGGGCGAGGCTTCGTTGGGGCTCGTTGAGCGTGGAGGGGTTCCTTTTCAGGGTGTCTGGCCGGCGGGGGAGGGTGCATCGCGGGGTAGGGCTACCTCCTTGGGCGCATGGACGCGGATCGGCTCTTCGATGCCGGCGCGCCGCGCGAAGTGCCCGAGCCGCTCGAGAAGGGGCTCGGTGATCTCCTGGCCGCGCGCGAGCACTATCAGCCCGGTGTCAATGCGCACGTCGTCCACGGTGACCATGCCGACCTTGAGCTCGTCGAGGCCGACGGACCAGACCTCGTTCTCGATCTCGGCGGAGAGCAGCTCGGCGAAGGCCGCGAGCACGCGCGGGTCGTACCAGCCGGTGCGGTTGCTGAGCTGCTCGAGTGCCTCCGCCTTTTGCGAGCCGCTCGATTCGAGCGTGTCGAAGTCGAGGACGAGCTTGAGGATGCGCGCGCCGAGGGGGATGCGCTCGCCGGCGATCTCGTCGTGGGGCACGCCGAGTCCGTTGTACTTCTTTTCCTGGTAGGCGACGATCTCGGCCACCGTTTCGAGGCGGGGTATCTTGGCGATGAGGTCGTGTCCGAGCTGGGGGTGTTTCTCGAACATCTGCTCTTCGCCGGGCCCGAGCGGCTTGCCGAGATAGACTTTCTCGAGGGCGTCGGGCGGCATGGCCACGCAGCCCAGGGGTGAGAGCATGGCGGCGAGCTCCACACGCCAGGGGTCCGGCATGTCGAGGCGCGCGGCGACGTCGCGGGCGCGCTTGCGCACGCGCATGGCGCGGCCGAACGCCGCCGGGCTGGCGAGGGCCAGGAGGTCGGTGAGCACCTTGATGCTGCCGTGCAGCGTTCGCTGGAGCAGGATGCGCTCGGCGGTGACGAGGCGGTGCTGCTCGAGGGCGGCGTCGAGGGCTTTGGTAAGCGCCTCAGGCGGGCACGGCTTGGTCAGGAAGCGGAAGATGTGCCCGTCGTTGACGGCGTGCACGGCCATATCGAGGTCGGCGTAGCCGGTCAACATGACCCGGACGCTGTCGGGGCTTGCCTCGCGCACCCTGGCGAGGAAGCGGACGCCGTCCATGCCGGGCATCCGGAAATCGGAGACGACGACGGCGAACGGCCCTTCGCTCTCGAGCAGGTTCAACCCTTCGGGGCCGCTGGCGGCGGGGGTGACGTGGAATCGCTTCCGGAGGTGGCGCACGAGGCCCGCAACGAGGGACGGGTCATCGTCGACGAAGAGGATTTTTTCAGTTGTTCGCGCCGGCATGTTTCTTTTTCTCCATCAAGGCCGACCGGGACAGTTCGCGCCAGTCAGGCACGCGATGCGCCACCCCGACCTCCTCGAGGTACGTGGCATCGGCGCCGCTCACCTGGGGGTCACGGGCGTCCGCGTTGGTTTCGTGCACGAGGGCATTCGCCACGTGCACGGGCGTAAGCGGGGCAAAGGCCCGGGTCAGGCACCTGGACGGAGCGTGATGGAAGGCCACCGCCTCGACGATGGGGTCGCGCAGCCCCCACAGGCCCAGCAGATAGGCGCCAAGCTCCGCGTGCGTCACGCCCAGGAGGTCGCGCTCGGCCTCGTGCAGCGGCATCTCGCGCTCGCGCGCGCTTTGGCACGCGTGCGCCCAGGTCTCGGGCAGTTCGGCGGCCAGCACGAGCTTGCCGACGTCGTGGAGCAGGCCGGCGATGAGCGCTTCCTCGAGCAGGTTCCGGTCGTGGCACGAGGTTCGGGCGATTTCCCTCGACAGGGCGCCGACCCGCATGCTGTGTGGGTAGAGGGCCTCGGCCGCCTTTTGCGCGGTGTCCGTGTGTTCGAATTCGGAGAACACGCCGGCGGTCAGTACGACGGCCCTGACGGTATCGAGGCCGAGGTAGGTGATGGCCTGCGGCAGGCTCTCGATGTGGTGGCGGAGACCGAAGAAGGCGGAGTTGACGAGCTGGAGGATCTTGGCGACCATCCCGACGTCGCTGCTGATGATGCCGGCGATGTCGTCGACCGAGGCATCGGGCGAGCCGAGCATCCGGTGCAGTTGATCGTAGAGCAGCGGCACGCTCGGCAGCGACTTGATGTTGGCCACCACGGCGACGAGCTGCTCATCGGCCAGCAGCTCGTGCAGCGCGCAGGCGCGCGCGACCGTTGCCTTGAGGGTTTCCGCGTCACACGGCTTGGCAAGGAACTGGTGCGTCGGGCCGACGGACCTGACGGCCATCTCGTCGTCGGAGTAGCCGGAGAGGATGAGGCGTACGGCCGCGGGGCAGCGCTGCTTGACCTCGTCGAGGAGCGCGGCGCCGTCCATTTCGGGCATGCGCATGTCGGAGACGACCACGTCGAAGGGCGCCCGGTCAATGGCGTCGAGGGCCTCGCGGGCGGACGCGGCGAACGTCAGGTCCCACTCGTCGCGCATGGGGCGCAGCATCCTGCGCAGACCGTCGAGCACCTTGGGCTCGTCGTCAACGAAGAGGATCTGCCTTTTCATCGTTTCGGCTCCGCTGTCCCGGCCCGCCTCAGAGCGGCAGGCGGATGGTAAACGTCGTGCCGGTGCCGACGTTGGTGTCGAACGTCAGTGTGCCGCCGTGCTTCTCGACGACGGCGTTGTGCGCGATGGCCAGGCCCTGGCCGGTGCCCTTGCCGACTTGCTTCGTGGTGAAGAACGGCTCGAAGACGCGGTCGCGCACGGCCTCGGGGATGCCCGCGCCGGTGTCGGCGATGCGGATGACGGCCTCTCGGCCCTCCCGGCGCGTGCTGATGGTGATCGTGCCCTTGCCGCCGCCCGTCTCGCCGGCGGCCTCGGCGATGGCGTGGGCGGCGTTGACCAGGAGGTTGAGAAAGACCTGGTTCAGGTCGCCCAGGTAGCACGGCACGGGCGGCAGGTCCGGGTCGAGGTCGGTGACGACGTCGGCGACGTACTTGAGTTCGTTGTGTGCGACTGTCAGTGTGTTCTCCAGCGCGCGGTTGACGTCGGCGAGCGCCTTTTGGCCGCCGTTCGGGTGGGAGAAGTCTTTCATCGCCCGTACGATGGTGGCGACGCGTTCGACGCCTTCGAGCGTCTGGCCGATGGCCTTCGGGATTTCGTCTTTGAGGTAGGCCACGTCGGAGTCCTTCTCGACCTGGGCGAGCCGGTCCAGCACGGCGGGCGCGACGCCGCCGGCCTCGACGGCCTCGACGGCCTGCTTGAGCCCCTCATAGGCGTGCAGGACCTGCTGCAACTGCTCGAATGACTCGAAGAGGAAGCGAGTGTTGTCGCCGACGAACTGGATCGGCGTGTTGATCTCGTGGGCGATACCGGCCGCGAGGGCGCCGACGGACTCGAGCTTCTGTGCCTGGCTCAACTGCTCCTCCACGATCGTGCGCTCGGTCACGTCGGCGCCGAGCAACACGAGGCCCGCATACACGCCCTGCTCGTCCTTGATCGGGTTGACCGAGATGGCCAGCAGACCGACGGTGCCGTTGGGCCGGGTGAAGCGGACGTTTTCGAGGTCGAACGGGGCGTCGGCGTCGCGGCACGCGGCGATCGTTTCAAGGAACTCGCCGTTGTCCCAGGCGATGGCGGATTCGGCGAGCGGCCTGCGCAGCGCCTCGCGGGCGGCGACACCGAACGTCCGCTCCGCAGCGGGGTTCCACTGGGTGATTCGGTCGTTCTCGTCCACGGCGATCACGATGGAGCTCACCGAGGAGAGAATGCCGTTCATCAGGCGGTTCGCCTCTTCGACGGCCTGCGAGGCGGCTTTGAGTTCCGCCTCGGCCTGGGTGCGCTCGCGGATCTCGATCTCGAGCTCGTGCCTGGCCGTGACCTGTTCTGCTGCGAACCGGCGCGTTCGGGCGGCGCGGCCCAGCACGAGCAGGATGTAGGCGATCAGGAAACCGGTCAACAGCGGTCCCCCGGCCAGGAATACCCAGGGCTGCCACGTGCGCTTGGCGGCGAGGAACTCCGGGGTCGGCCTGCAGACGACGAGCCATCTCCGTCCGCCGACGGCGAGCGTCGTCGCGTGGTGCAGCCCGGCGTGCAGATCGGTCGCGTCATGGGTCAGCGCGGCCGGCGTCGTGCGCCTGCGCGACGAATGGAAGTAGAGGAGCCGGCTGTCCCGAGGGGCCGAGGTGTCGAAAACGTGGACGTCCACGCCCTCCGGCGCCAGGTGTGCCATTGCTTCCGTCACGACATCCCCGATGCCGAGGACGGCCGCGGCGAAGGCGATGAGGTTTTGCCCGCGCGCTTCAACGGAGTCGGTGGCCGCGCGTTTGCGGTATGCGGGCAGGAAGATGAGGACACTGGATCGGTCGCCGGTCTTCCACGGGAGCGCCATCAGTCCCGTGGCGACTGCCTGGCCTGTGTCGCATGAATCGTTGAGCGCCCTCAAGAGCGTCGGATTGGAGGCCAGGTCGAAACCGAGTGCCTCGCTGCTGTTCCCGGAAGTCTCGGCCAGGTGGATCGGGAAATACTCTGTGCGCGGGGTCGCTCGGACCGGCTTCCCTTGCGCGTTGAGCTCCGTGATCTCGAACGGGGCATGGCCGTCTATGCGTGCGGCTTCCTCGTAGGCTGCACGCTCGGCGTCGGGCACCCGGCGAACCCATGCCAATGTCGGGCCGCTCTGGTGACGGGCGAGGATGGGGCGTACGAATTCACGGAACTCTTGGCGGGTCACCTCCTGCGAGGCGGCATGGAACGCGGCGATCGTTTCGAGCTCGAGGACGTACTGGTCGAGGTGCCGCCTCAAGGCGTCGGCCCGGTTGTCTGCGGCGCGCTCGAAATCAGCCTGTATCCGGGCTCCTTCCCGCCCGCGGGCACTGATGAAGAGAAGGGCAGACAGGCCGATGCCGAGCCAGACCACCAGCGCCAGAGGAACGTGCTGGGGCTTGAATCGGCGTTTGCAGTCGCTCTCAACCTTGCTCGATAGGTTGTTCATCCGTCAAGCTCGAGCCGCACCAATAACACGAATCGGTCGTCGGCGCCGGACGCGACATCGGGTCAGGACGCCGAGTGACACAGGGCCGTCGCGGACAGGCGGAAATCGTCACATGGGCAATCCCATAGTCGGCCCGTTATTCACAACCCAGCTCACAATTGGCACTATAGGATCAACATGTTGACAGCAAGCTTTTTTGGAGCAAGGGACGTGCCACGCCAGCCATATTGGCAGGGCACGGGCGATTATGGACGGAATCGTGGGTGCGAGACGTGAGGGCGGCCGCGCCGTGCTTCTGTGGTGTATGGCTGCCTGCCGGCGGTCAGACCCATCTCGGCCGTACTGTCAGGCCGGAATGCGGCCGCCGGCGCTTCGGATGCTGCCGGCTCCTGGTCCCGGGGTCAACTTGACGTGAGAGGTGAGAGGTTCTATAGGCTAAGGACGCGACGCTCAGAAAGCGCGGGAGCCGGGGCACGGCCGCGCGGGGAATTGGGCTGCGACAAAAACCCCCAAGGATTCTGGTGGGAGTGGTGTCATATCAGTTGAGAGAAAAGGCAAATCGGTGAGGGAAACTATCGAGCCGAGGGCGGGCAACGATACGGAGTTGATCGTGCTGTGCAGGCGCGGCGACGAGGCGGGATATCGCGGACTCGTGGCGCGTTATGGGCCGATGCTGTGGCGGATTGCGCGCCGGATCACCGGGTCGCGGGAGGACGCGGAGGACCTTTCTCAGGAAGCGTTTGTCCGGGCCTTCCGATCGCTGAGGCGGTTTCGGGGACGGTCGAAGTTCTCGACGTATCTCTGCTCGATCGTCGTGAATCTCAGCCTGAACCACCTGCGGCGGAAGCAGCGACGGCCGGAGACGTCGGCCGGCAGCGCGGGCACTCGGCCGGCGGAAGAGAGGATGTCCGCGAGGACGGGCACCGAGGCATTCGAGTTCAAGGAGGCGCTCGAGAAGGAGCTCGATGCGCTCTCGCCCGAGCTTCGGGCCTCAATTGTGCTCACAGCCATCGAGGGGATGAGCCACAGGGAGGCGGCCGGCGTGCTTGGGTGCGCGGAGAGCACGGTCTCGTGGCGGGTGCATGAAGCGAGAAAGCAGCTCCGGCGACGACTGAAAGGATGGCGTGGCGGACACTAGGGAGGCAGGTTATGGACAGGGACAAGGCGGAAAGGCTTGTGGAGCAATATGTGGACGGAGCTCTCGCCCCGGTGCAGGCCAGGGAGTTCGAGCGCTGCATGGCCGACGATGAGTCCCTGCGCGAGGCGGTCGAGGACGCAAGGCTCATTCGGTCCGAGCTTCCGAAGCTCGTCGAGGACGCCCCGGACGAGGGGTACTGGCGGCGTCTGGCCGGGAAGCTCGTGCTGCGGGAGCGCCGTCCACCGGTCAGATGGAAGACCCGATTGGCCTTCGGCGGCGCTGTCGCGTGCATTGCCTTCCTCGTCGGGGTTTCTCTCTCTTACAGGGCCGAGCTGCGGCGGCTGAGGGAGGCGGCTGCTCTTCCTGCCGACGGTACGACGGCGGCGAGTCTCACCAAGTACTTCGAGCCCAGTGAGAGGACCAGCCGAGATAGGGCCGTGTTCGACTCGCTGGAGGCTACGTACCCTGAGCGAATGGAATGGGTCGGCCGCAGCAACGGGCATGCATTTCTTGGGCTGAGCGACACGCCGGCTCCGGCGGCCGGGGCCGGGCGGACGCTCCTGGCGATCGAGACCGTGGTCCTGCGAACCACTGCCGGAGGGAAGCGGGAGGTGGTGCTGCGCCCCAGGGTTGTCGCCCTGGATGGCGCGGAGACTGCCATCGAAGTCCCGGCCACGACGGGAAGGCCCGAGGCCGTTATCCGCACGGCTCTCAACGTTCGGGACGGTCGTGTGGGCGGCTCGGTGGAGTTCGCCTGCGCAGCAGAGCCGAGCGGAACCGCCCTGGCCTCGACCGGGGCCGTGTCGCTTGCCCTCGGAGAACCGGCGCGGGTCTTGTCGCTCAACCTGGGCGAGGCGGAATATGCCCTGCTTCTGCGGTCAAGTGTCCTGGGGCGGAGATGAGCTGATGCGGCTGCCGGTACTGCTCATAGCCCTGCTCACGGCGCAGGTCCCGTACGTCCTGGCGGAGCCTTCGGTCTCGGTCGAGCCGGATCAAGGCAACGTGTGGTCGGGATCGAGGGCCGACGTCCGGGTCATACTCGATGGCTTCAAGGTGAGAAGGGCGCGGGTCGTCTGGCATCTTGTAACAAACGGCACGGCGATAGCCACGGGCGGGGCACGGATGCGGCTTCGCCGTGGGCATGGCGAGCGGCGGCTCGTGATCCCCGTGCCTGAGGTGGAGCGGCGTGTCTCAACGTCGTTGGTCGTGACGGCCTCGCGAGGCGAAGAGGTGCTCGGGCGGGGCGCCGCGGCGATGACGGTGTTCCCGCCGATGGGCAAGGACGAGTTCGGGGCGGGGCTCGTTGGTCTCGACCTGCATGTTTACGATCCAGGCGGCGGGCTCGTTGCGCTGCTCGAGAAGCTGGGGATTTCGTTCAGACGAACGCGGACGTCGGAGGTTGGCGATATCCCGGACGATGCCGTTGTTCTCGTCGGGGCCGGTGCGCTCGGGAAAGGCCGCCTGTCGCCCGGCGAGATGTTGGCGCTCGCGCGGCAGGGCAGAACGTTGGTTATTCTGTGTGAGGAGTCGCTGGGCCAGGAGCGCGAGTGGGAGGACGCGGGCGTCGAGCTGCTCGCGGAACCCGTACTCGTGCCCGCAGCGACGTGGGGTGCACGGCCGCCGCGTTGGTCACCAGACGTTGATGACAGCATCCTTGGCCGCTGGGCGGGGGGATGTGTTGGCGCGGCCATCTTCAACAGGCCGTCAGTGGGGAACGCTATCACATGGCTGATGGAGCCGGAGGGCGGTCTTCCGCTCATCATGGAACTGCGGCCCGGCGCCGGCCGGGTCATCCTGTGCCAGTGCCCCGTCGTCGAGCAGTTCGATGCGGAACCCACCGCGCAACTGCTTTTCAGGGACCTTTTGCGTTACGCCGGCGATTCCGGGACCGCGCCGCTCAAGGGGGCCATCCAACTGGTCCGGCAGGCGGGCGACGAGACCGCCGGGTGGACGAGCGTCGGCCTTTGTCCGGAGCTCATCGAGGCGGGTGCTCTGTTCGAGCCCGATTCTTTGAGCGGGTCGGCGGCCCTCTTTCTTGTTGGAGTTGAGTCCGCCGCGATCAAGGACTGGGTGAAGCAGCACCTGTCGCGTGAGGAGGTCAGGAGGCGGTTTTTCGATGCCGGCGGCACGCTGCTGGTCTGCAACGCTACGGTGGAAGATACGACGCTGATGGAAGAAACGATCGGCGCGTCCATGGTTCCCGGAACGAGCGTGGCCGGCCAACCGATCGTGATAAGCGAGGCGGGCGGAGGGGAGCTCGTTCGGGGCCTGACACCGGGGTTCGTTGCCTCGGCCGTCGGCACGGAACCTGTCGCCAGAGCTGTTGTCACACAGGATGAGGACGGGATTGCCGAGTTGGTTGGGCCGGGATGGGTCCTGAAATGTGAGCGTGGGCGCGGGCGCGTCATCGTGTGCCAGGTGCCTCTGGACGAGGAGAACGAGGCGCAACGCCGATTCTACGTGCAGTTCTTGACGAACGTGGGTATCCGCCTGTCCGGCTCGGCGAACGATTAGCAGACCATTTGAAAAGGACATAGGAAGGAGAAGCATGATGCGGACTACGATGACAGTGCTCTGCGCGTTGCTGCTTGTTGGCACGGGCGCGTTGGGCGGCGCGGCAGCAGCTCAGAGACCCAAGCTCACCGTCGCCGTTCTCGACTTCGATTCGGAGGAGCGGGGCGGGGTGACGCTGGGCGCGAAGGTCGCCACGCTGCTCGAGGCGCATCTCTCGACGCAGAACGAGTATCGGCTCGTCGAGCGTGGCGAAATGAAGAAGATCCTCGAGGAGGTAGGTCTGGGGCTCTCGGGCCTGCTGGAGAAGAACTCGGCCGCGAAGGTCGGGCGCCTTCTGGGCGCGAACGTGTTGGTGACGGGCCGCGTCTTTTCTGTTGACGAAGAGATGTTTCTTGCGGCGAAAGTGATCGGTGTCGAGACGGGCCGGGTCTACGGGGAAGTCGTAAGTCTCGAGAGCACGGCGAAACTCGCGCCCGGTGTCGCTGCGCTTGCCAAGAAGGTCCACAAGTCGGTCGTGCAAAACGGCGCACTGCTCGTTGCCGTGCTCGAGGAACCGGTTGACACGATTGCGCTGGTGAAGAAGGCGCTCGGTGATGCCAAGCGTCCGAGCGCCGTGGTCACTGCCGTGGAACGACACGTCGGGCAGGCCGTGGTCGATCCGGCAGCATCCACGGAGCTGAAGTACATTCTGCTGAAGACGGGCTTCGACGTTCTCGAGGACGATCCCGCGCTGCTGAGCGATTGGGTCAAGGGCTACTTCGAGAACTCGGACACGCCGGTTCCGAGCGCGCGGACGAAGGCCGACGTGTTGATCGTGGCCGAGGCACTCAGTGAGTTCGGGACGCGCATTGAAGGGCTTGTGTCGTGCAAGGCGCGCGTCGAGGTGCGTGCGATAGACCGGAAGACCGGGACGCTGCTCGCCATCGAGCGGAAGACGGTGACGAAGGTTGACCTTTCTGAGCATGTGGCTGCCAAGGCGGCGATTCAGAGCGCAACGGCCGAGATCGCCGCGGTCCTGCTGCCGGATGCGGTCGAAAAGTGGAACAAGACGCGCGAGGAGTAGGGCGGACTTCGCCTTGCGCAGCGCCAGAGGGGCGGAGGCACGTGCGCGTTCAAACGGTGTTGCTTGTACTCGTTCTCGTCGTCGGCGCCCTGGGCCCCGCGTGGGCGGCGCCGTCTGAGCGGATGACGCTCGCGGTGATGTACTTCACCAACCGCGGCGCGGAGGGTGAGTGGGACTGGCTGCGCAAGGGGCTGGCCGACCTGCTGATTACGGACCTGGCGTCGAGCGATCGGCTGCTG
>Ga0180432_10002623_pt1 | contig 26836 bp, 24 predicted proteins | sample SS_ome_10_FD_132414 | JGI IMG/M metagenome (GOLD analysis project Ga0180432, IMG submission 132414) | Hypersaline lake sediment archaeal communities from the Salton Sea, California, USA - SS_1_MS_2 metaG | ecosystem: Environmental > Aquatic > Non-marine Saline and Alkaline > Hypersaline >... | reverse complement strand
TATGTCAAATGTTTTCATTGCCGATAACACTTTTTTACGCCCCTTGAAGGGATTTTTTGTTTGACGAAACTATTTTATTCCACCAAATAAAAATCATAATTACAGTACAGTTCCAGAGCAACGGGAGGTTCATAAAGATACATTCAGCAGGAGGGAACAGGAAACATACCGCATTGAGCGGTTCTCCTGGGTACGAAACCCTCAGTAATTTCTTAGAAGAATAAAAAAACACGGAGGAATGAAATGGGAAACATGGCCTATATCAAGCTCTACCTGATAACGGTTCCCGTCTTTTTTTTCATCGACATTCTCTGGCTGGGTGTGGTGGCAAAAGGGTTCTACAGGCAGCACCTGGAGGGACTTTTGAGCACAAACGTTCGGTGGGGGGTCGCCCTCACCTTTTATCTGATCTACATTGTCGGCATTCTCATCTTCGCAGTGGTCCCTGCGCTCTCAAAGGGCTCTGTCGGAAGGGCCATACTGATGGGAGCCCTTTTCGGCTTTTTCACATATGCCACTTATGATTTGACCAACCTGGCCACGCTCAGGGGCTGGCCCGTCACCATAGTGGCGGTTGATATCCTGTGGGGCTCCTTTCTGTGTGCAGTGGTTTCCCTGTGGTCATTTTATGCTGGAAAATGGCTGGGTGTATGAGGTGTATCGCCCCGGTGAATCTTGTGTATTTGAAACCTTTCTGTCAAAAAGACATGTCCGATAAGAACCACAGCATGAGTGATAGCCCGGCCATTTGAAAAACAACCGTGGACACTCCCGGCACGACAAAACGGGTCATGGCCAGCACCCTCCGGGCTCGGAATGGTATGGCGTGCCAATCGAACTTTGTCCAAGTATTCCACCTGTTTAAACCGAGGATCCGGTGAAGAACATCATGGGAGGAAAAAGGCGAGGAGCGCTAGCCGGTGCCTTCCGCCGACTGAAGAAACTCATCGTAGTTGGCTTCACTGAGCGCATCAAGCTCCTTTATCTCACAACCAACCTTGATAATCTTGTTCTCCAGAAGGGTGATATTCCTCACAACTGCCAGAACCGAGGCCTTTTTTTTATCCGGGAGGATGAGATCGAAGAAAACGAGGCTCTTCTCCTTAAAAAAGCGGACAAAACGACGCTCCCTGAAAACGATGCCGATTCCACTTTTGGAGACATCGGAAACGAGGAGCCGCACCTCCGTAAGCGGGAAGATCCCCTCCTTGTTAAAGAGTTCCTCAGCGATAATCGCCGTGCGCTTAATCACGGTCAGTGCCGACTCGTTGAAGGGGGTGCTGTTGTTTACCTGAACATAGCCATAGGGTATCTTTGTACGGAACAGTATGGGCACTGCAATCTCAGAGATGAACTGCTTTCTGTTTTTGAGATAATAGTCCCGTGCATATACGTTATTGATGTAATATCGGGTTTTTTCTTCATGCTTGGGAGGCACTTTGTTGATGCTCGGGACAAAAAGGGGAGTAATGTTATCCCTGAAGTATTTCATCCGCACATCGCTCATCCCTTCATTGATCAGATAAACTTTAATATGCTGAAAATACTTTTCGAGATCAAACCTGATAATCTCCTTGACCCGATCAACCTGCTTGAGCGACATGGCGAGACTGTTCTCGATAATGAAGTCGGACATGATGCTGCTGACGTATAATATATTCTTTCCGGCTCCGGCAGCATCAATCGATTGCCGATCCTCCTTCCGGGCGGAGGAGATGATCTGGATTTTAATCGGGAAAAAGAGGTAGAGATCCTCCTCCTGTTTCTCTGCTACTTTCAGATGTGCATATATCAGATACTCATTCATTCTCGTATACACAAGGCAGCTCTCAAACATATGCTTCAGGAAAGGAATTTTAAAGGCTGCCAATCCCTCGGAATACCCGAAGAATGTTATCTTGAGATTACCGCTCTTCGTTTTCAGAAAAGCATTATTCTTCATAAAATATTTATAGAAGAGCTCTTCGAACTGACTCTTATCCGATATTGTTTTAATTACTGACGCCATGGAATTATGATTTTATCTGTACGGTCCCTCGATTTTGGGGTGATCAGCTCACATAACCTTTTGAAATAAGAAACTCCCCCGCACCGCCGGTGCAGGCTTGCATACGCGACGTCGTGTCGCTGTGGACGAACAATCAGGGAAAACACTTTTCATTCCATCAGTTTTACAGATTGAAAAGAGTTATAGAGAAACCCATAATATAGCAAACAGTAAAATGAATCAAGAAAATATATGTCAATCACTCAAAAAGCAGAAATGACTCTGCAAGTATTCACGAATGCATTATTACCGCAAAGAAATAGACGAAGAGGTACAAGTCCATCATAAAGAGAGATACCGGCAGAAGGGCGTGGAATAATCGGAAAGGGGTTGAAAAACAGAACTGTTGCCCCTATCTTCATATCATGCATACATGAACTGTAATCGCCCGTATCTGATGACCATCCTTCAATCTGAAACGAGATGTAACCGATGCACCGTAATCGAATTCCGGGATCGCTGAAGGCCGCATATATATTTTCACTCATGCCTCACGCCATCAGGGCATATCTGATGAATAGATTCAGCTCCCGGGAGCAGGAAAAATTAAACGATGCCCTGCAGCACCTGAACACCATTCCCCTCGCCGGCAGAAGGGCAATTCTTCGGGAATGCATATCACGACTCGAGCATCTCAGGAAGCGGCGGGAACAACAGCTGGAAAGCTCCCTTATCCTCTCAATGACGGTCATTGCGGCACTGGTGATCTCATCCTTTGTCTATGCACAAATCGTCCTGCGCACGTTCATCATCATCATGGCGCTGACAGTCGGCCCGCTCACCGAGGAGATCTTCTTTCGATATTTTCTCTTTCTGCAATCGGGGAGGAGATACGGATACCTCCTCTGCGGGCTGGTTTCATCGCTCCTCTTCGCTGCCGTCCATCTGCCCGGGAGCTTTCTCATTTTTCTGAAATATCTGTTGTGCGGCGTGCTTCTCTGCGGAATCTGCTATTTCCGAAAATCGGTCTTTCCTGCTCTCTGCGCGCACGCGATAGCGAACCTGACTGTCATCATCATGTGAATTTCAGGCCGTTATAAGTATATTACCGATACCGTGCCGGCAAAACAGCGGTAGTGACTTCCCCCGAATAATATCATTCATAATTCAGAAAACCAAAATAACGGATACGGAGCACACCCGCTTCTATAATTTAGCTTCTTTTATTCCCAATGAAAACATCCACATACTTTAAATGGGAAGAAGACCGGAAAGGGACGAATGCCGAATCGGAGCAAGAAGGATATTCAACACCTGGCCTCGCTCGTACCGCGCTGAATAGCTTACAAAACAAAACCTTCTTTTAAGACTCACCGGACAATAAGACTTCAGGCAATACTATTTCTTCAATTTGCTGATAATATACAGGAGAACGAGTGCTCCCACTAGCGCAGCGATAATTGATCCTATTATGCTGTGGGTGCTGATGCCCAGCAACCCGAAGATGAAACCGCCGACAAAAGAGCCGATAATTCCGATGACGAGATCCCAGACGAGACCGTATCCGCTCCCCTTCCAGATGACACCGGCGAGCCATCCCGCCACGAGGCCGACAATGAGAAGAATAATGAGGCTGCTAATTGACATGGCATACTCCCCGCTAATATAATAATATTTATTGAGCAATTCTTATGGAAATGGGTTCTCACAATTATTATACAATGAAGAAAATAACGCAAATACTAAATCGTTTTCTCTTTTACGGAAATCAACATCCAAGTAAGCGCCTATAACAAAATGAATAAGGGAGAAGAGGGAGTCCTGCCTTATCACAGGAGTTCATCACAATTCGAATACGGGTGATGCCCGAAGGGAATTCCTGTAGAACTGAGAAACGAGTTAAACCGGAGCATCGGTGAAATCCATACTCTCCATCACCCTCACAGATCATCATGCAGCATCTCAATATACTCCTTCAGGTCACTGATGCCCTCTCCCAGGGCGCTGGCTTCGTCAAAACGCTTCTCCTCCTTCGCCTTCTGGTATTTCTCGACCAGTGACCGCATGCTCTTCATCATGCCGTCAATTTCACCATCGAGCGGCTCCTCCACCTCCTTCTCCGGGCTGTACTTTGCGAAGCTGCTCTCCATGGTTGCAAGTTCTACAATCTCTCCCCAGCGCGGGACGGAGGTCTTATACTGATAGCGCTCCTCGATGAGCTGTTCCAGATTCAACGAGGCGCGCTCCTCGCCGTGCACAACAAAAACGTGCTTCGGAGCCTCTTTCAGCTTGCTCATCCAGTCGAGCAGACCGTCCCTATCGGCGTGCGCCGAGAAACCGCCGAGCGTATACAGCTGTGCGTTCACCTTCACCTCCTCGCCGTAGAGCCGCACCTTTTTCGCGCCGTCAATAAGCCTTCTGCCGAGGGTGCCCTCGGCCTGATATCCCACAAAAATAATACTGGACTCGGGCTTATAGAGATTGTTCTGGAGATGATATTTGATCCGGCCCGCCGTGCACATCCCGCTCGCCGAGATGATAATCGCCCCCTTCGCCTCCTTATTCAGCCGGATCGATTCCTCGGCGGTCCTCGAATAGTTGAGATTCGGAAAGTCGAGCGGGCTGTTACCGGAGAGGAGTATCTCCTTCGTCTCCCGATCGAAGCAGTCGGGATGCCGCTTGAACACCTCCGTGGCGGAGATGGCGAGCGGTGAATCGATGTAAACGGGAATTCTCGGCAGCTCACCGGAGGTGAAGAGCTTCCCCAGGGTGTAGATTATCTCCTGCGTCCGTTCAATGGCGAATGAGGGGATAACGATATTCCCTTTCTTATTGTACGAATCGAGAATGATATTCTTGAATTCCTCATAGGTATCCTTCTTGCTCTTGTGCAATCGATTCCCGTAGGTCGATTCTATCAGGAGAATATCGGCTTCCTCGGGACGCTCGGGATTCCTGACAAGCGCCTGATCGCTCGAGCCGATATCACCCGAAAATATAAACTTCGTTGTTTCCCCCTTTTCATCAACCCAGAGCTCGATGAAGGACGAACCCAGTATATGTCCATCATCCCTGAAGCGTGCCTGAACGCCGGGGAGCACCTCAAGCATCTCGCCGTATCTCACCGGCACGAAGTACTGCATGGTATCCTCGGCATCCTCCACCGTATAGAGGGGATCCACCGGTTCCTTCCCCAGCCTCTTGTTCCGCTTGTTCACCCATTCCGCATCCATTTCCTGAATATGCGCACTGTCGGGCAGCATGATGGAGCAGAGCTCGACGGTCGCATTCGTGGCATATATCGAATTGTGGAATCCCTTCTTGACCAGCTTCGGGATGAGACCGCTGTGATCGATATGCGCATGGGTCAACAGGAGGGCGTCTATGGATTCGGGCGCGCGGATCAGATCGAGGGAATTCCGCTCCCGCAGAACTCTCCTCCCCTGAAACATACCGCAATCAACCATCACGGTGAAGTGCTCACCGGTAATAATATAAGACGAGCCCGTAACCGTTCTCGCGCCTCCGACAAACTCAATCTGCATTATACACTCCTTGACCGGCAGGTGCCCGCGAGGATGGCGGGCACAATACCTCAGAAATTTTTTGATTCGCTGACAATACTCCCATCCATCAGCGTGATGGTTCGCTCCGTTAAATTTGCGATGTCCTTATCGTGGGTAACGATGATAATGGTTGTCTTATTCTCCCGCCCCATATTGAGGAGGCTCTGAATGAGAATACGGGAATTCTCACTGTCCAGATTTCCCGTCGGTTCATCGGCGAGAATAATATCCGGCTTCCCGACAATAGCCCGTGCGACTGCAATTCGCTGACACTCGCCGCCGGAGAGCTGTGCGGGTTTATGGGAAGCCCGTTCGGACATGCCGAACCGATCCAGGAGCTCAACCGCCCGCTGCTTCGCCTCCCGTTTCCCCACACGCCGGATGAGAAGGGGCATCATGATGTTCTCCACTGCGTTGAACTCGACCAGGAGATTGTGCAACTGGAAGATAAAGCCGATATGTCGATTTCTGAACACCGAGCGATCCCTGACGGAAAAGCTCGAAACCTCACGCCCCAGCAGCGATAACCGACCCGACTGGAAGCCGTCGAGACAGCCGATGATGTTCAACAGGGTTGATTTGCCGGCGCCGGAGGGACCCACGATGGAGACGATCTCATTATAGCCTATGGCAAGGGACAGTGCCTTCAACACCCGCAGCCGGTTCCGCCCGAAGCCATAGATCTTATCAATATTCTCGATAACAATGCTCTTCTTCTCCATCAGCTCCCTCTGCTCCTTATTCATACCGAATCGTATCAACCGGATTCAACCGCGATGCATGCCATGAGGGGAATACTGCAGCAACCGTTGAGAGGAACACCGCAAACACTGCGATGAAAACAATAAACTCGGGATTTATCTCTGTGGGAATGGTATCAATGTAGTAGACGCTCTTGGGAACGAGTGAAAGGGGATTGTAAATGCCCATGTCAAAGGTGCGGTAGACAAAGCTCATAACGGAATTGATATTCCCCTCGACCCAGCGTATAATTGCCTCGAGATTCAGTGATGCCGCAAGGCCGAAGACAACGCCGAGACCGGCACCGATAACGCCGATGAGAAATCCCTCCAGAACAAAAATTATCATAATCGATAAGGGTTTCGCACCCATCGACGTGAGCACACCGATAGCCTTGCGCTTCTCCATGACGACCATCACCAGCGTTCCCATTATCGTAAAACCGGCCGCGATGATAACCAGGAAGAGGATAACCGTCATTATCAGCTTCTCCAGCCGGAGCGCGTAAAAGAGATTCTGATTCCGCTCCTCTGCGGTCATCGTGTGATACTGGAAGCCGATCTGATACTGAATCTGCGAGGATACCTGATCCATCGTATAGATATCGGCGACCTTGACGCCGATTCCCCACACGATATCACCGACGCGATACAGCCGCTGTGCTGCCGGAAGCGATATGATAACCAGCTTGGTGTCAAAATCGTAGTATCCCGTTTTGAAGTATCCGGCGACTCGAAATCGGCCGATACCCGGCGTCACGCCGGTCTTCGCGGTGAGTCGACCCTGCGGAACAACGAGCTCAATATATCGACCAATGTTGATATCATAGTTCCACGCCATCTCGGAGCCGATGAAGATATCGTTCTCCCGTTCAAAGCGCCGGGGCCCCTCGGTGATGAATGTGCCGATATCCTCGGGAAGGTTTCCCACATCGCCGATTCCTCGAATAACGATGGGGCTGATATGCGTCTTATACCGGAAGAGCCCCTGCCCCTGTATGTAGGGGTGTATCGAACGGATACCCGGGACCGTTTTCTTCACCTCGTCAATGACCGACCGGTAATTTTTGATGCCTTCGGCTCCCTCAATTCCGAGCGCACTGACGATGGTAACATGTGCATCAACGTCGAGTATCTTATCCTTTATCTGGCTCTGAAATCCGTTCATGACCGAGATGACAATAATGAGCATGAAGACGCCGATAAACACGATGAAGATGGAGAGTACCGTATTAAACGAGATGAATCCCTGACTCTTCTTTGTCTTGAGATACCGAAAGCCGATAAAGAACTCAAAAAAGCTCACCGCATTATCCCCTCTTCGACTACGACCTGTTGCGCTTTTATCTTTCGAGAAGGTAAAGGGTCCGATTATTTTGTCAAATAGTATTATTTCCTTTTTTTATTTGACCTCCCGTAAACGATTTTTTATAATCGCACCTGTTGTAAAGAGTTACTATCTCGGTTTCATTAAAAAAACTCCGTTTTATCGTACACCATATAAAAAGATTCTTATACATCTTCCGGTCGAGACCGGAAGATGTATACGGCTATTTATAGGAGGCTATCATGCCACGAGGAACCGTGAAGTGGTTCAACAGCAAAAAAGGTTTCGGTTTCATCAAGGGAGAGGATGGTTCCGACGTCTTTGTGCACTATACGGGGATCGCCGGTAATGGATTCCGATCACTCACCGAGGGTGAGAGTGTCGACTTCGAGATCGAGGACGGCGAGAGGGGACCTCGAGCAATAGAGGTAAAGACCGTCTCACCCGCACCGCACAATTCACCGATCTGAGATCATACTGCTCTGCAGCACCCGCAGCCGGGCGTCGAGCGGCGGGATAAACGGTGCGGTGCATTCCCCTGCGTACGCCACCGGTTGCAGGGCATACCCCGGCGAGGAGGCCGTAACGATTCAATACCAGGACTGAGGAGCACACGGATGATTAATACAAAAGGAATTCTCACCTCAATTATAGTGATAACCGGTATCTTGATTCTCTTTCCCCTGTCATACTATTCCAGCTCTGTGACGTATTTTGATGATGAAGAAAATTTTCGTATTCAATCGATATTCTCCACTGAAGATGAGTACATCAACCACATCGTCAAGAACGTCACCTTCGATGCAATTGCATTGCATGTCATTGAGGTCAAGCGCGGCGACAATTTCTGGACAATAGCAAAAAAATACGGGGTGAATATCGATACGCTTATCGGCTCAAACCCCTACTGGGAGACGCTGATAGCCAGGGTAAAACAAAATATCATCGTCCCCTCGCGGAAGGGCGTCATCCATTTCATCAACGATCTCGATGAGATAAATGAACTCGCCAAATTATACGACACAACCCCCGATGCCATTGTCGTTCAGAACCTGTCGCCCCTCTATCGATACTATTACAAGTTTTTCGGCGACATCGGTCCCATCGCGGTCTTCATAAAGGGAGCGCACCCCATAACCATCACCATGACGAAGAGGATGGCAAAGCAGTTTCGCCTGCGGGAGATGTTCCGCTCACCCCTTGGGGGGCGGTTCAGCTCCTTTTTCGGAGGTCGTATTCATCCCATCTTCCGAACGCATCGATTTCACAATGGCGTTGATATCGCCGCACGATACGGGACACTCGTAGGCGCAGCGTGCCGGGGAACAGTCGTTTCAACCGGATGGATGGGTGGATACGGCAAGACGGTGATAATATCACATCCGAACGGTTTCAGAACCCTCTACGGGCACCTCTCCCGAATATATGTGCGAAGGGGACAGCACGTGCACTCCGGCAAGATTATCGGAAGGGTCGGTTCGACCGGCTGGTCAACGGGACCGCATCTTCACTTTACAATCTGGCATAACGGGAAGCTCATCAATCCGATGAAAGTACTCTGGTAGCGCGATGGCTGCCGGGCGTACCGTTTCACGGTCAACAGGCAGTTCGGGTGCTCATCCCGCTCAACTGACCGTATACCCTGCAGGGATTCCACCGCTTTTCTTGATGCGGAGATACCGCTCGTGCGAGACCTCCATGACGGTTTGCGGTGCCCGGGAAAGGATGTCCCACTTCACCATATCATCATATCGTAAAAAATTCTGAAGATAGAAATGCCATCTGAAGAGCGCTATCAGGGCACCCCTTTCGGCAAACTGCTCGACATCCCTCCTCTTATAAACGGTCCGCTTTCCGACGCGTCTCAGTATTTTATCAGGCGTATCAACATCATAATACACCTCCTCGACGACACCGAGCGTGGTTAAGGACTTTTCGGTGCGGATCAGGTAGAAGAGGAGAATATCACCCGGTTGAATCCTCCGTATATTCGCGTTGCCGACATAGGCCTTCTTGATGGCGCTCCCCTCCGCAACAAAGATATAATCATCGAAGAGGTTCTCCCTGCGGCCGGTCGCATCCTGAAAGAGGAGATGATGATACCGGGGCTGTATCGGCACAATGAATTTCTTCACCGATTCTCCATCGTAAAAAGAGGGATAATACCGGCGTGATATCTCAACCGGATTACGGATACCGTCGGGAGGTTTCAGATCTTTTACGAAGAGGGCTCCTCCTGCTTCGCTCTCAATAGCCGTGAACCCAAAATCCTCCAGCAACTGCACCGTCTGATCCCGCTCGCCGACGCGATACCTGAGCGTTATTCGATCCATTCCGCCCTGCGCCGCATTTTCAACGGCCATCCTGATAAACAGCTCGCCCAGGCTATAGCCGGTGGGCAAAACCTTGAAGAGGGGAACATGCAGCACCCGCTTCGCGGGAACGCCCTGAGATACCGCGGCATCACACGAAAGCATCATGATAGCCCTGATACGCATCTCCTCAAAATATACCCATGCTTCATTCCCGCTGTACGCCGAATCCGAAAACCACTTATCGAAATCGATTATACCGGCTTTTAGCTCATCGAAAATGGGATCACCGACATCCAGTTGCCTGAGCGGAACCCGCCTGAGAACAGCCGCAGAACTCAGCACCATATTTTCGGAAAACTGTTTATCGAAGTGCTTGATAGCCTCATCGACATGCAGAACCCGATCTGAGACCTGAACCCGTACAGCCTTTTTGTGTATCCTGCTGCTGTCAGTTATGAGAAAATCAACTGCATTCTTATACACGCTATATATCAACCGATCCTCTCTCAGTTCCTGCTTCCTGCCGGTCCACTTGATGATGGTTCTGAAGGGGTAATCCTCATCCGGATTTGGCGGAGACGATATCATCTTATAGGAGGCAATCCGGGCTGCAATCTCTCCGGAGTATGCGCCGTGCGAAGAGGGAATCTCACTCGATGAGTGCGGGTGGATAACTATCGCAACTCCGTTTCCTTCAAGCAGGTCAAGCAGTTTCCCGAAACTCACAGAAGAAGAGTCGCCATCAGTATCACATATCTCGGTATCAATCAGAACTCGCATAACACCCCTCCGCATCAGTTCCAATGGGGAGGTGCGATGATTTTTGCATATCCGAAGGCGATTTGTCAAACAAAATACCCCGCAGAAGAGCATCCGTTCTCAAAGCACACCTCGAGATATTACGCAGAATGGGTACCCAAGAAAACAGGAGTTCTATTTATCCTTCGGGAACCTCTGAAAAATGCAATTTATGAGATACCTATCAATAAATTGCATAATGATAGAGCATTTCGATATTCTCGCTTTTTTTGCGACCAGTACGATGTTGGAAGCGCCGGCGGGATGTGCGAAAAAAGCTGGCCAAAGGAACTGCAAATTCAGATAAAGATTGGATTGCTTCTCATAAAAAGGGGGTGGTTAGAGGTATAGCCCCTTCACGGACGGTGCAGGTGGGGAAAAACCTCACTGAATACCGTGTCAGCGGCACCATGCATGCAAATAATCAATAAAAAGTAACATAATCCTTCGCAATGTCAAAAACCGAATAGTAGTCGAGGTCGATATCCTTTCGCCTGATTTGATTGATAAAGTTCCTCATCTCTTTTTGCATGCCGGCATTACGCAGAGTCTTCACCGTATCGCCAATCAGAAAGGACACAGAATCAGGAGTGGGGAGTTTGCACGTCGGTTTCTCCATAACAATCCTTCCCCTCAAGGTGTCTCTTTCACAGAGTATAACTATTAATAAAATACTGTCCTTTCAGGTAAAATTCAAGTTTTCAATATAATATTGTTAAAAAATGAGTATATTATCTCCGGTGTACCCTCCTTCTGAGCAACCGCTCCGCTCTGGTTAACTGTCCATCTTTTCGGTACAGCCTGATGAGCGTCCGCATCACCTCCCTGTCCATCGGGTTGAGCTCACGGGCGCGGGAAAGTGATTGAATGGCTTCGGCATATTTCTCCATATTTTCATATACCAGCGCGATATAATAGTACACCTCAACCGTCTTATTTCCGAGCTTCTCGGAGAGAAGAAGAGACTGGAGCGCCTCCCTGTATCTTCCGAGCTTATAATATGAAACGCCACGCATATAGGTGAGCTGCAGGTCATCCTCAATCCGAAAACGGGAGAGCTGCTCGATAATGTCCACATAGAGCTTTTTCTGAAAGAGCACCTCGATAGACCGTGCCAGTAATATCCGGTTGGGGTTGTCGTCGAGCGAACGGAGGAGGAGTCGAGCCCCCTTCTCCGGATCCTCCTTATCCATATAGTACAATCCCGCGATCCGTTGTATCTCACTGTTCCGAGGGAAAAGGAATAACATATCCTGAAGGTAACTCCTCAGGGAATCGTAATCCCCGCTCTTATAGAGGCGCCACGCCTTCTCAGCAGCCCGTTCAGGATTCACCTTCTTGACGGTGATATAGTAAGTCTTCAAATAGAAGGAATAGATCTCCCTGCTGTATAGATAGGACAAGATGCCTGTCAACAGAACGATGAAGATGAAGATATATCGAAATTTCATTCTATTATATTACTACTCTTTCCCGCATTCTCATGAGAAAAAGCCTCAACCGGCATTACTCTCCAAAGGAGACGTCGACGTGCCGCCCGAGGGTAAATCATGATACGATTTTACCAATTCGTCCACAAAAAAAAACAATACGGTGCCGGAATCCTCTGATCGGCACACCCCCCTGCAAGCCGGTGAGAGGAAATCTCAAATCAAAAATTTTAATTGATCTCAAGGGGGAATACACGTATATGTCTTCCTATCCGAACAATCGGCGTGTTTCTGGTATCAGTACCGAAGCAGATCGCCTCCGGGGAGGGGGATCCTTTGCGACATCCTTTCTGTAAATCCTCCCCGAGCAGGATGTAGAAGAAGCGGAATCATATCGGTGCAATCGGGACAGCGCGTGCCCGTTTAAAAAAAATTTCCTTTTTTAAGCGACACGTTCGTATTATACTATGGAGAAGGTAAAGATGAAAAGGGGAATATACCTCATCGTGATGGCTCTCTTCCTCGTCTCGGCAGGATACGCTCTCACCGGCGAAGAGGCGATATCAAAATTCAGAAATCGCATGCGCAGCATAAAGACCATGAGCGGCAACATATCCTGGACTCACTCGTCAGGTGAGATGTATTCAGGCAGCTTCAAGTACATGGCGCCCGGCAAAATTCACGTCACGCTCGACAGCCCGTCAGGCAAGACAATCGTATCAAACGGGAACACCCTCTGGGTATATGATGTGGCAAACAATATCTGCGGCATTCAGGATCTGGGAAAACCCGGTTCAGGCGGTATAATCGGCATGATCAGCGGATATATGGGAATAGCGACTCCCAGCTCTTCCGGCTATACCATCAAGCTGAGAAATGATGAGAAGTACTATACCGACATTATCCTTCTCGTTGACTCGAGCTTCCTCCTGAGAAGGGCGCTTCTCAAAACCGGTACCGACAAAACGATTATGATATTCCTCTCGGGAGTCAGAACGGGAGTCACCTTCAACCCCGGCATCTTCACCTTTCGCGTCCCTGATGATGCACAGATAGTCAACACCCCTTTCAATATCAGATAGGGTTCATTCGGCACCGGAGAGACGGTTGGGTGACCCCTCGACGGAAAGGGGAAACCGTTCTCCCTGCTGTAAAACGAAGAGATAATTCGCTGAAGAGAGAAAGAGGAATCGCCTGTGAAATCGATACATCTCAAATACCTGTTCTGCATTGCTGCCTTCATCCTCTTCATATACCCGCTCCCCCTCTCGGCACAGGAATGGGACGAGGCGCAAAAAGAAGAAAAGCTGTACTTCAATTATATCGGTTTCACAATCAGCAGTGGACTCAATCAGATCGAGTACACCGACTGGTTTGTTGACCGGAGAGATACAAAAAACATATCGGGGACCTTCTTCTCCGGCGGTCTCATACTTGACATCTTTGTCGACCAGTTTGTCGGCGAGTTCATGCTGCAGTATGTCTACAATGCGAACGATGCAGATACCTCGCTGCAGCACCTTTCGTTCACAACCATCGGCAAATACGCCTATGCGTTAAACAGAACCTTCACCCTCTCTGCAGGGCTGGGGCTCTATATGGAAACTCCACCCGCCGATAAGGAGTACGATGGCGGCGGGGGATTTCTCGCAACGCTCGGTGTCTTTACCACCCTCGGACCTGACTATAAGATCGTTTTCGATCTGCTCGGGAGTTACGGACATTTCGGCATCGGTGACGGTTCCCGAAAAACAACCTACGGAGCAAAAATCGGCATCGTCTATAATATTGGAAGACTATAAAGACCGCCCTGCTGCATCCGCGAACACATCACAACCGGGAAAGGGGTCCCTGAAGGGGGACCTCGGGCAGCTTCTCACCCCTTCACTCACTTCCCTGCTCCTCTCCTGTTCGGCAATTCTGATTACCTATGCCATGAACCTCGGCGTCATGGCAGAATTCATCCTCGGAGCGCTCTTCCTCCTTCTGGCTGGAATTTCCGTTCAAATGCTCAACCGTCTCGAAGCCGGAAAGGGATCTGATGATTCTCGGGACATTGAGCGTGACCGGGAGAAAACCGACATATCGCAACGAATCTCACCGACCCGTGCAGCTTCAATCCTCTTTCCGATCCTCATCGCCCTCCTCATGGTCATGCAAGTTCGCATCATTCTGGACGATTCATTCCCCGCGAGCGGGTGCATGCGGGCTGAGGTCGCTTCAGTGACACAGCTCAGATACAATCAGCAGGTGATACTCATGCACCGCGTAACGGAAGAGAACGGCACGGAGCGAACGGTTCAATCAGTCGCATACTGCCCCTCCCATCTTGAGATACACCCCCTTGATCGAATCGAGACCACGAAAGCACCGCAACATCTCGATCCTCAATCCGGCACATCGTTTCACCGATACCTCATTCGCAGGGGATACCGGAATCTGTTTCATCTCAGGAGCACGGCGGTTACCGTTCTCAAGAGAGCTGCTCCCGATCCACGACGCAAGATGAGACAGGTGATCGAAAAGTCACTCACCGGTCTCTTCAATCCCAAAACAGCCTCCATCCTGAAGGCTCTCTATTTCGGCAACAAGAACCATATAAAGAAATCCGTCCTCCGCGATTTCACAGAGGCAGGCGTTCTGCACATTCTCGCAGCGAGCGGACTTCACGTCGGAATCATCGCTTCAATTCCCTTCATGCTCCTGGGTATGGCGCGGGTGCGGAGAAATCTCATCCTCCCGATCACCACCGCCGTGCTGCTCCTCTATCTCTATATCACCGACGTGCCGGTGTCCCTCTTCAGGGCATGCGTGATGTTCACCCTGTACACCTTTCAGCATCTCCTTGACTGTGACCGTAATATTTTCAATACCCTCTTCCTGTCGGCAATCATCATCCTCCTCGTCCATCCCTATGAACTCTACAGCCCCGGTTTCCAGCTCTCCTTCGGGGCAACCTTCGGCATACTCCTCCTCTTCCGGAGATACCGGCAAACCCTTTCGTTTCTTCCCGCTCCCATCGCAAGCTCAATAGCACTGACGCTCGCAGCGTCGCTTTTCGCCACCCCCATTATCTGGCTCCACATGAGAGAGATTCACGTCACCGGGATTCTCTCGAACCTGTTTGCGGTTCCCGGGATAGCACTGACGCTCATCTCCTCTCTTGCAGCGATTGCCCTGTGGCCCCTCGTCCCCTATCTCTCACGGGGGATAGCATATCTGACGGAACAGCTCATTGAGCTCATTCATGCGCTCATCACGATCGTCTCGGGATGGAACCCCCCGCCTGAATCAGCACTCTCACCAGAACGCCTTGTCCCCTACGCGCTCATGCTTCTCCTCATACCTGTCATTCGCCGGCGCCGGTTACTGGCACTATCGATTATGATATCATATCTCCTCTCGATATTCATCTTCGGCGGCAGCGGCAGGAACAGCAGCAGGATCATTCTGCTCAGGAATTCCGAATCACGGGTGCTCGCCGTTCAAAAGGATGATACGGTGTACCTGACGGGCACCCTCGGGAATTTCCCAGATGCCAGAAAGATGAGCGCCGTCCTGTCAGACGGGACTATCAACCGTATTCACCTCTACCTTGCCGCAACGGACTACCGGACGATCGCGCTCTTCACCTATCTCATAAAAAAAACTCCTGTTGCCACCTGCAGCATCCCTGCCGATTTCATCCTGGCCGGATATCTCAAAACATTCTTTGACACCCTCGACATTGACGGGATCCCTCTTGCCATACAGGAGGTTCCGACGGTATCGGTAACAGCGCATCGATACGACGAACAGTTCTGCAATGCGCTCGCTGCAATTGAGCAGAAGCCGCTGATAAATCTCCGTACCCTGTACCGTATCATCGACGGGATCCCCGCACAACGGATTCACTTACTCGGAAGGCGCGTATCGGAAAGATCAATCCTCATACTGGACGAAAAAATGCCGTTCAACGATTAATACTGAAATACCGGCAGAAAGAGCAGAACCCCTCTCATCACGGGAACGCACATTAAAAAATCACAATTGACAAAATAGATATAACTATAATAATTCAGATAAGCAGGGGCAGCAGAAGTCCCTCAGCAATAGCACACCGTCAGACACACCCGGGGCAGAGAGGGTGGATCACGTTTCGAAGAGAGTTAGACAATATCAGATGCCTGCTTTTAACTCAGCAGAACTGGCTCATCGAATCCAGAATGGAGAATCGGTAACGCTCTCGTTCAGCTTTCCCAACGAGCATGTTATCAAGCACTTTAATTCACTCTTCGCCCACATTCTCGCCAAAGTGGATCTCATATACCTTCTGGACACGCTGATAACTATTTTCCGTGAGATAATTATCAATGCGGTCAAGGCAAATGCCAAGCGGGTATTCTTTACAAAAATGAATCTCGACATCACCGATCCGAACACCTATGAAGAGGGAATAAGCTCCTTCAGAGAGAATGTTATCGGCAACCTCGAATCCATCGCCGATGATCTGAAAAACAGCGACTACCGGGTGAACATTAAAATCAGGCAGGTAGAAGACGGCATCAGAATCGTTGTTACCAACAATGTTCCCATTCTCCCTGAAGAGATGGAACGGATCAACATACGCAAAGAGAAGGCGCTGGGCTACAATGACTTTACCGATGCCTATGATGATGTGTACGACAGCACGGAGGGAGCGGGGCTCGGGATTGTCCTCGTTACGCTCCTCCTGAAAAACTCTGGAATCGATGTTCAATCGTATACAATCATCACCGACGGGAAGATAACGCAGACATCCCTCACGGTTCCTTTTCAATTACGCCCCTCCCGGATCACCACTGAAATCAAGGACCAGATCATCAAAGAGGTGCAGGGAATCCCCACCTTTCCCGAGCACATCCTCGAACTGCAGCGATTGTGCGCTGATCCCGATGCCGACATACAGGCCATTGCAGAGAAGATAAAAATCGATCCGGCAATGACGTCCGATCTGCTGAAGCTCTCTAATTCGGCGGGCTTTATCACCGCCAAGCGAATTGAGAATGTCAATGAGGCGATCATGATAATCGGCTTGAAGAATCTGAACTCAATTCTCGTCGCCTCAAGTGCTCGACGAATACTGGATAAGCGGTTCACCCGCTTCGAACAGATCTGGAATCACTGCAACAAGGCGGCATTCTATGCACGTGCCATCAGCCTGAAGTATAAGCTCGCCGACATTTACGAAAACTCCTATCTCGCCGGCCTCCTCCACGATTTTGGAAAGATCGTGCTTCTCTCAACCAATCTCGAGCTGACAAACTGGATAGCCGACATCATTCAGAACAGGAAAATACGAACCTCGACCGTTATGGAGGAGATTTCAATCGGGATCAGTCATTCGACGATCGGCGAGCTCATCGCAAAGAACTGGAATTTTCCCGAGTATCTCGTAGAAGCAATCAAATATCATCACGCACCACTGAGCGCCCAGGAGAAATATCGGGATCTCGTATTCACAACCTATCTCGGAAACATGTTCTGCGGCGTGGAGAGCAGAAAATACAACTACTTCTTTATTGAAGATGAGGTTCTGGAGCGATTCGGAATAGCGGACGAGTATTCATTCAACAAACTCCATGAAGAACTCAAGAACAAGCTGGACAACCAGATACATTTAGTGTGATACACCCTGAAGCAGACCTCTTATGGGCACCTACATACTGTCAGATACACCGTCCGGGATGAAGACGCTCATCTATTCGAATACGAAGGAGATCCGCCTTCACTCGGCATACCACCCCCTTCGGGAAGCTGAGCGATCGGTTGACGCCTTTCAGAAGGGAAGAGCAAATCTGATAATCGTCTGCGGCCTTGGTCTGGCATACCATATTGCCGTGCTGAGAAAGAGGTTCCCCCGGTGCCAGGTCATCGTCATCGAGAGGGATGCGGAGGTCATCGATCTCGCACGGACGGCGGTTCCCGATCAGATCACGGGTATTCCCATCATCTCCTCGGAGAGTGATATCATCCCCCTCTTCGAAACCCTGAATCTTGCCGCCTTTACCGGGATCGCCAGTTATCATCACCGTCCCTCCTATGCGATGGATGCACCCTTCTACGATGCACTGATCCGGGACATCAATCAGTACCTCTCATCAAAGCTGAGTGATATGCTCACCCGTTTCGAATTCGAGGAGCGGTGGATTGAGAATATATTCTCGAATCTTCCGACCCTCCTCGGCACGCCGACCGTATCACAGCTCTTCGGGAAATTCCGGGGATATCCGGGAATCATCGTTTCAGCGGGACCATCACTCCGCAGCAACGTCGCCCTTCTCCGGCATCTCGAAGATCGTTCGCTGATTGTCTCCGTGGACACGGCGCTCAAGGTGCTCCAGAAGAGCGGCGTCTCGCCGCATATGGTCATGACCCTCGACTCTCAGCGATACAGCATAAAGCACTTTCTCGGGCTCCGGGACCATCAGCCGGTGCTCCTTGCGGATATGGTAAGCTATCCCCGGATTCCCGATCTGTATAGCGGAACCGTGGTAATGAGCACCACCTCGAAATACTATACGGACAGCGACGGTGCGCTCAAACGGGAGACGACACCGCTCATCGAGTGGATAGAAGAGCACACCGAATCTATCGGCGATATACAGTCGGGCGGTTCAGTGGCAACGAGCGCCTTCGATCTGCTCCTCAACCTGGGGTGCAATCCGATAATCCTGATCGGACAGGATCTGGCATATACCGGAAGGGAGATACACTGCAGCGGCACCTATCACAACGAAGAATGGGTTCCTGCCATCAACCGGTTTAACAATCTCGACACTATCAATCAGGGAGTGATACGAAAGCGGCGGATTTCATTCGTGCACGCCTACGGGGGAGCGGGAACGGTTCCATCGGATTTTGTATTTGACCTGTACAGGGGCTGGTTCGCGGATTCGGCAAAGCGGGTACCCGTCACCGTTATCAATGCCACCGAAGGAGGAGCGCGTATCAGCAACACGGTCGAAAAACCGCTCCATGAGCTGATAGAGTCGCTCCCCCGTCCGAAAAGGGAGCCCCGTGCTATTCTCTCCGAATACCTTACCGACAGAGTGGCCGACACCGATGCGATCTATCAGAGCATTACCGCAGCCATCGACGAGATGAGATCGGTCAAAGCGCGATCGGAGGAGCTCCTCCAGCTCGACGATGAGCCTGTCGAAAGCATGGAAGACGTCCTCACGGAGAGCTCCGAACGACTCCTCTCTTCCTTCCTGAAGCGGACCGGAGTCTACCTTGCACGACACACGGACCTGTCTCCGGCAAGAGCACGCACCCTTCTGCTCAACGACATCATCACAGCATCACAGAGAATGGCGAATATCCTGACAAAATGCAAAGAAAAACTCGAAAAAATCCGATAATGCATATAACAGGACACCGAAAGACGGGGAAAAAATGAGAATCGCACTTATATCACTGATTGCAGCACTCTCCCTGAGCTCCCCTGCTCCGGCTGACTATGAAATACATCTCAAGGAGAGCACGATTAACTGGAGCACGGGAGTCATTGTCGCACGGGGTCATTCCTCACTCGCACTTGACGAAAGCGGCCAGCCGCGCGCGTATCACAGCAGAATACCGACGTCGATAAACAAAGCGCGGATTGAGGCATATCAGCAAGCACGGGAGAAAGCTCTGGAGAACCTTATCGCCGCACTGAAATCAATACGGGTGGAACCCGACACCATGCTCGCACATCTTATATCCAACGATACTTTCGCACAGAAGGGACTTGCCGAGCTGATCAACCGGGTCCGGGTAAAGGAATACCCTGCCGCTTTTCTCGGTTCCCGCTGTGAAGCGAGGATCACGCTGGGAGACCTCATCGCATCAATTCCCTACGATTTTCCGGCTAATGATTTCCCCCTCCGCGAAGATGTGCCCATCGCAACGAAGTACAGCTCCCTTATCATTGACGGGAGGGATCTCGACATACTGCCGATGCTCTTCCCCGCAGTCTATGCAGAGGACGGGCTCGAAATATACGGTCGTCACTACGTTGACAGCCGGTACGCGGTGAGGTACGGCATGGTCTCCTACTGCTTCACCGAGGATGAAGCGATCAGAAGCAGAAGGGCGGGCGATCGCCCCTACTTCACCACAGCGCTGAAAAGTATCAAGGGATGTCCCGTCATCGCTGAGCGAGACGTTCGAAAGATATTGAGCAGTCCATACACGATAAATAATTTGAAAAAGTGCCGGGTTATTATTATATTGACGAGAAAGTGAACAGCCATGAATCCCTTAACGAAAATAATTTCGCTTTTTATAAACGGATTAAACCATTTCCTCGAAAGCATTGACCGAAAGACCATCGAGGCAATCAAGCAGTCCTTTTACTTTATAACCTTTGTTGCTCTCATCATTGCAATAATCTTCGGCTACAATTCCGGTAAAAAGGCTGCAAAACGGAGCGGGAAAACGCTCGCCGAGACCACGAATCAGATTTTCTCAGTTGATGTAAAGCGAGAACGCCCTGAAGGAAGATTCTATTCAATGCTCGATTCCGATGCCATACGGGAGATTGATCGGTCCGACTACAATAAGTTACAATTCCCCAGCAGGGTCACTCTTGAGCCGGAAAGCCGGGATGAGCTCGTTGAGCCGGATCTCTTCAAGAAAGAGAAATCTCCCGAGATTGACGTTGACAGGCTCGCCGAGATTGACAGAACTGACGAGAAACCGGAACCATCAATCAAAACACTTCCGAAAAGGGAATCTCCGCCGCGCGATCGAAAGCTCGAAATCATCGACGAGACAAAGGAGAACCGGATCATCAGCGGAGAGGATGCTGAGTCCGACAGGCGCAAAGAACCGGAAGAGATGCGGAGAGAAACGGAAGAGCCCCGTAAAATGAAGGAGTCCCGTCAAGGATCAGAGCTGAATCCACTCGAGAAGCGAAAGGGAGTTATCGAATAATGGAGCGCTCCCGTACTATTATCATTCTGCTTATCCTCATCTCCACCGTCGCGACGGCCCATTCATCCGAGCGGGCAAAGGAAATTCTCACCACCATTCTCGAGAGCAGGCCGGCGCCTTCCAGGGAAACGGTGAAAAAAGATCCGGTTGATGAAAGAGAGGAGAGCGTCTCAAAGCGCGATACCGTAAAGACCGAGGACGCAGCAAAAAAGGAGCAAAGCATCGAGAAGCCAGCGGCAATTCCCAGTCCGGACATGATTCTCTTTAAAACCGGAATAGCGCTTTATAACTCCTCCCTCTACGAAGCATCTCTGAAGAAATTCACCGATCTGCGAACCGAGTACCCCCAGAGCCCCCTGAAGGACATTGCCACCATCTGGGCGGGAAAGATCAATCTCACCCTGCGAAAGCCCGACAGCGCCATCACTGAATTCAAACAGATCAAGGAAGATTCAGGCGAATACCCGGCTGCACTCTATTATCTCGGAGAATCACAACTGATGAAGGGGGCATCGATTCAGGCAATCGAGTATTATTATAAGATCTCATCTCAATTCCCCGAATATGAACTGGCTGACAAGGCGCTCATCAAATTAAGCAGGACGTATCTCTCGGTCGGCAAAGGGGATCAATCCCTCAATGCTGCAATCAAGATAGTGAAGTACTATCCGGACAGGGACACCATTGACGATGCGTACTACTTCATCGGCAAGGTTTTCGAGAAGGACCCGGTCTTAAAAGACATCGAGGTCGCGCGGAAGATCTATCGAATATTTCTGCAAAAAGCGAAAGATAAGAATAATGCTCACTTCTGGAATTCACCGCTGAAGAGGAGAGTTCAGAAGGATCTCAACTACCTTGAAGCGACCTTCTTTAATATGGAACAGTGAAATCTGCAGCACACCGCTACTTCAACGCAATGTTCATTTCAAGCTGCCCAAAGGGACTGTGAAGATTGATGCCGAGGGTTGTCTGCTTTATAAGCGTAATAGTAAAATCCTTACCCTCAACAACGGTGGGTGTGGTCATTTCAATTCTCCGCCCTGAGTAGGCAAAGAGGTTCATTGCATTACCGGTTATCATATTTGAAAGCTCGCCGATAATGTCCTTATACTCCATCTTTATCTGATCCTCGGCAAGGCCCGGCGAGAGAATCTGGCAGATCTTGTTAATCATATTCCGGCCCATGCTGAGCACAACCTCTCCATTGACGGCACCGGTTATTCCAATGATAATTGCAACGTCGTGGGACGGCTCAGGCATCTCCTTAACCGTGAGCTTCCCCCGTCTCAATTCAACATTGAGCACCTGCTTGAAAACAGCACTCGCCGCTTCCAGAAAGGGGTTGACATACTCGGCATTTAATTTCATGGCTCTCTCCCGTGAATCGTAACCTCACTGATCCTATTTATCAAAGGTAATATTTTTAATAATCCTGGATTGCTCGATAAACTCGGTCATCATGGTAATATAAATTGACTGGAACTTCTTCTCCATCAATTGCTGCTCAATGGATGCAAATTCCGAATCTGATGGCATGCGATGTTCAATACGTTTCAGGGTCGGCGTAAAGATATACAATCCATCAGCAGCCATTACGACTCGGGAAGCCTTTCCAGGCTCGAGTCCCAAAAAACTCTCCCTGAAAATCTTTGACCCATTTATAGCCGTCAGGGCCTTCCCCTGCGGTCCGGCTGCTCGAACCGGTTCCCCGACCTTGAACTCACGGGAAATACCAATCTGACCCCTCAGCTTCGAAGCCGCGATGGCAAATTGTTCTCCGCGTAAAGCAAGCTGATCCAATGAGGAAACAAGCTCCTGCTTCATCTGCTCAAATTTCCTCTCCATGAGCTTCTTCCGCAATCGCTCCCTGTCCGTTTTCGGATCCTTAATCTCGCTGCGGTCCTTCTTCAGCGCCGCTTCGATCTCCTCATCGGTCACCAGCATACCCTTCTTGAACCGCTGCCGCAATGATCTGTCAGAGGCATAACAGTACTTCATCTGAAACCGAGAGGCATCAATAACACTCTCACGAATAACCTCTTCGGGCATCACCCCGACACCCATCTGTATCATCTCGCGCATTTTCGTCATGATCAGCTCATCTCTGACGGTTTGATAGTATTCCGATATGCTCATCCGATAGTGCTGAAGGAAGTTCTTGAAATACTCCTGATTGAAATTCCCGGATTTATCATAGAACATGGGCAATCTTCTTATGAACCGCTTGACCTTATCATCGGATACTTCAATGTCCAACTCCTCGGCTTTCTGCAACTGCAGACGATTTCGAATCAGATTATTTAACAGGAGCTGCTGAAACTCCTTGCTGTCGGCATTTTTATATCTCCGGCCGATGGTATCCCGATACCGCAGGAATTCCAGGTGGTGTATCTTTTCACCATTCACAACAGCTATGGTACTCTGATCCATGCCAAGTCGAGACATAAAATCGGGGACGCCAAATGAGATAATGATGATAAGGGTAAAAAAACCGATGATGATGTAGCCACCGATTTTTACTGTTTTCGATTTCGAATCAAACATCTCGTGCCTTTACCTTTTTCATGATGCCAGAACCGTACGCGAGGGTAACATTCTGATAGTTGTAATAACATGAACTCATTTTTGTCAATGAGAATATTGCCGATGGAGAAAGCAACTTATGAGGGAAGGGGCACTATACAGACCTCTCGTCAATCTCTGCTTCTTCGATCAGCATGACCGGTATTTCATCCTTGACAGGATACTTTCTTCCACACTCGGTACAGATGATCTTTTCATTTTTAGCATCATATTCGACATCGCCCTTACAGGCGGGACACGCTAAGATATCAAGAAGCCTTGTATCTATCATCTGGCAACCTCTTCTCCGCTATCAATCTTGATAGGTCCGTACGCACCAAGGATATCTCTTCAAAAAATCGAAAAGAGACGTGCCGCATCACTTTCCGTCGACGATTCCGAACGGAGACGAAGGGCATCGGGTTACAATCGGACTCTCCCAATACAATCGGCAGGTGCGCTCATTTGTCAATAAAAATTAGCGATTCAACGGGTAATTCAAGCATTTTATCGATCCTGCTCTGGCAGCAATGCAACAACCGGGAAACAGAAATATTTTAAATATTATCTTTACCTGTCACATCCCCTATGAGATAGTGCAAACGACACTGTATGTTGTACCTTCAATCCGTTAAGGACGTGCTCATCAGTTCACACTATAAATATCTGTGAGCAACAGGGGGATATATATGGAAAACCTGTATTTAAATCGCCGGGAGATAATTCGAAAGGCAGCCTCAACCCTGGCCGCGGCCGCTCTGGGCGGAGTTTTCAGCTCGGCTGCATGCGGTGGCCGAAATAAAAACAATGCTTTAGCCTTTCGAGATAGCGATAACATAGAACAATTGAAAATAGACAATCCGAAGGCCCCCAAGCCGAATGTTATCATTATTTTAACCGATGATCAGGGGTACGGCGACATGGGATGCTACGGGAGCAGGTCGGTGAAAACACCGAACATGGATCGGCTTGCCCGGGAAGGGGTCCGTTTCACCGATTTCTACTCATGCAATGCGCTCTGCACGCCCTCGAGGGCGGGACTCCTTACAGGGAGGTACCCTCAGCGGACCGGCCTTGACTGGATACTGCGCCCGGAGCCTTCGCTCAAGAGCAGCGTTATCACGAAACTCGGCCAGACGCTGGCGCGGCTCGGCATCTCCGACGTGGGCATAGCGCCGGAGATAGACGGTATCTCTTTCGATGAGATTCTTATACCGGAAGCGCTCAAGAGAGCCGGTTACCGTACCGGCATGGTGGGGAAGTGGCACCTGGGTGACTTTACCCGGTTTCCGGAATTTTTCCCCACACGACACGGTTTCGATTATTACTATGGGGTCCCCTACGCCAACAGGATGACGCCCTTCCCCATCTATCACAATGAAAAATGCATCACAGCGCATCTCGAAGACAAATCCCGATTGACTGCACTGTATACGAAGGCCGCAATCGATTTCATCGACAGTTCCCGGGAAAAACCGTTTTTCCTGTATCTTGCACAGACATGGCCGCATGAACCGCTCGCTGCATCCAAAAAATTCAAGGGCAAATCCAGGGGCGGATTATACGGCGATGTTGTGGAAGAAATGGACTGGGGAATAGGTGAGCTGATGTCCTCTCTGCGCAGGAGGGGCCTCGACAGGAATACGCTGGTGCTGCTCTCCAGTGACAACGGCCCCATTCACAGCGGGAGCACGGCCGGGCTTCGCGGGGCCAAGGGGCAGAGCTTTGAGGGCGGATTCAGGGTGCCCTTTATCGCCAGCTGGCCGGGCAGAATTCCTGCCGGCACGGTATGCCGGGAGCCGGCAATGAATATCGATTTTTTCCCGACCCTCCTCCATCTTGCGGGTATCGGACTTCCCGAGGACCGTGTGATCGACGGAAAAAATATTATGGGGCTTATTACGGGCACAGAGGAAAAATCACCGCACGAAGCGCTCTACTTCTATCATCACAATGAGCTGGAAGGAGTGCGTGCAGGAAAATGGAAATATTTCAGGTATATCAATACCTATCAGTACCCCATGCCCATCGACAAGCCTCATACGCTCCTGGGTAAAATTGCACGGGGAAAGGCCGGCAGCTGGCCCCTGCTGTACGACATGGAGATCGATCCCAATGAAAGCTACAATGTTATAGATACCTATCCGGAGATCGGACAAGAAATGCTGGCGACAATGGAAAACTGGGAAAAGGAGATGCGCAGGAATCCCCGGGGGTGGCGGTAAGCAAGTGTAAATACAATTGATAATTTGCAGGCTCAGTATGAATTTATAATACAAAATCTGGAATTAAAAGGAACAACAGATAAAAATACCTTTTACTCGGAGTACTCGAAGGTATTGATGATATCGAGAGAGACATCATCGAATCCCGCATCGATAATCTTCTTTAAAGAAGAGTCGTCATTGCCGTAAATGATATCCTGCTATCCGCTGTTCCAGGACTTCACCTTGCAATTCCCCGGCCAGTCGGGATTCTCCTCCCGCCGATCGGGCTGAGCCGGCACCCTGATACCGGGATGTACTCTCCTGTTCATTCCACTCTTTTCCGTTTTTTTATTGCAATCACAAATCGATTATGCATTATATCATCAATAGTAAAAAACCTGTCTTTCGCTGTGCGATTAAAGATGAGCTATGAATACCGGAGAGTTTTTGAACCGTGTGGAAGTCTATTTAAAGGAAAATAACTTTCAGATCGACAGAAACAAACGCTTCGCCGATCCCCGCTTCAGCGCCGACATATATGCTTCCAGAAAGTTCAAGAAATCCGTATTCTCATCGATAGATTATCTTTTTATCCATGACCTGAGCAGTGAGTCGAAGAGGAACAGAGAGCACCTTGCGGATCTTCATGAGAAGGCACGAACCTATGTGAATTCGCTATTCAAGTTGCCCAGATACCTGCGATGGAAGATCCCCAATATCATTACCGCTGCAGTATCGGCTGGTGATTTCTCCAATGACATGGTTGAATACGTACGAGAGAGCACCTTTTCTATTATCGGTGGCGAAAAACACTCCTTATATCTTGTAGATCTGGCGGGCAACATCGTAATCTCACAGATATTGGAAGAAATCGAAGGATTCACCTTTAACGTGATCAATCCCGTCAATCGGGCCTATCATATGGTCAGGGAGATGCATCGATACGCTGCAGGCCTGGATT